>Ga0208787_1001401_pt1 | contig 10541 bp, 6 predicted proteins | sample Wag4_2014_7_11_FD_187362 | JGI IMG/M metagenome (GOLD analysis project Ga0208787, IMG submission 187362) | Fresh water microbial communities from Ohio, USA - Utica-2 Time Series HT 2014_7_11 (SPAdes) (version 2) | ecosystem: Environmental > Aquatic > Freshwater > Water tank | place: USA: Ohio... | reverse complement strand
TCGAATTTTCTATTTGATTGTTCTCTAAAGCCATTTTTGTAAAATTAAATTTATATAAAGTTGTGGCTATTTTTGTAACAAACTAACTGTAGCTAGTGCCGCTACTATTTGTGCAAGTACAGTTGTAAATTGTATAACTGTAGTTATAGTCTTATCTTTCTTAGCATCGGTTTCAGGAATAACAACTTCAGCACCTGGTCGAATAGCTGGATTGATATTAAATAATCCAAAATGATGAATTTTATTTGATTTTCCATTCGCATAAATAACATAGGCCCTGCCTCTTTTTGCGTATTCTGAAATTCCACCTGCTTCACTAATACATTCTCCAATAGTTAATCCTTCTCTATAAACTATATTGGTAGGTCTTAATACACCACCACTTATTTTTACCTTATTATCCATTTTAGGAATAACAATTTCATCCTTTCCTCTTAATACTAAATCTAGTTCAGAACCCGGGTGCTGCATGATATAATTAATATCAATAGCTATTTGATAATAATCTTCTTCCATATCTTTAAATATTGCATTTAAAGTATCTTTTAATTTATTACCCTTTGTTATAGGATTTAAATCTATATCGGTGGTGCCCAAAACAGAAGTAGCTGTAGGTGTATTCAAAATTGAATTCTTACTTGCCTCTTGTTGGGCCTTAAACTTTCTGGTATAAGCAAGTTCAATAGAAGTTTTTGTTTCGTCCGATTTTAATGAATCAATATCAAATCTTTTTCTTTTAATATAAGCCCCTCCTCCATAAGCTTCCCCAATTAACCCCCCCGCTCTTTTTACAATATCACTTACTCTATCTACCCTTGAACTTAAGGTATATTTACCTGCGCTTTGAACTTGGCCAGTAATAGTAATTACTTCAGGTAAAGTATAACCTACTTTTTTGGTAATGGTAACTACATCTAAAGGTTGAAGTACTATGTTTTCTTGACCTGGGTTAAAACTTAAATCACCATTAATTTCTGTTTTAAATATTTTAGTTACCTGGTTATTTTCTACTTTATCGCCATACTGAACCAGTCTAGCAACTTCAATATTTTTACTAGCTGCATAGGTAAAGCCTCCTGCCATTAAAATTATATCCTTCACAGTCATGCTATCAATATAATTAAATGAACCTACTGTTTTAACTTCTCCATATAATTCTACTTTTAAAGAGTCTCTAATTTCTAAAATAGAATTTACATATAGTTCATCTTCTCTTTGTAATAATATATTTTCACTAGTATTTTTTTCAAGCGCCTTTGATAAGTTAATACTTATCATTTCTTTTAATAAATTAGGCTTTGTTCTAATTAATTGAGCCCTACCTGTAAAGGCGTCTTCTTTTAAACCATCTGCTTTATTTATCAAATCGGCAATGCGCATGCCAGGTTGTAATTCATATACGTCCGGTCTATATACAGCACCACTTAACAAAACTCTATTTTGGAATCTGTTAATAATTTTTGAAATACTGACTACATCTCCGCTTCTAGGTGAGTATTTTGAATAGTCTGATTTAGTTAAATCTTTAACCGATTTTTCTATGTCATTTTTCTGAATAATTTTAACCATAGCTGTATAAGCATTATCACCAAAGCCACCAGCATATTCTAAAATTTGACTAAAGCTTTCATTACCCACTACTTCAAAAATACCTGGTCTTTTAACTTCTCCTGTTAACTCAATTCTATTTTTATAAGCAGGTACACGTATAATATCGTTATCCTTTAACCCAATATTTTGTGATTGATCTCCATATTGTAAAAAGCGGTATAAATCTACCTTAGTAAAAATTTTATTATTTCTGATTACTTCAATTTCTCTGTAAGAACCAATGGCATTAGGGCCGCCTGCTTCAGACAAAGCAGAAATTACATTTGATAAAGAAGAAACATTAAAAGTGCCGCTTTTATATGCACCAATAATAGAAATATGAATGGTTCTGATATCGCCTAGGCTAATATCTAATTTAGATTCTCCTCTATTTAAACTTGAATAAGCAGTGGCAGCCATTTGTTGTTTAATTCTAGTTTTTGCAGCTTCAATTGTTAGCCCTGCTACTTTTATTTGCCCCACATTATCCACCTGAATTTTTCCTTCCTTACTTACAATTAAATCACTTGAATATTCTTGAACACCGTATACTACTAGTTTAATGACATCATTAGGCCCAATTTCATAATTTAATGGAGTAGCAATTGTTTTATTAGCAGTATTGCCTGCTGAATTTGTACTTACTGAAAATAATTCTGAGCCAAATATCAAAGTATTAATATTGGTATTGAAATTTGCAGTAGCAGAGTCTTTAACTGCATTAGTTGTAGTTTGTGAAACTATATTACCTCTTTTTACTGACTTTGCCATCACAATACCAGTAATACCATTTAATCTATCTTTTAGTTTTGTAAATTCAGTTGGCGACATTCCTTTGGCAATAGCTTGAGACTCCACTTGGTCAATAGTCAAACCAGATTGCTTTAACTTTTGCTGAATAGCAGTAATTTGATTATCGCTTAAAGCATCCACTTTTAAAGTGCTTAAGTCACGACCCCCTAAAGGGTCTTGGCCATACATTGAAAAACTTAATGTCATGAAAATGACAAGAGTAAGAAGGGTCTTAATAAATCTCATATTGGGCGTTTTTATTATAAATTATTAATTTGTGTAAAGCTTGCGCTTCTTTAGTCACATTTTTATGTGTAAAGTTCTATTAAACAATGTTTTATAGTTTAAAAGGGTAATAAATTGGGGGAATCCAAAGATACTTAATTTTCTACTATAAAACTACTTAAAAACTACCTCTATAAAATCCCTTTTTTAGCCAATGGTATTAAGCTATCTTTGGCCTATATTTATATCGAAAATTGAATGGAATGAAGAAACAACAACAGTTTCTAAGAAATATTAGCTACACATTAGACATTATTGTTATATTAATAGCCTACCTGATTGCCAAAAAAATCAAATATTCTATTGATTTACAATACTTTAGCTACCCTTTTTTCTTTTTATCCATAGTTTTATGGTTTACCATGTCCATTTTTTCTAAAATTTACTTTGAAAAAAGGTCCAATAAATTTGCCGAGGAAATGGTACAAATGATTTACCATTCCATATTATTTGTGGTTAGTTTAAGCTCGGTTCTATTTTTCTTGAACCTAAACCATAAATTCCCCTCAAAATTTGTATTAATTTTTGTCAATATTTTAACCTTTCTGGCCATTTTATCTAAATATGCCATTCGAAAAAAAATTCATGCTTATTTAAACAAGGGTATATTTTATGACCAAGTTTTATTAGTGGGCTCTACAAAGGCTGCGGAAGAATTCGTAGACGCAGTTAAAAAATATTATTACTATGGCTATAAATGTATTGGATACATTGACGAGCAAGATAAATTAAAAAAAGATTGCGCCTATTTAGGTAATTTAAATGACTTACACACCATTTTAAGAACTACAGAAATTGATGAAGTATTTATTGCACTACCCACAAATGAAAATGTAAAAATTCAAAATTGTATTGGCATTTGCGATGGCTTAGGTATAAAAGTACGTATTCTTCCCAACCTAAGCGAATTCACTTCATCGTCTGTTTACATAAATAATATTGGCCTTCTTCCAGTAGTGAATGTAGGCGACTTGCCTTTGGATAAAAAAGAAAATAGAATTTTAAAAAGAATTTTTGATATAATTTTCTCTTTATTATTTTTTATTTTTTTAGGGAGTTTTATTTTCCCTTTACTAGCTATTATTATAAAATTATCTTCTAAAGGGCCTATATTTTTTAAACAAGAAAGGTGGGGCTTGAATAATAAAAGAATTACCTGTTATAAGTTTCGATCTATGTATAAAGAAAGTTCTGATATTGATGAAGAGGGAAATTTTCAACAGGCATTTAAGGACGACCCGCGTATTACACTTATTGGGAAAATTTTACGAAAAACCAATATGGATGAACTGCCGCAGTTTTGGAATGTATTAATTGGAAATATGTCGGTAGTAGGGCCTAGGCCACACCCCACGCAATTAAATATAGAATCGATGGAATTAGTGGACAACTATATGTTAAGGCATATGGTTATTCCTGGCATTACAGGCCTAGCCCAGGTAAATGGGTGTAGAGGAGAAACTAGAACCACAGAGGATATGCAAAAAAGAGTAAACTTCGATTTATACTATATTCAACGATGGAACTTTTGGTTGGATTTGCAAATTATTATTCAAACTGTTATTAATATTTTCAGAGGAGATCAGAATGCTTATTAATGCATTAAAAAAAATTCATTGAAAAATTTATTTCTCATTTTTCTTTTTATTTTGGCTTTTACATTACAAGCCACTTCGCAAAATGTATGGGAAAATACAAATAGCGAAGTGCACCCATTTTTATATAGATTGGCCCAAAAAGGTTTTATTGAATACAACGATTTAATTAAACCCATAAATAGGGTTAATATTATAAAAGCATTAAATACTTTACAACAATCCGATACATTATTAAACAATATAGAAAAACAAGAACTACAATTTTATTTACAAGAATATACCAGGCCTTTAAAAGAGCAAATTTCTCTATTCAAAAAGGATCAAAATAAAAGATGGAGGGCAGGTGCCATTGTAAATAACGATTTTGAATTATATATTGACCCAGTAATTGGAATAAATAATTTTTCAGGAACAGGTAAAAATATAAGGCAATTAAGTAATGGCTTTGAGCTATGGGGTACTGCAGGAAAAAATAAAAACCTGGGTTACCAGGTTTATTATCGTGACTATACAGAAACAGGTACTGTAAATAATAATTTTAGAGAAGAGTCATCAAGTCCCGGATACATTATAGTGGGGTCAAAGTATAATAAAATAAATTATACAACTTTAAGAGCCAATATAAATTATAGCTTCAAAAAAGGTAATATTAGCCTTGGTAAGGACAATTTAATTTGGGGCTATGGAGAAAATTCTAATATAGTGCTTTCTAATAAAGCCCCTTCCTACCCCTATATAAGATTAGATTATAAACCACTTTCTTGGCTAAGTTTTAACTACACACATGCCTGGCTAAACTCAAATATACCCGACTCTAACCTCTCTTATTTAACCAATTCAGCTAGATTAGGTAATGATGCGCGTATTATTTTTGTATCTAAATTTTTAGCTACACATTCTATTATAATTAATCCTATGAAGGGCTTAGATATTGCCTTGGGAGAATCTATTATTTATAGCGACAAAATGGACCCTGGCTTTTTAATTCCTATTAATTTATTTAAATTTTACGATAATAATAGAAGTAATTATTTAATTGAAGCTGGTTCTAATGGGCAATACTTCCTGTCCTTAAGCTCTAGAAATCAACTAAAAAATACTCATTTATACTTTACTTTATTTATTGATGAAATAAGAGCAAGTAAAATGTTTAATAAAACAGAAAGTCGTAATCAATTAGGATATAGTGTAGGAGGTTCTATTACGGATATTTTGATACCTTATTTAAGCCTAGGTGCAGAGTATACTAGAGTAAACCCATTTGTATATTCCAATTTAATTCCTGCTCAAAACTATACTAGTTACAATTATAGTTTAGGAGATTGGATGGGTAATAATTTTGATAGAGCCATTCTATTTGCAAAATACACCCCAATAGCTAAATTAAAATTAGTCGCCCGTTTTCAAAAAATTCGTAAAGGAGGGGCTGGAAATATTTATCAGCAGTATGAAGTTCAACCCCAACCCCCATTCTTATTTGATTATATAAAAACTAGATCAGACCTATTCTTAGAAGCCAGATATGAATGGATTAACAATATATATTTAAATAGTTCCTATAACTATATGCAAACAAAAATAGCTAACGGAAATATTGTTAAAGACAATACTTATCAATTAGGAATTTCAGTGGGGCTACCATAAGTAGTTTCTATAAACAGAAGCCCTACAAATGTCCAAAAAGGAAAGGCGCCCATGGGCCCTTCAAAATATACATCAAAGCTGCCATTAATAAGAAAGGCAAGCAGTATAGAAGTTAGAGCTAAGGTTTTGCCAACTAATTTTTTTGTAAATAAGGGTTTGAATATAGAAACCAACCAATACAACCAGGCAATGAAAACGATATAGCCAAACCTGGCTAAAATAGTTAAATGAAAATTATGAGGGGATCTTAAATTATCGTCGGCATTGGCAATATCATTGCCAGCCAAACTCATGCCTAGCCCTTTTCCTACAAAAAAATGTTGAAGCGTAAAGCTTTCATTCACTAGCTTAGCCCACCAAACCAAACGCCAAACTTTATTATCGGTTAAGCTTCCATCTATATCGCTACTAACTAATGAACTAAAATTATCGGTAATTTGCGAGAAGCTAATGGTTCTACCCTGTGAGTCTCCTTGAATATCTAATGCAATAAATATGCCTATTCCTATCACCATTACAATAGGAACAAATTTTAGTAATTTACTTAAGGTATAGTTCAATATCTTTTCTTTAGAAAAGATGAAAAAACTAAATAAAGCAAGCAAATAGGCAACAGTACCCGACCTTGAAAGGGCAAATAAAACAATAAGGTTAATGGTAATAAGCACTGTATTAATAATTAACCATTTTTTAGAATAGGAATGTGAATATAAAAACATTAAAATGGTGCTAATTAATAAATGTACCGCTTTATCCCCATTTTTATACATGATAATATTTTCATTGCCAAAAATATTAATAGGAGGTAAGTTTAAAAATACAAAATAAAATAAAAATAAATTTAATAAAAGAACGAGTGGTACCCATTTGTAAATTTGAATTACTTTTTCCCAAATATATTCAGACTCACTTTTAAAAAAATAAATAATAATAGCAAACCATGCGTACTGAAGGGCCAAGGAATCTCTTAAAACATTGAATAAAGAATATTGAAGTATACCTGCTAAAATAAATATAAAACAAACAAAGATAAAAAAGCCCACAATAATTTGTTTGGCATCTAGAGCAATTTCAAAATGTTTTCTATTTATAAATAAAATAAAAATGCCAGCAATCATTGTAATTTCAGCCATATAAGAATAGGCCACTCCTTTATTAAAAAAAACATAAAGCAGAAGGACCATAAAATATAATCTTATATAGGCTCTATTTAATAACTGCATGTAATAAATATTTTATAGACATTTGAAATTGTTGATTAAACTTGTCTGATTGAACCGCTGGTTCATCATAAGAAGCAGCATCATCAATTCTAATCCACCTATAATTTAATGAATTTGTATTGGTAAAGCTAGCCGATAGTAATATATTTTTAATAGGCATTAACTGTAGTTCTAAGCGCTGGGTTAAATCAACCCAATAACGATTATAATAGGCATATCCTCCGTATGCATATGGATTAGAATAAACGGAGAAGTAAAAATCGTTATTATACACTGTACGCTCAACAAAAACACCAATTTTATTAAAGCCCTTATTCCAGCTTAAACTAATACTTTGGCTATTTGAGCCAGGGCCAATAGAGGCCCCCATTAATTGTCCATTGTTAGCCCAACCTTGATTCACTATTGTATTTAAATACCAACTATTGGGTTTGCCACCAGCAAAAGGATAACCCTCATACAAAATATCTCTAGAATTCATTAATTGCAATTGGGTAAACTCCACATTCAAATTTAAATAAGAATTAAATAATCTTAAAGGTACTAATTTGGTGGCCCCAAATATAAAACCAGGCCTCATTCTTGGTTTGAAAAATTTCCAAGGCCATGGTGCTTCATTAGGGAGTCCCATTTCTCCATAAAATTCTGTATGGTCTTTGGGTAGGGCAAACCTAAAAATTAGAGAGCCTATTTCTTGTTTGGGTAAGTCCTTGCTAAAAAAATTAACAGTATCTCCTAAGGCATTAGTGGCATTTCTATAAAATTGTCTGGCATAGGCATAGCCAATATAAAAATTGGGCATCCATTTTGGTTGAAAATTTATTGTAATGCCATCTATTTCGCGTTCATCGTTATTTTTAAAAAATTTACATTGAGGGCAAGGATTTAGAAAACTCTGATCTAAATCGGTGTACTCTGTTGTGTCTAATTTTCCAACTACGCCCGCTAATTCAAAGCTACCAATATAAGTTTTAATAGGTTCTACTGTTTTTAAGTAATAATGTTTAAACCCGGCTGCATTATTGGTAAAAACTAAACTATTTCTTTTGCCTGGCCCCCACCAAATATTTTCATTAGATAGCCCTGCAGCAATATATTTGGTTTTTATGCCCACCCTTGATTGCCCAAGTGTTGTTTCTTCAATAGGGTCATAGCCAAATTGTCTAAAATTATCTATATTATTTGCTATCATACCAAAATAATAATACCAAAATAAGCTTTTTGTGTCCCCATCATAATACTCTTGAATTTTATTTTGGACTATTAATTTTTCAGGCTGGTAATTAATATCAAATACTAATAATTTTAAATTAACTCCATAACTATACCTTTCTTGCCAACCTCTGGCAGGATACATATTGCCATCATTAAAACTATTTGGAAGTAAAGAATTATTTTGTTGATCATAATTAAAACTAACAAACTGTACTATGTCTTTACTAGTGCCTTTTAACTTAGCCTGTAAAAATTGATAAGAACTGGTAGACCTTATTAAAAAAGAATTAGTAACATCGCCATTACTGTCGTTTAATAATTGTTTGTTTCTTTGATAATCCATTAAATGAATATCATTGAAAAAACTATTTTGAGCAGTACTAGTAAAATAGCAAAAAAATAAAAATGTAAATAATATAAACTTTTTAACTACCATAAATAAATAGTATTTAAAAATATATATACATTAGAAGCTTTATTATTATTCTGCCACAAATAGTTTTTTGAATTTACCCTTTCTATATTTAAATTAAATAAAAAATGCTTGTATTTCTGTTTTAATTGAATCCCATAAGCATAGTCGTCCCAATAGGGTAAACCCCCATCAAATGCTAACATATTTGTTTTACCAATTGGATCATGAGCAATATGTTGAAATTTAATACCGTATTTATTCCATCCCTTATTTATGCTTAGTGCAAAACTTTGAACATCATTACCCCAACCAGAACCTGCTCCCAAAATTTGGTTTTCATTAATATACCCGCCATTTTGATGAACATACCAATTACCTGCATTTCTTTGTAAATAACTAGGCCTTTGTGACATTTGAGTAGCTTCCGCTTCAAAATTTAAATAGGTATTATCATTTAAATATTGGATTTTTTTTAAACCATAAATGGAAGCTGCAGAATGGGACATATCCAACATTAAATCTCTTGCATTAGATTTACCATCATTCCAACCATATTCAAAATAAACTTCGGCATGCTGCTTAGGAAATACATATTTGGCTGAACCACTCAAAACTTGATCTATAGGAAGCGAATTATCCTGGTATACATTTCGATATAAGGGCTTTAAGGCTATTAAATAATATTCTTTTAGGTTACTACTAGGTTTTTCTTGGCTGGGAAGTGTAAATGCCCTATTAGCGGTAAGGTAGAAATTTTTAAAAAATATGGGGCTATAAGAAATTGAAAGAAGACTTAAATAGTTTGTAAATGAAATGTTACTAGATAGTTTTAGGTTATTATTTTCAAAGCCTTGTTTTTCATTGTAGGTTAAAGTGCCCCCAATAACATTGAGTTGAAAACTTCCTAATGGCGTTTTTATTGGCCTATTGGTTTGAACATTAAAATGATTAAACCCTGGTGCATTATTAGACATTAATAAAGAACTATATATACCTGGCCCTAACCATAAATTTTGAGAACTTACACCAACACTTAAAGGACCAAGGTCCATTCTTAAGCTTGATTGCCCCATTGTTAATTTACTTAATGAAGGGGTTTGTTGTCCCCAATAACCATTTGATTGATAAGGGTCAGAGGCTGTTTTAAAAAATTCTGGCATTAAGGTTAAGTGAATATTGCCCAAGCGTAAATAAAAACCTCCACTTCCCACAAACTGATAGCCCTTAGAAAAACTTAATGGGCCGTCGTTCCAACCATAAGGGTGATGTGAATTGTTTTTTTGTAAAAAATTTACGGGTAGTAATTGAATATCTAAATATTTTTTTTCTACCAAATGGCCATTGTTTTCAAGTTCAGGGTCAATCATGGCAAGTAAACTATCATAGCCAAATTTAGGTGTAAGAATATAGGGGCGAATTGTTAAAGATTGCTGGGCTTCTAATTTACCTAATAATTGTAAATCGCGAATATTATCATCGAAATTGGTATAGCCCACAGGTATGGGCATACGTAATTTATTCTTGGGGCTTAAGCTAGGTGTAGGTAGTAAATTTTGATACCATTTTTTAAAATTAGAAATGGGTTTTATAGAATCGGCAACTAGGTTTTGTGCAGCGCCTTGTATACAGCATAAACTGCCTGCCAATACCAAATAAATAGGTAAAAAATAAGCAATTGTTTTAAGTACTTTTTTCACTGTTCAAAGGTAAATATTAATAGGCAAAATAATAGTTTAATTAATTATAATATGGTATTATATTTTATATCTTTGATTTTAT
>Ga0208787_1001400_pt1 | contig 10543 bp, 10 predicted proteins | sample Wag4_2014_7_11_FD_187362 | JGI IMG/M metagenome (GOLD analysis project Ga0208787, IMG submission 187362) | Fresh water microbial communities from Ohio, USA - Utica-2 Time Series HT 2014_7_11 (SPAdes) (version 2) | ecosystem: Environmental > Aquatic > Freshwater > Water tank | place: USA: Ohio... | reverse complement strand
ATGTGGGAGGCCTCTCGGGAATCCTTTGTTGAGTCTGAGTTAAAATCAATTTGGCCATTGCTCAAGCGAAAGAATCTGATCAGCCAGATCGGAGAGATTGCTCCATTCACATCACTTCGAAGGCTAAGTGAAAAATTAGATTTAGATCCTCATCTGAGGATGATTATTGATCGATATGCAACCTATACAGGAAGTGATCCAAGGCGTGCACCAGCAGTCTTATTAACTATCGCATTTGTTGAGAGCACATTTGGTGCCTGGCACATTAAAGGTGGAATTGGTCAACTATCTGTGGCAATTGAGCAAAGATGTCGTGATTTGGGAGTCAAATTTGAATTCAACACTTTGGTATCGAAGATATTGACGAATGGGAATTTGGTTACAGGTATAGAGATAGCTGGTGGCAAGCAAATCACCTCTGACATTGTCGTTGCAAATTCAGATGCTGAGTATGTCTATAACCAATTACTAGATAAGAAAGTTTCAAATGCCAAGGGTGAGCGTAGAAAATTGAAGGTTGCAACAAAATCTCTTGCTGGATTCTCACTATTACTGGGTTTAGATAACTCTAAGGGTGATTCAGTTCCGCTAAATCACCACAATGTTTATTTCCCTAAAGATTATGACGCCGAGTTTGATCAGATTTTTACCCAGAAAGTTCCAGTTAGCGATCCAACAATTTATCTTTGTGCACCGAAAGATGAATCGATGGTCAAATCTGCTGGTAAGGAATCATGGTTTGTATTAGTAAACGCCCCGCGCCATGAACCTGAAACCGGCTGGGATTGGAATCATGGTGGTGATGACTACGCAAAGATGATAATTCAAAAAATGGATTCTTTGGGTTTAAATGTTTCAAGCAGATTAGATTTTATGAATTACCGAACTCCAGCTGACTTAGAAAGATATGCCATGGCACCTGGGGGCTCTATCTACGGCACCTCAAGTAACTCTGCTTCCTCGGCATTCTTGCGAGCACGTAATCGCTCAAAAGTTAAGGGGTTGTTCTGCGTAGGTGGCTCAGCTCATCCAGGTGGAGGTTTACCCCTAGTTGGTATTAGTGCTGAGTTGGTGGCAAATGCAATCGGTAAGGCTTAGTTTAATTTTAAAAAAATAAAACGACTGATCTTCATTAAACTTATCATCTGAAGCGCCAACCAAATTGCAATAATTTGATTGAGAATATTCAAATCTAAATTAAATGCTATTAAAGCAACAAACACAAAGGATGCTCTAACTGGCCGCTCTGCATATGTCACAACTCCTACCTCAACAACTCCAACTCCCCCAGCTCTTGCCCTTAAGTACTCCTGAATCGCAGACAGGACAAGAACTGAAAGCAAAAGATTGATATCAATTCCAAGAGAGTAAAGAGCTAACACCCAGAACACCTCAGTCAATCGATCAATAACTGAATCTAATATCGCACCCCATTTTGAAAATTTTCCAGTAATTATTGCCATACTGCCATCGATCCCATCGCAAATTAATGACAAAACCAAAAATATTGGTGCCCAAATAGATTGCACATTTAGATAGAGCAAAACGCCAAATACTAAACCAAATAATGTTAAACCATTTGGTGAGATCCTTATTTTTGCCAATGGTTTTGTAATGAAGTAAGAGATATTAAGCCACCCCTTAACAATTCCAGAGACCTGAGCATCTCCATGAAGTTTGCTCCAAGTTGAAAGGAAATCACCTTTGTTCATAATTTCACCAGTCCAAGATTCTTGGCAATCTCTATTGTGGATTCAGCTGTATTCATAGTATAAAAATGTAAACCAGGAACATTTGCTGCCAATAACTTAGCGCCCAACTCACTTGCAATCTCAATTCCTATTTTCTTAACCTCTTGAGGACTGTCCTTAGCATTATCAAATCGAGCCAAAATCTGTGCTGGGATTTGTATGCCACTTAACTCCACCATCCGGGAGAGTTGTTTGAGATTTGTTATCGGAAGAATTCCAGCGATTACCGGTAACTTTGATCCCTTCTGGGATAGGCGATCTACAATTTTCTGCCATTTCTCAAATTCAAAAAAGAATTGCGTCGTAGCAAATGTTGCACCCAACTCCTCTTTTCTTAACAAGACTTCAATATCTTTCTCTAAATTAAAATTGGATGCAGGATGACCATCCGGGAAAGCTGCAACTCCAACTTCAAGTCCTCCTAATTTCATCGCCATCTCAACAAGTTGATCTGCATGATCTAATCCGTCAGCAATTGATTGCCATGCAGCGGTTGGACCGCCTTGTGGATCTCCGCGCAATGCCAAAATACTTTTTATCCCCGCGTTTTTATATTGTTCTAGAATTGCATTCAACTCAAATTTGGTGGATCCAACGCAGGTTAAGTGGGCAACGGTGGGAATATCTGTGCGAACAGTGATCTCAGTAGTAACACGAATTGTTCGGTCACGGGTGGAGCCGCCAGCGCCGTAAGTTACAGAGACAAAATCAGGATGCAGCGGCTGAAGTTGGGCCAATACCTGCCACAGACGTTCCTCTCCTGCCAGATCCTTTGGTGGAAAGAACTCCAGCGAGAAGGAGGTATCTCTCAGATCATTGCTCATAGAAGGCAGGGTACCGTTGCGCCGTGAGTTTTTCTGCGAGCAACGATATAAATGGGATTCGCTCTGAGATAAATCAGGCCCTTGCAGATTTTGTAACTAACCAGGGTAAGTACCTAAGAACAATTGGGCCAGAGTTAGACCCGGTTGCGGTTGCACTAGAAAAATTCTTGCTAGAAAGCGGAAAGAGATTGCGACCACTCTTCGCCTATGTGGGTTTAGTGGGAGCCGGAGTTTTGCCAACCAAAGAGTTAATCTCAGCCGCTGCAAGTCTTGAACTAGTGCATGTCTGCGCACTTATTCATGATGATGTTATGGATGCATCTGATACTCGCAGAGGTGCACCAAGTATTCATAAATCATTTGAAAAAATGCACCAAGATAAGAAATTAGTAGGTTCAGGATCTCAGTTTGGTATTGCCTCTGCAATCTTGATTGGTGATTTAGCACTTATTTGGTCAGCCCAAATGCTGCACAATTCCAAACTACCAACTGAAAAGTTAATTTCTGCGCTGCCTGTTTATGATGAAATGCGCGTTGAACTTATGGCAGGACAGTTCCTTGATGTCTACGAGCAGTCACTAGGAACTCAAAGTGTTGAGCGGTCAATGAAGGTGGCACGATACAAATCTGGCAAGTACACAATTGAGCGTCCGTTACATTTTGGAGCTGCATTGGCACAAGCGCCAAAGGATTTAATTAGCACCTACTCAAAATATGGCATTCCACTTGGTGAGGCATTTCAACTCAGGGATGATCTATTAGGAGTTTTCGGTGATCCTTCGCAAACTGGTAAGCCATCTGGTGATGACTTAAGGGAAGGCAAGAGAACTGCATTAATTGCGATTGCTTTGCAGAAGGCAAACACTTCGCAGCAAAAAATCATTACCGATAATCTTGGAGACCCAGGTCTCACCCCAAGCATGATCTCAGATCTTCAACAAGTAATTGTTGAAACTGGTGCTACTTCTCACATTGAATTGATGATCGAGGAACTGACCAATACTTCGCTAACAGCGCTAAACCATGATGGAATTAGCCAGGATGGAAAGAAGTACCTAACTGAACTTGCAGTTCTTGCCACTAACAGAAAGATTTAATTGTGACAGCTAGAGTCAAAGGCCCAACAGATCATGTTGTTGTTGTTGGCGCAGGGTTAGCAGGATTAAGCGCTGCACTTCGGTTGGCTGGTGCTGGCCGCAAAGTTACAGTAGTAGAACGCGAAGCTGTTCCTGGCGGCCGAAACGGTTTACTAAACAAATCTGGCTTTGCATTTGATACTGGACCATCTGTTTTAACTATGCCAGATCTAATCGCAGATGCTTTGGCTTGCGTTGGAGAGGACCTAAAGGATTGGCTTGATTTAGTACCGCTTAAACCGCTCTATCGAGCTTTTTACCATGATGGCTCACAACTAGATGTGCATGCTGATACAGATCAAATGCAGGCAGAGATTGCCAAAAGTATCAGTCCAGCTGAAGCGGTCGGGTATGGAAAGTATGTTGAATTTGTTACTAAGTTATATAAGTATGAAATGAATGACTTCATTGATAGAAATATCGACTCACCATTAAATTTGTTAACACCAAATCTGGCACGATTAATAGCCCTGGGTGGATTTAGAAGATTAGCTCCGAAAGTAAATCAGTTCCTGAAGGATCCAAGAACTCAAAAGGTTTACTCCTTCCAAGCCATGTACGCCGGCGTAAGTCCTCAGCAAGCATTAGCGATTTATGCAGTGATCGCATACATGGATTCAGTAAACGGAGTCTTCTTCCCAAAGGGTGGCATGCATGCTGTACCGAGGGCGCTTGCAGGAGCAGCAGAAAAGCATGGAGTTACTTTTAAATACAACTCAACTGTAACCTCAATCGAGCGCAGCAATGGACGAGCTACTGCTGTAATAACAGAGTCTGGTGAGCGAATAGCTTGTGATGTGGTGGTTTTAAATCCTGACCTACCAGTTGCTTGGCAGGATTTACTTGGCGGTCAACCAAGATCTGTTAAACGCCTTAAGTATTCACCTTCTTGCGTAACTCTTCTGATTGGTTCCAATAAAAGTTATGATCACTTAGCTCATCACAACATCCACTTTGGAAAATCATGGGATGGCGTATTTGATGAGTTGATAAAGAAGAAAACTTTAATGAGCGATCCAAGTATTTTAGTAACTGTGCCATCAAAGGATGACCCAGCTCTAGCTCCTGCTGGAAAATCCTCCTACTACGTGCTGTTTCCAACACCAAACTTAAGTGCTGATATCAATTGGAAGAAAGTTGGTCCAAAGTATCGAGATGAAATGATTCGTGCACTGGAAGAACGCGGCTACACAGATTTTGGTAAAGGCATAGAGGTTGAGCAGATGACAACTCCCCTAGATTGGCAGAGCCAAGGAATGGAGCAAGGTGCACCATTTGCTAGCGCCCATACCTTCTTTCAAACTGGTCCATTCCGTCCTAGAAATCTTGCTAAGGGGTATGAAAATATTGTTTTTGCAGGATCCGGTACGCAACCCGGCGTTGGCGTCCCAATGGTATTAATCTCTGGCCGATTAGCAGCAGAACGAATCGTCGGACCAGTCAAGTAATTAATGGATGAGCTAACCGCAGCTGGCATTACTGAGCCAAGGCTGCGCACTTCATATCAAGAATGTAAAGAGTTAAATTCAAAGCATGGAAAGACTTATTACTTAGCTACCCTACTTTTACCTAAAGAAAAACGACCATACGTCCACGCACTTTATGGATTTGCTAGATATGCCGATGAAATAGTTGATGATCTCTCTTCTGAGTTAAGTGAGAGTGAAAAAGCAGAGAAATTGAACAGTTGGGGCGATCTTGTACTGGCGGATTTAAAATCTGGAAGCAGTCAAGATCCAATAGCAGCTGCACTAGTGGACACCGCAACTAAATTTGATATTCCGATTTCATACTTTGAGGCCTTTTTGCACTCTATGAAAATGGATTTAACTGTGACTGAGTACCACTCATATCAAGATCTATACGAATATGTCTATGGGTCAGCAGCAGTAATCGGCTTACAAATGGTTTCAATTTTGGGCACGGAATCTGCAGAACAGTTTGAAGCTGCAAAAATTGCAGCTGAGAAGCTTGGGGTTGCATTTCAGTTGGCAAATTTCATCAGGGATGTTGGTGAAGACTTAGATAGAGGACGGGTGTATTTACCTATTACTGAACTTCAATCTCATGGGGTAACTCGCCAGATGCTAGAAAATAAAGTTGTAACTCCGCAGATTAAAAATGCCTTGAAAGAGCAGATAGCAAGGGTAAGAAAACTCCAATTGGAATCTGCGCCAGGAATTGAATTGCTAAGTGCTAAAAGCAGAGAGTGTATCAAGGCTGCAAGTGAACTTTACTGTGGAATTGTTGATGAGGTAGAAAAGATAGATTATGAAGTCTTTAGCAAGAGAGCAAAAACTTCTACATTTCGTCGGATGAAGGTAGCGATACCTGCCTACTTCAGATCTAAATTTGCAAAGTAACTACTTTTTTTGAATACCTTTTTTACCCCAATAAATCCACAAGTTCATTACAGACAGAACTAGAGCAAATCCAAAAAATAAATCCTCCGCAGGTGCAGATGCTATCCGAAGGCCAATAATTGCATCTGGGTCATACATAACTATTTCTCTTGAAGTCAGCCACCAGTTAGTGATTAACTGGAAGAAGAGAATAATCGCATAACTGGTCCAGAAAACGGCCCGAGTCAAAAGCCTGCTCTTGATGATATATAGATCAAACAATATTGAAAATAAAAAAGCTGTTAGTGCAATACCGGTGTAGTTCACTATTCATCCCCTACTATCCAATGTTTCTTCACAGTTCTTACTGCCTCGATAGTCATAATTGCTGCAACTGGAACAAAGATGAAAAATAGATACTCTTCAAATGGAATTTCAAACGGTCCAATGATGCCCAGTATCTGTTTCTCGTCAAAAAACCAATGACCTTGAGAGATTGCATATGCATCCCAGGCAATAAAGAAAACTGAGACAGGCAAGATGCTAAGGGCTAAGCGCTTTAGACGGCGCAACACACCTATTTTTAAAACAACTTCAAGCCAAAAGGAGCCAGCAATGGTGAACAAGATCATTGCTAAATAACCAAATTTCAACACAAAGTAATTATAGACAAATTCTAAGTGCGCTAAGATAAATAACACGGGAGCTAAGAAATTTAGCTGAGAGGGCTTGAAATCCAAGCCGACCGATTGACCAGTTCGGTAATGCGAATTGGAAAGGGGTTTGTTATGTCTATCCTAGAAATTCTTGCCTTTATCACTGCATTAACTGGTGTAGTGCTGGGTGTGTTTGGAAATCGAATTACTTGGCCATGGTGGGGTGCAGGTAGCTTGCTATATGCCTATCTGTTCTTTCAATCTGAATACTATGCAAGTGCAGCGCTGCAATTTGTTTTTATAGCTGGTGGAATCTGGGGTTGGTTTGGTTGGGGCCCTAAGGGAGCAAAGCCACGAAAATCCTCAACAAAAGAGAGAGTTACTCTTATTTTAGTTTTCACTCTTGCCTCCTTAGCGCTTTGGCCAGTTTTAGTAAGCATCGGTGCTTCTTCAACCGTAATTGAATCCTTTGGTTTTGTTGGCAGCGTTATCGCGCAGCTGTTCATGATCTGGCAGAGGTTTGAAGCTTGGCCGCTATGGGTGATTGTTAACATCGGATACACCTATCAATACTTTGTGGGCGAGTTATATCTAACTAGTTTCCTATATGTAGTTTTCTTGGTCGTGGCTATTTGGGGCTGGATAAGATGGCGAAGAGAGTCAGAAAAGTACAAAGTTGATTAGCTACTCACAGTTATACAAAGAGCTAGAGCTACTTCGCTCTAGCGAGCCAGCAATAATTGCAATAGATGGTGTTGCTGGCTCCGGCAAAACCACCCTGGCTGAAAGGTTGAAGGGTGATTTGGCTAGTTGTCAGGTCGTGCATATGGATGATTTATACAATGGCTGGAGTGATCCGCTTTCAAAAGAATTAACTCAACGGATAATTACTCAGATTCTTACACCGGTTAAGAATCATCAGATTGCAAAGTATAAAAAATACAACTGGTATATCGAATCATTTGATTTAACCTCATCAATACCCCAGAGTGATTATTTAATCCTTGAAGGAGTTGGATCTGGTCAGATAGCTTTTAGAGAGTTTTTCTCTAAGTTAATATGGGTTGAACTAGAACCCCAAGCAGGCTTTGAGCGGGTAATTGCCAGAGATGGTGAAGGGGTTAGAACTGAAATGTTAAATTTTTTGGTTAACCAAAGTAATCATTTTTCTTCGGAATTAACCCAGAATGCTGCGGATTACACCATCTCTGGCGTGCCATAAACTACAATTTTTCAAGTTCTCTCTAAACTTTAGTTGTGTCTGATTTAACCGGCGAGCTAATCGATAATCGATACCTTCTTAAGCGACAAATTGCATCTGGTGGGATGGCAACTATCTATGCTGGCATTGATACTCGCCTTGACCGCCCAGTTGCCGTGAAGGTCATGCATGCCCATCTAGCAAATGATGAGGCATTTGTATCTAGATTTATTAAGGAAGCCAAAGCAACTGCTGCGTTGTCTCATCCAAATATTGTTTCAATTCAAGATCAAGGTTGGAATGAGGGTGGTCCACCTGCTGTATTTTTAGTAATGGAGCTAGTGGAGGGTTCAACCCTACGAGATTTCCTCAATGAAAATGGCCCACTATCAGTTGAACAAACAATTCAATTTATCACTCCGGTGTTGAGTGCTTTAGCTGCAGCTCATCTGATTGGCATTATTCATCGTGATGTGAAGCCAGAGAACATTTTAATATCCAAAGATGGTCGAATTAAAGTCGCTGATTTTGGACTGGCAAGAAATATGACCATGGCTCAAACAATGACAGCCGAATCAAGTGTTGTACTAGGCAGTGTTTCTTATTTGTCCCCAGAACAGGTTCAACGAGGTATCGCTGATGCCAGAAGTGATGTTTATGCGATCGGAATTGTTCTTTTTGAAATGCTATTGGGAAAAAAACCATACGATGGTGAAACTCCTATTCAGATTGCCTATCGACATGTAAATGATCGAATTCCAAATGTTAAAGAGTTTAAATCTGATGTTCCAGAGATGATCGCAGATCTTATATTTCAAGCAACAGCACCAAATCCAGATCAGCGGCCAAAGGATGCTGAGCAGTTACTAAGCAAGGTTCGAGATATTCAAGCAAAATTAGATCCAAAACGCAGGCAAATGAGTTTGGAGCTGGATTTACCACCCCTCCTGCCTAAGATTAGTAAACGCTCTAAGGTATCGATTGGTTCAGCATTTGGTGGCTTAAAGGAAAAAACTACTCAGTTGATTTCGACTAAACCAATAAATGTTACAAAAGCAGAGGACTCAGTGAGAACTAAGAAACGTAAGGTTTCCAGACGTGTAAAGAGAAATCGAATTATTGCCCTGCTTATTTTGCTAGGTGTAATTTTTGGTGGGTATCAGTTACTAGGTGTTGGGAAAATATCTGTACCTTCATTAGTTGGTATGAGCCAGAACGAAGCCAAAGAAGCTCTATCAAATATTGGTCTCTTATCTGAAGTAGTAGAAGAAGTTTTTAGTGAGGACATTGCACAGGGAAAGGTAATCTCTAGCTCTCCTGGAGGTGGCGGAAGAATCTCCCCAGCTGGCACAGTTGGTTTAGTACTTTCTAAGGGTCAAGAGCGAATTGAGATTCCAGTAATTGCTAACTTAACTCCAGATGTAGCAACTCAAAAAATATCGGCACTTGGGTTAACCATAGGCGATATAAATGAGGTTTTTGATATGAAAGTTGAATCAGGATTTGTCATTGGAACGGATCCAAAGAGTGGAGAAAAGGTAAAGCGTAATTCTGTAGTAAACATAGTTGTCAGTAAAGGTGTTGAAAAAATTGCGCTAATTTCATATGTTGGTAAGGGTGGCGATGAAGCTTTATCTGAATTAACAAATAGCGGTTTTGATGTGAAAGTAGTTTATAAGTTTAGTGATAAAGTTTTTAAAGGCCAGGTAGTGTCGCAATCTCCTGAGATCTCAGATGCAATTGGACTCGGCTCAAAGATAGAACTAGTTTTGTCAAAGGGTCCAGAGTTTGTCTTTGTGCCAAATGTATTGGGCAAGAATAAGAATGATGCAAGCCTTGATCTTGAAAATTTGGGGTTGAAAGTTGTTACCAAAGGCACTGGAAAGGTCAATAACATCTCCCCTGCTATTGGCACCAAAGTTAAACAAGGCGCCGTTATCACTCTGACTCTTAGGTAGATTGTTCTAGCAAACTCTCAGGTAGGCTCCACTGATGGCCAAGGTTAAATCACTTCCAAAAATTGGAGCACATGTTCCAACCTCTGGTGGCATGGCAACTCGATCAATTGAGTATGCACTAACTATAAAAGCCGAAGCAATTCAAGTATTTGCCTCAAGCCCAAGAACTTGGGCGACTTCAGCTCCTAATCCGGCTATGGATGAAGCGTTTAAATCAAAAATCGCTGAACACAATATTGAAGCCTATGTTCACGCTTCATTTCTAATCAATCTAGGTTCACCAACTCAATCAACCTATGAAAACTCTTTGTCAGCAACTGCCTACTCATTAAAGCGCGGAAAAGAAATAGGTGCCCAAGGGGTGGTAGTTCACACCGGTTCAGCAGTTGATGAATCAAATATTGCACAAGCTTGGAAGCAGATACATGAAGGTGTGATGCCAATATTAAACAATTTAAATGATGATGATCCCTGGCTATTGCTTGAGCCAACCGCTGGTCAAGGACAATCCTTAGTAAAGAAGTTGGATGATCTAACAAAATATATGGATGCACTTGAGTGGCACCCAAAAGTTGGCGTATGTCTTGATACCTGCCATGTTTTTGCTGCCGGTCATGACATTAAAAAACCTGGTGGCATGAAAGAAACAATGGATTTACTTGTCCAGGTGGTGGG
>Ga0208787_1001395_pt1 | contig 10567 bp, 13 predicted proteins | sample Wag4_2014_7_11_FD_187362 | JGI IMG/M metagenome (GOLD analysis project Ga0208787, IMG submission 187362) | Fresh water microbial communities from Ohio, USA - Utica-2 Time Series HT 2014_7_11 (SPAdes) (version 2) | ecosystem: Environmental > Aquatic > Freshwater > Water tank | place: USA: Ohio... | reverse complement strand
GAAGTTAATCTTGGCTTGCTATGAAGCGATTTAAGGTATCGATAGTTATTGCTCTAATCACCTGCCTATTTACGCAAAGTACTTATGCCAATGAGTTAGCTATTTGGGATAAGTTGGCAGCAAATAATGCCAAGGGTTATGTATTACTACTGCGTCATGCCTTAGCGCCAGGATCAGGAGATCCAGCAAACTTTAACTTAAATGATTGCTCTACCCAACGAAATTTATCTGATCAAGGCAGAGCAGATGCCAAAGATATTGGCATCTGGTTAAAATCTAAGCAGATAAAAATACATCGGGTGGAAAGTAGTAGATGGTGCCGGGCTAAAGAGACGGCAAAGTTAATGGCGATTGGTAAGGTCAGATTAAATAAAAATCTAGATTCACTCTTTAATGCGCCAGATCCAGTAAAACATCCACAAACTGCTGCAGTTAGAAAACAGATTATTAATCACCGCAATCAAGATGGTTTATTGGTATTGGTGGGTCATTTTGTAAATATTGGCGCCATTGTTGGTAGTGGTGTGGACTCAGGTGAGGGAGTTCTAGTTAAAGCAAATGCAAGGGGTGAGATAAAGATTGTTGGCTCATCCCCGGCGCCTTAAAAGAGCTCAAGTTGTGGGATTAAATTTTTAATCCACTACCATTAAGTCTATGAAGCGCTTACTTGAGTTAACAAGATATGCAGTAGTCATTCCTGCCTTTGCCGCCATTTTGGGCGCACTTTTACTTATGGTGCAAGGCTCCGTTGAGATGGTAGCTGTGGTAATTGAATCAGTATCTGATCAAACTACCTTAAAAGATGTGATTGTGGATGTGCTTACTGCAATTGATGCCATATTACTTGGCACAGTTCTACTAGTAATTGGTTTTGGACTCTATGAATTATTTATTGATACCAATATTCAAGTGCCAGATTGGCTTCGAGTACAAGATCTTGATGATTTAAAATCTAAGTTAATTGGTGTGGTAGTTGCAATTATTGCCGTAGTTTTTGTGGGTATATTTGTAGATTCAAACCGGGCAAGTGATGTTATCTCCTACGGGGTTGGCGCTGGTGCGTTAGTTGTTGGCCTTGCCATATTTGCCTTTGCTACTAAAAAAAGCGGTAGCAAAAAGTAATTTTGTTACTACGCCTAAGGTATTGCAGGTGCGTTAAAAACTATTGTTGGCAGGTTTTGAGGGTGATACTGCCAAGATTAAGTTATAAATTGGAATTAAGATAAACCAGCCGCTTTTGCCCACATCATGCATTCTTCTAACTGCAACTGCGATAGTTGGCAGTAGGGTAATTATGGATACTAAATTGCCCCCAAAATCACCAAAGGCAACCTGGGCAATTACTGTGGCAATTGTTGTTGAAAGTACAAAGTACCAATACTGAGATCTTGTTGATACCCCAGAGAAATCGGCAAATCTAATAAAGCCATCCCTGGTGGCCTCAACAATTGGGAATTGATTACTGGGTGATTGATTGTTTTCCATTATTTAATCTATTACCTTACTTTATTGGCTTAATCGGCGCTAATTTGCCACCAACTACCATCGCTGCGCCAATTAAAACTAGGTTCTTAATTATGTATTGCCCCTCTAGCGTTAGGTTAAAGGGGGCATCGATAAAGCAGATCTCAGGCCGCAATACCAAGGGTAGGAATGTGCCGGGCATTTGCAGAGCTAGTAGAAATAAGCCAACTCTAATTAGTGGGGTATAGAGCAGACAGATGCCAATTAATATCTCCCAAAAGCCAAGAATTGGAATAAAGATATCTGGATCAAACCAGTAGATAGTTTTAGTAATGACCTCATTCGCGGGTGAATCACCAAAGGGCTTAAGCGCGCCAAACCAGATAAAAATAATCCCCAGTGAGACTCTAAGTACTGGCAGTGACCAATTATTTAATCTTTCAATTAGGAGTGAATCAAACTCCTTTAAGTTAAAATTTTTAAAATCTCGTAAGTTTTTCAAGGCTACTTTGCTGGCTCAAGCTCAGGGGTTGGTATTGGAAGTGCTGGGGTAATTACTGGATCTCGCTCTCGCCTGACAACTCGATCTGGCTCACCGATCTCAGCCATCTAATCTCCCCTTAACCTGCTTAACTTTTATACCCCTACCTTATTACGATCAACCTAATAAATCACTAGGTAAAAGTATTAACTGCCACACACCCCCACCTTGAAAAAAAATCTCTGCTAAGGGTGAGCTCTTTATCTTTTTACATTTAGGTCTAGCCTTTAGGGATGAGTGTTAATAGCAAGCGGCAGCGGTTAATTAAATGGGTAAGAAGATACCCAGTAATTGCCCTATCTGCACTGGCCTTGGGCTATTTATTAGGTGGCTTCTCTGACACCGATGATGGCCCTATCCCACAACAGATAGTAATTACCGCGCTCTACCTATTTATATCTTTGGTGCCGCTGGGATTTATTATTGCATTTTTAGTAGTTGGCAGATTAGGTGATATAGAAAGTGCTGCCAATAAAGAAAAGCAAGTTAATTTAACCTATCAAGATGCCTTTGATCTGCCATCGCAAATTATGCATGGTTATAAATTGGCGATGGTAACTGGCAGATCCCCCACCTTAACTGGCTTAACTGGGGATAGGTATCTATCTGATGCGCAAGCTGTGTGTAGAGAGAATCCAGAGCATATCCCGCCGGTAGCAGAGTGTGAGTGTGGCTTTTATGCCTACAAAGAGTTATCTGATGCCCAATTTGAGTTATCAATTAATCCAGGTGCATTTTTATTGGATGTAGATTTATTTGGGTTGGGCTTTACCTATAAAAATGGCTTTCGAGCAGAGAGCCAGGTAGTAAATTCTTTGATCAAACCAAAGCGGTGTATGCGATGTAAAACCTTGCCAGCAACGGTATTTGTTACTACCTATAGATTAGGTTATGAGGATAACGCTTGGTGGCAGTGGCAAATACGGTGTGTAGTTTGTAGTAGCAGCTTTAAGCCATCAGATAAGTTGACGGTGGCACAGATGGCTAAACTTTTAGTAATTGAGATTGTAAATTTATAAAATTACTTAAGTTTGATTCTTGGATCTACAAATGGTGCAATTAAATCGGCAATTAAATTACCCAACACAATTGCTACAGCTGAAACTAAGGTCACGCCCATAATTATTGGAATATCTACACGCTGAATTGCCTGCCAGGCAAGTTGACCAATTCCAGGCCAACCAAATACCGACTCCACCACCACAATTCCCCCCATAAATATGCCGATATCTAAACCAATCATGGCAACAATTGGCAGCACCGCATTTTTAACTGCATGGACTCTGACGATTCGGGTAAGTGGTGCTCCCTTGGCTCTTGCAGTACGTATGTAATCTTGGCGCATTACCTCAAGCATTGAAGATCGCATAACTCTTGAGTACCAACCGCTACCTAGTAAACCTAAAGTTAGCGCCGGTAATACGTAATCTATTGGATCGCCATAGCCACCGATTGGAAACCAACCTAGTTTTACAGCGAATACGTAGAGCATCAAGATACTTACAATGAATTGTGGAGCAGAAACAGCAATGAAAGAGAGCACCATAAACAATTTATCCCAGATTTTGCCTCGATTAATTGCAGCAATAATTCCAGCAGATAAGCCAATTAACAATTCAATTAATATTGCAAAAAACATCAATGATAAAGATGGGCCAATTCGGCTCATAATTAAGCTTCCCACCTCAGTTTTTTGCAGGTAGGAGCGACCCAGATCTCCCTGCAAAAGATTTGCCATGTAATCTAAGTATTGAACAAATAATGGTTGATCCAGGCCCAGCTCTGCTCTAATACTTGCCACAGTCTCTGGTGTGGCACTTCGGCCAGCGATTTGAACTGCAGGATCTGCAGGTAAAATATATAAAAGTAGAAATGTAATAAAGGATACGCCAAGTAATATTAATATTGCTTGCAGTATACGAGTTAAGACATATCTAACCATTAGGAGTTTCCTCTCTGGGTTGGATCTAATTCATCTCGCAATACATCACCTAATAAATTAAATGCTAATGCCAGTAAAATTATGGCAACTCCTGGGATAAAAACTAACCAGGGAGCGGTAATAAAATAAGTTTGATTTTCAAAAATAATATTTCCCCAACTTGGAGTTGGTGGACGCACGCCAATTCCTAAAAATGAGAGGGTGGCTTCAAGTAAAACTGTTGTCGAAATACCTAAAGTTGCATATACCAATACTGTTGGTAGCAGGTGTGGAAATATATGTCTAGTTAGAATTTTCCGATTTGTTGCTCCAAGACCACGGGCTGCTAAAACGAACTCTCGCTCTGCAATTGCAATTGTTTGGGTATACACCACTCGGGCAATCTGCACCCAATTAACCATGGCAATAACTAAGGCCACAATTAATAAGCTTGGTGAAAAAATGGCAGCTAGGGTAATTGCCAGTAGTAATGCTGGAAATGCCATCATTAAATCAGTAATTCTCATGATGAGTGATCCAACTCGGCCCCTTAGGTAGCCAGCGATTAGCCCAATCGAGGTGCCCAGTAAAACTGCAATTCCATTTGCCAAAATACCAATTATGAGTGAGGTCCTTGCACCATAAATTAATCTAGAGAGTAAATCTCTTCCCAATAAATCAGTTCCTAAAAGGTACTGATCCCCTGGCGCAATTGGTGCACCCTGAATAGTTAAACCATCTTTAAACTGCTCTGTTGGACTTGCTGGGGCAATCAGGGGTGCAAAAATTGCACAAACAAAGATTAGAATAATAAATGAAGCTGCAATTAAGGCGGATTTTCTTTTAAATATTCGCTTAAAGGTACTCATAATTTATGCCCTCACCTGAACTAGATTGCAACTTACCTGGTGTGAAGAGTTGATGCTGCTTAAGCTTGGCGCCAAAGATGCACAATTATCAATTGCTATTGGACATCTTGGATGGAAATGACAGCCAGAGGGTGGATTAGCCGGATTTGGAATGTCGCCACTTAAAATAATTCGTTCTACTTTATTACCTAATTCAATTTGAGGAATAGCAGATATTAAGGCTTGAGTGTATGGATGGGCCGGTGAATCAAATAAAACCTTTGTCGGTGCAGACTCTACAATATTTCCTAAATACATAACCGCTACCTCATCTGCAAAGTACTTAATTACTGATAAATCATGGGAGATAAATACAAATGAAAGGGATAATTCCTGCTTTAAATCCTTAAGTAGATTTAATATTTGAGCTTGAATTGAAAGGTCTAGTGCAGATACTGGCTCATCGGCAATAATTAAAGCAGGCCCATTTATCACAGCTCTGGCAATCGAAATTCGTTGGCGCTGGCCACCTGAGAATTCATGGGGGAATTTATCTAAGGCAGCTTTGGCAATTCCCACCTTATCTGCATAACTTTCTACCATCTGGTTACGTGTTTTTGAATCGGATACTTTATGGATATCAAGTGGTTCTCTAATCAAATCACGAACTGACATTCTAGGATCAAGTGAACTCATCGGATCTTGAAAAATCATCTGCATCTGACTTCTTAGCTTTCTAAGATCAGCAGATTTTTGTGAAATAAGATCCACACCATTAAACTCAATTGAACCTGAGGTCGGTTCGATTAATCGCAGCATGACTCTAGCTAAAGTAGATTTGCCAGAGCCAGATTCGCCAACTATTCCTAAAGTTTTACCCTTGCTTAGCGATAATGAAATATTATCTACTGCGACAATAGGTTTAGTAGATGAGCTTGAGTGAAACTCTTTTCTAATATTAGTTAGTTTTAATATTTCGTTCATACCGGACTCCAACAGGCAACTGCGTGAGGTGTGTTTTCTAAAACCGGCGTATTACTGGTGCATTTATCTATTGCCTTATGACATCTTGGTGCAAAGGAACAGCCATTTCCCCGCTCATTTGGCGCCATAACCATACCTGGGATAGTAGGCAGCGGCAGATTTGGATCAATGGCTACCCTGGGTGAAGTTTTTAACAGTGCATATGTATAGGGATGTTTAGGATTATTTAGCACTTCTTTTGTATAACCCGATTCCACAATTTTTCCAGCATACATAACTAAAACTCGATCACAGTTTTCGGCAACTACACCTAAATCATGTGTAATCAATAAAACTGACATTGAAAGTTGCTGTTGTAATCGGCCCAACAAATCTAAAATTTGTGCTTGGATTGTTACATCAAGTGCTGTAGTTGGTTCATCGGCAATTAGAAGTTTTGGTCGACAGATTAATGCCATCGCAATCATAACTCGTTGTCGTAATCCACCTGAGAGTTCATGAGAATACTGGTTTACTCGTAACTGTGGATTACTAATGCCAACTAATTTTAAAATATCTAAAACCTGTTCCTCCACCTCTTCTTTTTTGAGACCCTTATGAAGCAATAAAGCCTCACGTAATTGATAACCAATAGTTAACACTGGATTAAGACTGCTCATCGGTTCTTGGAAAATAAAACCAATTTGAGAGCCACGAATTGACTGCAATTGCTGCTCAGATAGATTGGATATATCTTCACCATCTAGCTTGATTTGCCCAGATAATCGCTTAGCGGTGTTGGCCGGAAGTAGTGAGACCAGACTCATTGCAGTTACAGATTTACCACAACCACTTTCGCCAACTAACCCAACTACTTCACCTTGACCAACCTGAAAACTTACATCATCAACTACTACCGATTCCTTGCCATTAGATCTAAAAGCAATCTTTAGATTACTTACATCTAGACAAGTAGGTTGAGTCACTTTTTTCTTTACGCTACTCGTGTACTGATCGAGGAAAATAAAATGAAACGACCCAGTTAGGCATATCCACGATCTCAGATATTCTTAAATCGCCAGCAACTGAACAAAGTAAATAAGCATCGATCGGCTGTAATTTATACTCTTTGACCAGGAGATCAACCATCCGAGATACCGCCTCCTTTGCTCCGGTCATTAAATCAGGCCCAACACCAGTTGTGACTATGTAGCCAGATTTATCAACATGAGTGGTAACTGGAGCTGAAGTCCTAAATTGCGGTGATTTAAGTTGAGCATTCTTAATTAAATCCACTTTAATCAAAACATCAAAGGGACTTTCAATTGCTGTGCCACAAACTTCACCATCACCTTGAGCTGCGTGAGTATCCCCAACTGAAAGCAACGCGCCTGCAACCTCTACCGGCAGCCTTACCTTTGTACCGGCAGACATGTCTCTGATATCGAGATTTCCACCAACATTTCTAGGCGGCACAACAGAGTGCAAACCAGGTTCAGCCAAACCCAAACCGATTGTGCCCACAAATGGTTTAAGTCCTACCTTGCCACCATTTGAAAAGATCGATTGTGTTGGATTTGATTTATCAAATTGCCAGATAAAAAGTGCTGGTTCTTTAAATTGATCAGCCAGTAGGCCAAAGCCTGGAATATTTCCAGTCCAGCCCCAGCCTTTGCCATGAAACTCTTGGAAAGTGATCTCAAGGGCATCGCCCGGTTGGGCTCCCTCAACATAAATTGGACCTGTAACCGGATTTACGCGTCCAAAATCGAGATTTATTAAATCATCTAACTTTGAATTTGAAGTGATCTGGCCAGCTGAAGAATCAATAGTTTCTATTAATAAACTTTCGCCCGGTTCGATCCTCACCTTGGGTGAGAATGTGTTATCCCACCCAAAGTGATGATCGCGAGCATGGATGCTCTTAACCATTATTTACTTATTCCACATCATTACTTATTAATAGTGATGTGATCGTAATTAACTGGAATGTGAACTGGATCAACATAGAGTGAGCGATCGCCACCAAGTCTTTCAGACTTCATAGTGATTCTCTTCTCGTTGAAGATTGGAACCCAAGGTGCTTCATCCATTGCGCGGGTGAAGACTGAGCCCCATAGTTTTTCACGTTCAGCTGCTTTGTTGGTATCAGTCATTGAATCTGCTTTAACTGCATCAGCATCTAATGCCTCGTTGCAGTACTTAGACCAGTTCCAACCACCTTGCACAGCGCCAGCACAACCAAGAATTGGGCCCCAGAAATTACTTGGATCTGGGAAATCTGCAATCCAAGCCATTCCGCCTGACCAAACCATTGGTGCCTTACCACTGCTACCAGCTTCAATCACATTTGCTTGTGCAAGTGACTTAATTGAAACTTTGATTCCGATTGCAGCTAGGTCCTCTTGAATAGATTGAGCAATTCGAGGGTTTGGATCTGTGTTGCTGGTCCAAAGCTCGGTGCTAAATCCATTTGCCACCCCTGCTTCTTTTAATAATGCTTTGGCTTTTTCAACATCGTATTCAAAGCCAGTGTAGTTACTGTCATAACCAGGCATTGACGGTGGAAGAGGTTGATTTGCTGCCTCAGCTCGACCATTAAGGATTTGAATAATTCGATCCTTATCTACTGCATGGTTAATCGCTTGACGAACTTTTACATTATTAAGAGGTTTAATCTTTACATTGAGTGTTACATAACCAGTCTGTAATTGACCGCCCTCAATAATTAACTCTGCGTTATCTGGGTTCTCCTTCTCAGCGATGTAATTTGCTGCTGGAATACTGTCACCAAGAATATCTACATCACCGCTCTTTAAGCGCTGTAGTGCTACAGCTGGATCTACACCAACTTCAAAATTAATCTGATCAAGCTTTGGTAGACCTTCACGATAGTAATCTGGGTTTCGATCAATTGTTAACTTTTGACCCAATGCCCAAGATGTGAATTTGAATGCGCCTGATCCAACTGGATTTTTACCAAAATCTGGACCATATTTTTCAGCATCTTCTTTTGGAACAACGCTAGCAAAGTTAATTGCCATAACGTGTAAGAAAGTTGCATCTGGACGAGACAAATTAAATGTAATTGAGGTTGGACTGTTAACTACGATACCTGAGATATCAGTTGTCTTACCAGCTGCTGCATCATCAAATCCGTTGATGCTGGCAAAGAATCCAGCTCCAGGACCTTGCGTTTTTGGATTTACAGCTCGCTCAATTGAGTACTTAACATCATCAGCAGTTACAACTCTACCGTTGTGGAATTTAACATCATCTCGAAGTTGGAAGTTAAAAGTCTTTCCATCCGCGGAAATCTCTGGCATATCGGTTGCCAAATCTGGAACTAGGTTAGTAGTACCTGGTTCATAATCTAAAAGTCTGCTAAATAAAGATTTAATAATTGACCAGTTTTGCCAGTCATATCCAATGGCTGGATCTAAAGTAGCAATATCATTTTGATAAGCAACGATGATCGATCCGCCTGATGCCTCTGAATCTCCACTTGAACTGCAGCTAGTTACTACCAATGCTGCAGAAAGCATTAATCCAATAAGTTTGAATCGCTTCATACTTACACCCTTCATTTGAGTACCAATAACTCTTTGCTACTGGAATAATGGGTATAGTAGTGGTGATTCTCAGCCAAATCTAGAAAATTTCTTGCCTCAGCTTAAGGTTCCAGATCACTCTGTTAGGCTGATTTGAAGTTTTTATCACACAAAAGTTATAAATTTTGGTGCTTTGGCATACGTTGCTGGGTCGCCCAAATAGCCCAAAGCACAAGTAGTGGTTGGAAGAACAATCTAATTAACCGCTTTTGATCAGTATCTAAGCCAAAGGCATCGATGCCATTTACATATTGATTTATATTTCCAGGAAAGATTAAAACAAAAAATATGGCAGTAGCTAGGCCAATCACCTTGCGGTATTTGGTAAAGATAAATACAGTTGTAATTAAAGTTATACCCAGTGCAATCTCAACTAGGCCAGAGGCGATAATTACAAAATCAGCATCGATTGGTAACCAGGTAGGCACCTGGGCTTGGAAGGCTTGCCGGTTTGATCCTAAGTGGGAGAGGCCAGCTGAGGTTAAAAATGCACCGAGGATTAATTGCAGTAATCTTTTTATAAACTCCATGGGGTAAGTAAACACTTATTTTAGGCTTTCCTGGGTATGCTCTTTATATGAGTAAACCATTAACTGTTGAAAGATTACGCAAAACCAATATCTACGCTGGCCTGCTTCACCTAGCGCAGATGATCGCTGTCTTGGCCTTAAGTAGTGATTTCTCACTACCAATCACCGCTACCTATATGTCAGGTCCACCAGGAAGTACATACGCAGATCCAGTTGTGTTATTTAATACCCCAATTGGCTTAACTGTGGCAATCTTCTTAGGACTATCTGCCTTGGCCCACTTTATTGTCGCCTCCCCTAAGTTTTACCCAAGATACTCCGCTGGTTTATTAGCAAAACGTAATTACTTTAGATGGGTTGAGTACTCAATTAGCTCATCGGTAATGATTGTTTTAATTGCTCAGGTAACTGGGGTGGCAGATATCACCGCCATAATCTCAATCTTTGGTGTTAATGCCTCCATGATTTTATTTGGCTGGCTACAAGAAAAGTATGAGAACCCAGGTAGTGGTGGCTGGTTGCCATATATCTTTGGTTGCATTACTGGAATTGTGCCTTGGATAGCGCTTTGCTTTTATGTATTTGGCATCGGGGGCGCTGGTGAGACAAAGGCGCCAGCCTTTGTTTATGTAATTGTCCTAACCATCTTCTTATTCTTTAACTCCTTTGCCTTAGTGCAATTTTTACAA
>Ga0208787_1001393_pt1 | contig 10573 bp, 11 predicted proteins | sample Wag4_2014_7_11_FD_187362 | JGI IMG/M metagenome (GOLD analysis project Ga0208787, IMG submission 187362) | Fresh water microbial communities from Ohio, USA - Utica-2 Time Series HT 2014_7_11 (SPAdes) (version 2) | ecosystem: Environmental > Aquatic > Freshwater > Water tank | place: USA: Ohio... | reverse complement strand
GCAGGCCAGACCCAGGGTCACCAGAAAGACTTTCAAGAGGGTCTGCAGGGGATTGAGCAGGCCCTTGGTCTGAACCGCGACGTCTTTGATGCGAACGGCGGCCATCGTCTGGGGAATGCCGCTGCCCGCCGCATAGGGCGCCCAACGAACGGTGACGTATCGGATAAACCCAAAGCCCAAGGGCATGATGAGCAAAAAGGCCCAGGGATAGACGGCAAAAAGATCTTCGCTAAGGTGCAGCGCCGCGTCGGCCATCTTGGCTAGCGCGATGACCACGACCGCCACCACAATGGCGCCGCTCATGTGCAGGAGGTAGTCCTTGGTTCGGCTGGTATTGCGAATCAGGCGGGAGAAATCCTGCACCTAGGCGACTTTCTGGTTAGATTTGTACGAAGCTTTGTATGGTAGCGTTGACCCATGCGTGGGATCAAATCTAAGTCACTGCTGAGCTGGCTAAAACGGCTGGAACTGGTCGCCCTTTTTGCTTTCACCCTACAGTCTGTAGCCCCGAACGCCACCCCGCCCTCGAGGTCGTCGGACTTCGCTGCTTTTGCAGCGCAATCTGGGCTGGTAGATCTGTTAAGACCGGGCCAGACCGTTGATCTTTGCAGCCACTCGAGCTCCCCCGATCAGCAGCAAACAGTTCACAACAGCTGCCCCCTCTGTCTGGTCTCAGGCATCCCCCCCGGAAACGCTGCGCTGTTGCAGCCGGCTGTTTCGTTCACCCACCCCGTTGACATGGCTGCAACCCATCAGGTCTGCGGTCAACGCACATGGCCCACCGAACTGGCCACGGGCCCCCCTGTAGGTCTCTCTGTCTAAACCGTCCCTGTTCAGTTACGAAGCAAGAAAGAGAGTACTCAAATGAAGCAATTTTTTATCTCCACCGGTATCGCCCTGGGTCTAGCACTGAGCCTCAGCCCTGCAACTGCCAAAGACGTCAAAGTTGGCAGCCTAAAAATTGAACATGGCTACGCCATGGAGACCCGCCCTGGTCAGCCCAATGGTGGTGCCTTTATCGAAGTCGAGAACCGTGGCAAACGCGTCGAGCGCCTGCTGTCAGTCAGCTTTCCGAAGACCGTCTCCGAGCGTGGCGAGCTTCACACCATGAAGCATGAAAACGGCAAGATGATCATGCGGGAAGTCCCAAAGTTTGAGATCCCGGCCGGCGGCAAACTGAAGCTGCAGCCCGGTGGCGATCACCTGATGCTCATCGGCATCAAAGAACCGCTCAAGCCTGGCTCAACCGTCAAGGCCACCCTGCAGTTCGAGAACGCCGGCAAAGTCGAGGTGGATCTGACTGTGAAGGCCCGAGGCGACATCAAGAAGCACGGCCATGACGAGAGTCATCATGGTGGCCACGGCCCCATGAAGCACTAAAGCCTAGCCACCCGGCTTGCCCATATAGGGACGCACAGCATCCGCCTGCAGCACATAGCCAGTCACCCCTTGGCTGGTGGTCGTGCGTCCCACCTCTAAAAGCCCCTCAATCCAGACCGTTGTCATGCTCTCGGGCACAGCCTTGATGCGACTGTCCGATTTGGGCTGAACCAAAATGATCTGATTGGCCGGTGGCGGTGGCGTGTGGATGCAAGCGCCAAAATACGGCACCAGCAGAAACGCCCGCTTGGGGTCTCGGCTGGCGTCCAGGGGCACCACATAGCCAGGGATCCGAACCCACTTCTGGCGCAGCTTGGCCATGGCGCGATCAGCAGCCTCGGTCCCGTCCTTTAGAAAGCCCAGTCGACCAATGGCCATCATCTCCGCCTGCATGGACTTGGCCCATTGCTCATCGATCAGGTCGTCCCAGGTGATGGTCTTGTAGGTATCTGCGGCCATGGCACCGATGGCCCCGGTGCCCCCGCTGACCCCAAGGAGCAGGCCAGCCGTCGACAACCAGCCCAAGCCCAAAAAGATAGTTCTGCGATTGAAGTCCATGACCTGTACTGTGCACTAGGCCTGAGGAGCCGACAACCCGTCGGAGAGCGACCAGCGGTAGGCCCGCCAAGCAGGAATCCCTGCAATGACCACCGCTGTCAGCAGCATAGCGCCAAGCGCCATCCAGGCCTCAGTCGGAATGGACCAGACCCGCACGGATACTCCCATGGTCTGACGCAGCCAGTCAGAGGCCAGCATCAAGCCCGACTGCTGGGCCAGCAGCCCCACCAATAGCCCAACCAAGGCCACCACCGCGGTCTCCAACATCACCAGCCTCATCATGGCAGCAGGCGACAGGCCAACGGCCCGAAGAATCGCGAACTCCCGGCGCCGAGCAGAGAGCCCTGCCAGCATCAAGGCTGCGACTGACATCAGACTGGCCAGACTCACCACGAGACCCACCAACAGCAGGGTGTTTTCAGCGACCGACAAGACCTGCCACAACTCGTCGAGCGTCACCCCAGGCAAGACCGCCATCAGGGGCTCAGTCGTGGTGTTCTCGATCTGACGTCGGACCTGAAAGACTCTCGATCGGTCCTGCAGGCCCACCAGAATGGCCGTCAGAGAACTGGGCTTTAGCGCATCCACTGGCATGTCGGCGAGCAAGTCTTTCTGGACATTGGCCATTCCACTGCCCAATCCCATTGGCATCACACCCCAGCCCACATGCATGGCCTCAAAGCCCTGCACAGACACCAACACAGCACGGTCAATCGAACCACCGGTCGGTGCCAACACGCCAACCACCGTGAACGGGGTCTGCTCGTGCCGGGCCGCCAACTCGCCGCCGTCGCCGTGCGTCAAGACAATCTGGTCTCCCACGTGATGCCGATAACGGCTTGCCACAGAGGCCCCTAAAACGAGCTCGAATACCGCGCTACGGTTGTCGGCCGAGGGCTTGGCAAACGCCCTGCCCTTGGCGAACACCAGAGGTTGCTGCTGCACCCGAAAGACACCAAAGAAGGCACTGCTCGTGCCCCAGACCGGAGCCTCTCGGTAGCGATCGCCCAACTGCAGGGGCACCGCCCAAGCCACACCCGGCATGTTCTCTAGGGTCTCAAGATGCGAGGCCTGCATGTTACGACTGGGCCGGCCCAGCTGAAAGACGGTGTAGAGCAGAAACTCGGAGGCACTCCCCCTTGGCCCCACCATCAGGTCTACCCCACTGACGGCCTGAGAGAAACTCTGACGGGCGTCCTGACGCAGCTGAAAGACGGACAGAACCAGCATGGCCGAGACAGCCACAGACAAGACCACGAAGGACAGGCCCAATCGTCGGGACCAGGCGCTCTTGAGAGCAAGCTGCCAAATCATGAGGGAATCTTCTCCGCAAGCGGCCGGGGGCCTACTAGCCAGAGCTGCTGATCAAACCGATCGGCCAGCCGACGGTCGTGGCTGACCATGACCACACTGGTGGAGCCCGCATTGGCCAATCCCAAGAGCAACTCCAAGAAGGCGTCTCGGTTGTCATCATCGAGTGCGGAGGTGGGCTCATCGGCGATCACCAGCGCTGGAGAGCCCATAAAGGCCCGAGCCACTGCGACACGTTGCTGTTGACCGACAGACAACTGGTGTACTGGGGTAGAGGGTGGCAGGGCATCAAGCCCCAGGCGCTCAAATAGCCCACGAGCCTGGGCCACCGGATGGCCATGTCGATCACAGGATTGCGCGTGCCGCCGATGGGAGACCTTCACTGGCAGCAGCACGTTGTCCATCATCGACAAGTAGGGCAACAGATTGAACTGCTGAAAGACAATGCCCATGGCATCGGCCCGAAGTCGATCCCGGGCAACAGGCGACAAGGCTGCCATGGACTGGCCCAGGACCTGGCAATCACCCGCAGTGGGCAGCACCACGCCGGACAGCAAGGACAGCAAGGAACTCTTGCCACTGCCACTGGGGCCACCCACAAACAAGGACTGCCCAGCCTCAAGGTTCAGGGCGTCAATCCGCAGCAAGGGGGACTGACCCGGCCAGGCATAGACCAGCTGTGAAAGCGAGATCACCAAGCTACTTCAGCTCCAAGACCGGCTTGGACTGCGTCAGCGTGACAGCCTTCTGACCAGCAGGCCCCACATACTCGACCATGAGCTTTTTCATGCGCCGGCCCTTGTCCAGGCTGGTAAATCGGATCGAGGTCAGGGCTGACAGCTGGTCGCACTCGAAGACTAGGTCTACATCCAAATCGGCATGGCCTTTAACAGGCTTGCTGAGATCAAACAGGGCCGACTGGGCCTTCAAGGCGGTGACCTTGCACTGGGCCTGGGCAGCAGGCACCACCAGCCAGGCCGCATTCTTGAGCTGATCCTGCAAGGCTCTAAGCTGCGCGCGCTGGGCATCGGTCTTGGGCGCATGCTCAAAAGACAAAAAGTTGTCCATGGCCCCGCGGATCTCAACCTTGAGGACCTTGCCCTGCAGACTCACCTCGGCAGCAGCCTGGCCGTGTGCATGGGCATGAGCCTGTCCACGGGAATGGGAGTGACCGTGGCCGTCTGCTAGGGCAAGAGAAGAGACTGACAGGGAAACAGCAACCAGCACCAAGCGGCCGAGGCAAGAGGATTTGGCTAAGACTCGCATCAGAGAGGCTTTCTTGAGGCAGAAGTCTTTAGCCTAGCAAACCTGTCAAGCGATGATGTCGATCTGCCTCAAAATCGGTTCTAAATCAGCCACCGTATCGACGAAGTAATCCGGCTTACCTGGTGCCAACCGCTCTCTCACCCGCTGCCGAATGACGTCAAGCTCGGCCTCTGAACAGGCCTTGATCTGGTTAGCTGTAAGGCCAGCCTCGTTGCCGCTTAGCAGGACTCCCACCGTGTAACAGCCGGCCTGACGGCCCTCGAGTAACCCAGGCACGGTGTCATCTACCTTCACAACCGTCCGAGCAGGGTAGACCTGCAGATCCATGAAGCACTTGTACATGCCGTATGGGGCAGGCCGGGAGGCAGGCAGATCGTCCGAGCAGACCAGATTGTCGGGTGTAAATCCCTGGGCTTTGGCCAAGGGCAAGACAACCTCCATGATGGCCCGGTTGTAGCCAGTGGTAGTGCCGATCTTCAGGCCATCACGCCTGAGCCTCTCCACCAAAGGAACCACGCCCTCGATCATCTCCGCATGATCCCGCACTGCTGAGGCATTCATGGGTGTGAAGATCTTGTAGAGACGGTCGACATCGGCATCGGTCATGACCTGACCATGAACCTGTTGCCACTGATCCCGCACATGCGGCAACTGCCCAAGCGTCTTGATGTGGTCCCACTTGGGCAGACCCATAGGGCCGCGGGCATCCTCGATGGAGATGGTGATGCCAGCCTGCTCAAACAGGCGCACGAAGGCGCCCATCGGGGCATGGCTACCAAAGTCGAAGATGGTGCCTGCCCAATCAAAAACAACCGCCTTCAGGTTTCTATAACTCATCAGTTGCTCCATTGATCAAAGACTTCCTCGGCAAGGCCAAAGGCCGTGCTAGCCCCAGTTCCACTCGTCACACAGACCACGCGAAGCGAAGGCTCGGGTGCCAGGGTCAGGGCATCGTCTGGTCCACCCACTGGATACCAGCCCAGCCAACGATCCAAGACCTGGTAATCACCCACATCAATGGCTTCGGCCATGTGGTCCAAGATGCGCTGATCCACCGCTTCTTGTCCGAAGGGGTCAACGGACTCAGCCGGATGATGGGAGTCCCCAACCACCAGACTGCCATCGGCGCTCTGTACAACAATGAGGTGAATGCCGTCGGTGAGAGACGCTGGGCATTCCTGCTCTAGTCTGTCCAGCAATGCCCGATGCGCCATCAGGCCCGTGTAACCCGCATAACGAACCAGGCTGAGGTCGGACATAACGGCACTGGTCTGACGGTAGTCTGCCTTGGGACGCACACGCAGCATCTGCAACTGAGTAAGCCCAAGCGACAGGTCCGCCAGATAGGGTTTGGCCAGTCCAGTCAACGCCGTGCCCGGGGCCAAGACTACCCGCTCAGCCGACAGTCGAATCTGGCCCCTCGCGCTGGTGATCTCCAGTCCGCCACTGACCAGGCCAACGGCCTCGTGCTCAAAGAAGAAGTCAACCCCCTGCTGCTCGGCTAGCCAATGTGCCAACTGGCCGATCGCCTGCCTGGACTCAACCCGCAACTCGTGGGGGCTGTAGAGTGCTGCCTGAGCAGCACCGGTCTTTAGAAAAGGGGCTTCCCGGCCCGCCTGCTCGGCGTCCACCAGCCGACACTGCTCACCCATTTCGGACCGCGAAAAGGCCTGCAAGACGGCCTGAGCCTCTGGCCTCTGAGCCAAGACCCACAAGCCTTGGTGAATGACTTGAATATTGGCCTTCGGTGCAAGCTCAGCCCAGAGATCTCGAGACCGCATCGCCCGCCGCCAGGTGGCGCCAGCTCGCTGTCCAGTCACCGTGACAAAGCCGAAGTTTCGAATGGAAGCACCAACACAACGATGATCTCTTTCGACTACCGCCACGCTCAGACCCCGTCTAACGGCCATCCAGGCGCAGGCCATGCCCACAATACCAGCACCCACAACCACCACGTCATATCCATCACGACGACTTTTCTGCACCGCAGCCCCCTCTGTTGACTGCACTAAAGAGTATCAGCGCCAGATGACAAGACCTGTCATCCAGATGTCACCGAAGTGTCACGGCTGTTTCATCTGGGGCAAGGATCATCAGCTCCATGAGCAATCCATGCCCCCATGTTGAATTGACCGGCGTCAGCAAGACGTTCGGAAAGGGTTCAGGCCAAAAGACCGTCCTTCACCAGATCGACTTGAGCATACGAAAGGGTGAGCGAGTCGCCTTGCTGGGAGCCTCCGGTTCGGGGAAGTCAACACTCATGCGCCTCATCAACGGCCTGCACCGAGCAGACTCGAGCAGCCAAGGTCTGGTCAAGATCAACGGACAGATCCTGCAAGAGTCCGGCAGACCCAGCCGACAAATTCGGGCGATCCGCAGCCGCATTGCGACCATCTTTCAGCAGTTCAACCTGGTCAATCGACTCCAGGTGATCACCAACGTCTCAGTAGGTGCGGTCTATCAACTGCCACTGTGGCGCAGCCTAGTGGGCCTTTTCCCAAAGGGCATCGAACTTCGGTCCCTGGAGGCGCTCGACCAGGTCGGCATTTTGGACCAGGCCTACAAGCGAGCTCGCCTCTTATCTGGCGGCCAACAACAGCGCGTGGCGATTGCCCGAGCGATTGCCCAGGGTGCCGAGTTGATTCTGGCCGATGAACCCATTGCCAGCCTTGACCCAGAGTCGTCCCGGAAGGTGATGGAGCTTCTGGTTGACCTCAATACCAAACAGGGCTGCACGGTACTGGTCTCACTTCACCAGGTAGCGGTTGCCCTGCGCTACTGCGACCGTGTCGTAGCCCTGAAAGCCGGGCGCATCGTTTATGACGGGCCCACCGCCCAGCTCACCGAATCCCAGCTCAAGGACCTCTACGGGTCCGACTCGGATCTTGTGTTCGATGAACTGGAGTCCCATCCAGTGCCATCAGACCAAGCGACAACTTCTGTCAAAACAGTTCCTGCCATCAACACTGCACCCTCGAGGAGTTCTTATGAAGTCTATGCGTCGTAGCATCCTGATCGCAGCTTTGGCCGTCTCGGCCATGGCCGCCTTTCCCGCCCATTCTGCTGCTCCAAAAGAGCTGAACTTCGGCATTATCTCCACCGAGTCCTCCAAGAATCTCTCGAAAGACTTCGAGCCCTTCCTGAAGGACATGGAGAAAGCCGTTGGCATCCCCGTCAAAGCCTTCTTTTCCTCCGACTACGCTGGTGTCATCGAAGCCATGCGCTTTAACAAAGTCCAGGTGGCCTGGTATGGCAACAAAGCAGCCATGGAGGCTGTAGACCGCTCCAACGGGGAAATCTTTGTTCAGACCATGGCGCTGGATGGCTCCAAGGGTTACTACTCCACCCTGGTGACCCACAAAGACAGCCCTTACAACAACCTGCAAGACGTTCTGAAGAACGCCAAGGACATCCGCTTTGGTATTGGTGATCCCAACTCCACCTCTGGCTTCTTGGTTCCGACTTACTACGTCTTTGCCTTGAACAAAATCGATCCCAAAAAGGCCTTCAAGAGCGTGACCGCCTCGAATCACGAGGGTAACCTCTTGGCCGCAGCCGCCAAGCAAGTCGATGTCGCCACCAACAACACAGAAAACCAAGACCGTCTGAAATCGACCCAGCCCGAGAAGTTCGCCATGATCAAAGAAATTTGGCGCTCGCCGCTGATTCCTTCGGACCCCCTGGTCTACCGCAAGGATCTGGACACCGCCACCAAGAAAAAGCTCAAGGACTTTCTGCTGGCCTACGGCCGTGGCAACGACGCTGAGGGCGAGCGTCAGCGCAAGGTCATGGCACCTCTGACCTGGCGTGGTTTCGAGTCGTCAAACAACGACCAACTGCTGCCCATCCGCCAGCTCGAGCTCTTCAAGAACCGCAACAAGATCGAGGCCGATGCAAAACTGTCTGCCGCCGACAAGAAGAAAGAGTTGACTGAAATTGACAAGAAACTCGCTGCCCTCGAAAAGCAGATGAAAGCCAAGAAGTAATAAGAGTAGGACCAAGCTGCTCTCACTGGGCAGTGGTTCGGAAGAAGAAGGAGAGCGCCCGGTCGGTCCACATCGATCGGGCGTTTTTTACGAGAGGAACCCCACATGACCGAGACCCTAAGACAGGCCCACCAGCGGGCTACCACCGCCCTGGCCAGCAAGCCGAAATCCTGGGCGGGATGGCTGATTCTGGCGATGATCCTGGCCCTACTGGCAGGGTCCTGGCACGGGGCCGACATGCGCCCGCTGTCCCTGATCGAAGACTCGGCCAACATGGCCACCTTTCTGTCGGACTTCTTCCCGCCCAATTTCCGGGACTGGGAGGTCTATCTCAAAGAGATGATCATCACCATCCAGATTGCCGTCTGGGGCACGGCTCTGGCCATTGTGCTGGCGATCCCCTGCGGACTGCTCTGCGCAGAGAACATCACCCCCGCCTATATCCACCAACCGATGCGTCGGCTCATGGATGCCTTTCGAGCGGTCAACGAGATGGTCTTCGCCCTCTTGTTTATCGTGGCCGTTGGCCTGGGACCCTTCGCTGGCGTTCTAGCCCTCTTTATCTCGACCACAGGTACGCTGGCCAAGCTGTTTTCAGAGGCGGTCGAAGCCATTGATCCTCAACCAGTCGACGGCATCCGCGCCACGGGAGCCAATTCGCTGGAAGAAATCACCTATGGCGTCATTCCGCAGGTCTTACCGCTCTGGATCTCCTATGCCCTCTATCGCTTTGAGGCCAATGTCCGGGGGGCCTCGGTCCTGGGCATTGTGGGCGCGGGTGGGATTGGCCAGGTCTTGTGGGAGGTCATGCGGGGGTTTCAGTATGCGGAGACCTGTGCACTGCTGATCATTCTGATTGCATCGGTCTCGATCATTGACTTTATCTCCGCCAGAATCAGGGCCCTGCTGATCTAAAAAAAGAGCCCAGGCTTTTTGAGGGCCTGGGCTGCAAGGCAGAAAAGTTCTGCAAGGAGACAACAACACGGGAGACATCCCGTGAACAGCATTACATCACAAACCCAGCTGTGATGCAACGCAATAACAAAAAATTCATGTTCTAGACAAATGGCTATGGGTATGACTTAGGTGGCATGTTGGTCGTGTGTGCATTGCGCCACCAGCTGGTGTAACTCCTGCCAAATTCCCTGCCATTGCGGCAAGACCAAGGCGGCCTCTGGAGCCCCCTGCTTGGCCGCCTCGTCCCATCGGCGTAGGACTACAGCATCCTGAAAATAGGACTGACGCTCGAAACTGATCGCCTCAGCCTGCGACATGGGACCACCCTGCAAGGCCAGACTTCGAACCGAGTCAGCAGACAGGCAGGCCCGATAGCTGGGCTCAACGGTCACTAGGTAGCGCTTGGCTTCCACATGCAGGGCAATCGGTTCCGCGATGGCCTCTATCTGAGCGGCATCCATCCCCACCTCTCGAAAGACACGTCTGAGGCAGGCCGGGCCTATCGCCTCATGGCGATCGTCCACGTCTTGCAGAGTGGGGGAGTCACTGCCCTTCTGGAAGAGGTGACCGACATCGTGAAAAAAGGCAGCCAACTGCAAGGCTGGACTCGCGTTGTTCATATGGGCCAGACATCGCGACTGCCAGGCATGCTCGAGTTGTGTGACTGGTTCACCGGCGTACTGCAGTCCGCCTTTGTCACGATAAAGACCCAACAAATCTGTGAAGGTCATGGCCACGATTCTTCTCCCAAGCTGTCTTCGGCTGGCCGAATGAAATGGCCTTTCAATTTACAGTTGGTCTGTGACAATTGCAGGTCAGCCGTTGGCAAACCGATGCGAATCCGCGGCCACGACATGGGCTTTGGAGATTCTGCTGGCCTGTCATCAAACAGGGCTTGTTCTCCGAGGCATTTGGCCCTAGCCTTATGGTCAGCCATGAACATGACCCTTGACCTTGACGCCATCCGACGGTTCATCGCGGCCCAGTCTGACAGCACACGGATTTACATCGGCGCAGACTCCTGCCGGGTTCTGGTCAACGAGGCCTGGCATGCCGACTACACCCTGGTAGTTGTCGTCCACATCGATGGCAACCGAGGCTGCAAACTCTTTGGG
>Ga0208787_1001389_pt1 | contig 10591 bp, 10 predicted proteins | sample Wag4_2014_7_11_FD_187362 | JGI IMG/M metagenome (GOLD analysis project Ga0208787, IMG submission 187362) | Fresh water microbial communities from Ohio, USA - Utica-2 Time Series HT 2014_7_11 (SPAdes) (version 2) | ecosystem: Environmental > Aquatic > Freshwater > Water tank | place: USA: Ohio... | reverse complement strand
ATGGTCATACTTTCCACTTTCAATCTCTTTCACGAAGTCTCGCGATGATTCCACATCTGGAACTACCGCATTTTTAAACTTTCCGATTTTTGCTTCATACGCATTGCGGCCATCGAAGAAGACCACCTCATCGCCGCGTTCCTTCACTAGTTCTTCTACTTGTTCTGGGCGAAGATGAATTCCACCGCCGATGACGCCGTTTTCATCAACCTTAATTTCATCGGGGTTTCCAAATGCCACGAGTTCATCTTTGACGACAACGCGAAGTCGTGGAAATTCATTTCCAGTGCCGTCGGACCATTTAAAAGCAATTTTTTTGAAACCTTCATAGCGACGAGTTTCAGTGACATATTTCTTTACATCGGCCATTTTTCCGCCGACAGTTCCATTAATTCCGTGGGGGGAAATCAAAATGCGCCCCTTGAGATTGAGGGATTCGCAGAGTTGTTTCTGCCAAAGGCGCATCGCCTCGGGATCTGCAACGGGAGTGAAGCCGTAATACAGAACCACCTTATTGAGCTTAGGCGCGTGCTTGTTCACGAACCTAGTCTAACTCGTGAACACTTAGTAATAAAAACGGCTATCTCGAGCGCTACCAGTAACGCTCGAGAAAATACTTTTCCACAACTAACTACCTGTGCGCCCAACTCCACCCCAAGTTGTCAGTGCATCACGCAAATATCTCGCTATGACAACAGCGCGGCTTATTGATGTAGAGGTGCTCTCCGCCGCCATCGCTGATTTACTCTTCGCCACTCCAAGTGCAAACACTTTAGCCAAGCTTTCCGCAATTGATCCATTTTCATTACCCGCACCAGATCGTATTGATTATCTTTCTGCGCTAGAACGACAAGATGGCTGGCTCTTTGCGCTAAAGCAACGGGCAATCACCGCAGTCGCGGGGGTGCAAGCTTCCGAGGGAGAGGGAGCAATCTTTGGCGTCGACGAAGCAGAGCGTGAAGATGTTTCGACCGCACTTCGACTTGCCCCAGCGACAGCACAAATGCGGATCGATATCGCGCGTACATTGGTTAACAACTTACCCAATACCTGTTCTGCACTTGCTATCGGAGAAATCTCCTCGGCACATGCAACAGTAATAGCGCGCGAAACTGCCTCAGCTATACGAGATGGAATGGGAGAGTCTGCAATCTTCGAGATTGAAGAGCGGGCCATTGCATTTGCTGAATTTCATACTCCGGGCCAAGTCGCAAACCATGTCCGTAATGCAGTTGCTAAATATGCTCCTGAAGAATTCGAAGATATAACGTTGCGGGCACAATCCATGCGCCGTGTTAGTTGCTTTAACGATCCCGATGGCATGTCCACTGTGGTTGCAATACTTCCGGCCGCAGATGCGCAAATGGTGATGAATTCGATTGAAGCTTTCATTCTTCGCGAAAATCAGAGAATTGAAAAAGAGGGAACAGAGACAGCTGGCCATGCTTTTGGAAGCAGCGCGACAGGAAGCAGCGCGACAGGAAGCAGCGCGACAGGAAGCAGCGCCTCAAAGATGGATGAGACCGAAGAGCGTAAGCGCACGAAAGATATGCGCAGAGCTGATGCGCTCTCTTCAATCTGCGCTGCCTACCTTGCTGACATCACTGAAGTTGTTGCACCACATCGTCGTCCAGTAACAGTTAATGTCACAATTGATCTACCAACTCTCTTGGGGCTTGCCGAAAATCCAGGCCAACTTGCGGGATATGGTCCGATTCCCGCATCAATCGCCCGCGAATTAGCTTCAGATTCACAGTGGAAACGTTTTATTACCGAACCACAAACTGGAAATCTCCTCGACTTCGGTCGCGAGAGTTACGAGCCTCCACAACATCTCAAAGATTTTCTTATCGCCCGAGATCGGACCTGTCGATTCCCCGGTTGTCGACGGTCGGCGCTGCTTTCAGATCTCGATCATGCTCAGAGTTGGGAAACCGGCGGACTAACCTCGGCCGAAAACATCGGAGCGCTCTGCCGCCGACATCACCGGATGAAGACTCACGATGGCTGGACTGTAGAAAGTTTTCCCGATGGTTCATGTACCTGGCGCTCTCCTTTAGGCAAAGAGTTCTTCACTCCAGCCCGCTCCATGAACGAGCCCGTCTGATTTACCAGCCCGCTCCATGAACGAGCCCAAGATGCCCTCCTTGAGGTTGCAGGTAGTTGAAAGTTCAACTACATTAGGCGCATACCAAAGGAGTAAAAATGCCAGCAGTAACGGTCAGCGATATAACTATTCTTCCGCGCATCTCTGATGTAACTCATCTGCGTGCACGTCGCGTAAAGAGCATCACTACTGCGCCACAAGGATTCGAGGGCGAAGGCTTTCCTGTGCGTCGTGCATTTGCTGGCGTTGATCTCGCTGAACTAGATCCTTTTATTCACTTAGATCAAATGGGTGAAGTGGAATACGCACCTGGTGAACCAAAAGGTACTCCTTGGCATCCACACCGCGGTTTTGAAACTGTTACCTACATTATTGATGGCATCTTCGATCATAAGGATTCCAATGGTGGTGGCGGTTCAATCACAGATGGCGACACACAATGGATGACAGCTGGTGGCGGAATTCTTCACATCGAAACTCCCCCAGAGCATTTAGTAATGTCCGGTGGTTTATTTCATGGCTTCCAACTCTGGGTAAACCTTCCAGCAGTAAAGAAGTGGTCACCTCCTGCATATCAAGATGTTCGCGCAAACGATGTAGCACTTCTAACTTCTCCTGATGGTGGTGCACTTGTTCGTATTATTGCTGGAGAACTCGATGGACATGTCGGTCCCGGTTCAACTCAGACTCCAATTACTTTGATTCACGCAACTGTGGCACCAGGTGCTGAACTCAGACTTCCTTGGCGCAAGGATTACAACGCACTCGTGTACACAATGTCTGGTAACGGATTTGTTGGCGATGAACAGCGTCCAGTTTCGATGGGACAGCTCACCGTCTTTGCCGAAGGCGATTGCATTGTTGTTCGTGCTGCAAACCAGCAAGAAACTCGTTCGCCAAATCTTGAACTATTCATTCTTGGCGGTCAGCCGATTAAGGAACCTGTGGCATGGATGGGGCCCTTTGTGATGAATACAAAGAGCGAAGTTCTGCAAGCATTTGAAGATTTCCAGAAAGGCCTCTTGGGATCTATCCCTGCGATTTATAAGGATGATGCCAAGAAGCCGATTCAGCGCACCGATAAGTTATCCGGAGATGTAAAACCTGCGGATATTCTCGACGTACACAACGCTCCCACTGACCTGCAAGAGGGTTAAGTCTTAAAGAGCTTTAAGCGCTGAAACAACTTTCGTCAGAGATGCCTTGGCATCACCGAAGAGAAGCATTGTCTTTGGATCATAGAGAAGTTCGTTTTCGATGCCGGCAAATCCTGGACGCATTGAGCGCTTCAGGAAGATGATGTTGCCAGCATGATTCACTTCCAAGATAGGCATTCCGTAAATCGGGCAACCCGGGGTTGTTTGTGCAGCTGGGTTCACAACATCGTTTGCGCCAATAACAATGGCAACATCTGTCTGACCGAAAGTTGGATTCACTTCATCCATTTCAGCTAATTGATCATAAGGAACATTAGCTTCAGCAAGAAGAACGTTCATATGTCCTGGCATACGACCAGCTACTGGGTGAATTCCATAGGCAACATCGATGCCCTTTGAAATCATCAAGTCGGCAAGTTCGCGCACTGTGTGTTGTGCTTGCGCAACAGCTAATCCGAAACCAGGAACGATAACTACGCGTCGTGCGTAGTTAAGAAGAATTGCAACGTCATCTGGTGAACCTGAACGCACTGGGCGTTCTTCGGCTGTACCACTTGCCGCTTGTGGCTTAGCCGTAAATGCACCGAAGAGAGTTCCAAATAGTGAACGTCCCATAGCTTCGGCCATCAGGCGAGTCAAGATTGTTCCTGATGCACCAACGAGCGTTCCGGCGATGATGAGCAGTGTTGATGAAAGTACATAACCACTCGCTGCAACAGTAAGACCGGTAAATGCATTGAGGAGTGAGATCACGATTGGAACATCTGCTCCACCAACGGGAAGTACAAAGAGAATACCGAAGAGCAGTGAGAGAACCGCCAGAACCAGTAGCGGAGTTGTGCCAAGGGCTACAACAACCCAGACGCTCACGCCCAGAACTGCAACGAGCGTTCCGGCGATAACAAATCGTCCACCAGGAAATACCACTGGACGTGTTGTCATCAGTTCTTGCAACTTCATAAATGTAATGATTGAACCGCTGAATGAAACACAGCCAACAACAACGGTAAAGACAGTGAAGATTACTTCTGCCGTAGTGGCGGTATCGCCAAGGTTTAGGTACTCGACAATCGCAACGAGTGCGGCAGCGCCGCCGCCCACTCCATTAAAGAGCGCCACTAGTTGTGGCATCTGAGTCATCTCAACCTTACGAGCAGCTGGTACGCCAACAATCAGACCGAGTGCAATTGCACCCAAGATCCAACCTAAGTTATGAATTGGTAGTGAGTGCGCCTCTGCGCCATCTTTTCCAGGAGTGACATAGAGAAATACTGAGAGGGTTGCAACTGTTGCGCCGGCTGCTCCGATGAGGTTTCCACGACGTGCTGTCTTTGGGTGCGAAAGCCCCTTAAGTGCCAGAATAAATGCAACGCCAGATGCGAGGCCAATCAAGCTGTACCAAGTGCTACTCACTTTTGGCCTTCTTTCTTCGGCTTAAACATTTCAAGCATTCGGTCGGTTACTACAAAGCCGCCGACCATGTTGATTGTCGCCAACACAATCGCAGCGAGTGAGAGTCCGAGTTCTAGATTATTTTCACTGTGATCAGCAACGATGATTGCGCCCACCAGAATCACACCGTGAATCGCGTTAGCACCAGACATAAGTGGTGTGTGCAAAGTAGAAGAAACTTTGGAAACAACTTCGAATCCCACGAATACCGAGAGAACGAAGATTGAGGTGATTGCCATTGCATCCATTAGTTGCTGCCTACTTTCTCACTTGCACCGGGTGTGTGCTTGGCACCTGCATGAGTAAGCGCCGCTTTATCTATAATTTCATCTGTGAAGTCGATGTTCAGTGAGACCTTCTCGCCATCTTTAGCAGCTGTTGTCATCAAGGTAAGAAGATTGACCACGTTACGTGAATAGAGGCTGGAAGCGTGGAAAGGCAGTTGGCTTGGCACATCTTTGCCGCCCCAGATTTGAACACCCTTTGCTGTTGTGACAATCTCGCCAGGCTTTGATCCTTCAGCATTTCCACCAGTTTCAGCAGCGAGGTCTACGATGATTGTTCCAGCTTCCATCGCATCAATCATCGCAGCTGTCATCAAGCGCGGCGCTGCTCGTCCAGGAACAGCCGCAGTAGTAATTACTACATGTGACTTTGCAATATATGGTGTTAAGAGTTCGCGTTGCTTAGCAGCACGTTCTTCTGTCATTTCACGCGCATATCCGCCAGCGCCTTCAAGTGCTTCAAGTTCGAGATTAATAAATGTCGCGCCCATTGATTTCACTTCATCAGCAGATGAAGGGCGAACATCGTAGGCAGAAACAACTGCGCCAAGTCGGCGAGCTGTTGCGATGGCCTGTAGACCCGCAACACCGGCACCAAGGACGAGCACCTGTGCGGGGGTAACGGTTCCGGCCGCTGTCATGAGCATCGGGAAGAATCGCGGTGAAAGTTCTGCGCCAACAAGTGCTGCGCGATATCCGGCGCAGAGCGCCTGGGAAGTCAGGGCATCCATGGACTGTGCGCGGGAAATACGCGGAACAAGTTCGAGTGAGAATGCGGTAATGCCAGCGCTGGTCGCGGCTTCGATTGAATCAACGCCAGTTACTGGAGATAAGAATGAGATAGTGACTGCGCCCTTTTTCAAGGATGAGATCTGCGCTGGAGTAAGTGAAGTAACAGAGAGAACTACATCGGCATCGCTGATGACGTTGCCACTTTTAACTGTTGCACCTGCTGCGGTAAACAGTTCATCGGTGGCCTGGGCGTGTACGCCGGCTCCAGATTCAATAACAACTTCATAACCAAGTTTGGTTAATTTGCTGATGATGTCTGGAACAAGGGCGACGCGCTTCTCGCCATCTCTAATCTCTCTTGGGACTGCAACTCTCATGGGGCAAAAGATACCGGCAACTTAGAGCCTCGGCTATGCCAAATCGTGAAGAATTAGAGTTAATTGCCTTTAATTTCACCACGAATTAAGTGATAGAGCAGTGCCTGAATGGTTGTACGGCGATGAAATGCTTCACGCCAAATTACTGATTTCGCGCCATCAATCACTGATGCCTCGACTTCTTCTCCTCGATGAGCTGGAAGACAATGCATAAAGATTGAATCTTTCGCTGTCAGTGACATTAACTTCTCTGTAATTGCAAATGGTGTCAGCGCCTTGATCTTCTCAGCACGTTCTGCCTCAGGATCACCCATCGACATCCAGACATCGGTATAGAGAACTGATGCACCCTGCGCGGCAGCTTCTGGATCATTAGTTAATTCGATTGTTGCGCCACTCTTTGCTGCAATCTCTTTTGCTTTTGCCACAACAGTTGCATCTGGTGCCCATTTACCATCGGGAGTTGCTGCCACGACATGTGCGCCCATGATTGCACCCATGATTAACCAGGCGTGGGTCATATTGTTTCCATCGCCTAGATAGACAAATTTGCGGCCCTTAACATCGGTACCAAAGTTTTCCCGGATGGTTACCCAGTCAGCGAGTAGCTGAGTTGGGTGATCATCATCGGTGAGCCCGTTGATAATTGGAATGCTCGCATTTGCACCGAGTTCATCAACATCAGATTGCGCATAAGTGCGAATAATCATTGCTTCGCAGTAGCCACTAATGATTTTGGCGGTATCTGAAATTGTTTCGCCGCGACCAAGTTGCAACTCATCGCCGCGAATAAAAATTGGTGTTCCACCCAAATGCGCTACAGCTGTTTCAGATGCCAAACGTGTTCGGGTGGAGGGCTTGGTCATATAGATAGCAACGCTCTTGTTGCTTAGGGCAGTCTGTGAGCGAAGTGGATTCTGCGCGAAATCAGCCGCGGTATCGAGAAGTAGCTCGACATCAGCACGCGATAGATGCTCGGTGCGCAGTAAGTCTTTCATCGGGAAATTCTACCGGAAGCCGAGATGGCCAGCGGACTGGTTTTTGTTGGATACTAAGCGCATGCCACTTTTCGGTCGGGGTACTCCATCGCTTGATAGCGATACCGACACACTCACGCGCCCAGTTGAACAGGAAGATGATGGCGGGCACGATCGTTTTGCGCATTACATAAAGAAAGAGAAAATTGTTGAGTCAGCAATGACTGGCAAATCTGTGAAAGCTCTCTGCGGCAAGAAGTGGGTTCCTTCTCGTGATCCGCAGAAGTATCCAGTCTGCCCAATCTGCAAAGAAATCTTTGAGGGGCTAAAGCCTGGCTCCGAAGATGGAGATAAGCAATAACTAGTTAAGCAAGTGGAGCTAGTGGAGGTGCCGGGAATCGAACCCGGGTCCTTCAGAATTAAAACAGGGCTTCTACGGGCGTAGTGTGTTTATCGTTTTCTCAGTTCTGAATCTCTTACACACAAGTATTCAACAAACTCATTTGCGAAACTGTTCTCTCGAGATATTCGCAACGCTATCTCGATGAAAAGCTCTCTAGCGACGCCAGATTCCGGGACGAGAGCGCGCCCGGGCTGACGGATTCGGTACTAGCTTATGCAGCTAGGGCGAAATCACTGCGACTGTTGTCTGCAGTTATTTGTGCACAGGTTTCATGGTTTACGAGATCATCCCGGCTTCCTCGGCCCGCTTCCCCTGCCCCAACAACTAAAGTCGAGACCGTTCACCCCCAAGTTTTTAATCTTGGAGAATTACGTGGAAAACGTAATTCACACTATTTAATTGTGTCCTACTTATTTTTTCGACAATTCACCCTTGGATTTCCGCTAGGAAATGTTTTGCGTGAATTGGTTATCTGGCGAAGTATGGAGCGGCATTCTTGTCTGCCAAACTCGATCGTGCCAAACGGTATGAACTAAGTATAGAGAACGAGTCCGAGTTCTACAAAATGCCCGCCTGGGGCACTGCCTAACTATCTTTGCCAGATTGGCGGCGTGAAAGTTCGCGGTTTATCTCGCGCGTGGCCTGCTGCTCCATCAAAGTCGAGCGCTTGTCGTGGGCTTTTTTACCCTTTGCAATAGCGACTTCGATCTTCGCTTTTCCATCCTTAAAGTAGAGCTGCAACGGAACTAGCGTGATTCCTGAATCTTTGGTGCGTGCGGCAATCTTTCGCAATTCGATTTTATTGACAAGCAACTTTCGCTTACGACGAGGTGTGTGATTAGTCCACGTACCTTCGGTGTATTCAGGAATATGCACACCATGTAGCCAGAGCTCGCCATTTTCAATCATTGCAAAGCCATCTATCAGCGAAGCTCTCCCGGCACGAAGTGATTTCACCTCAGTGCCCATCAAAACGATTCCACATTCATACACATCTTCAATGGCAAAGTCGTGACGAGCTTTTTTGTTCTGCGCAATCAGCTTCTGTCCGACTTCTTTAACCATAGAACTACACCTTGAGGTAACGGCGCAAGGTAATTACAGATGCGACAGTTGAGACCACAAGGCCAGTGGCAAGTAGCCATCCGGATGCAATTGCAACCTCTCCCCAACCAAAGAATTTGGTAAAGGTAAGTAGTGGTTCGACTTTTGTCTCAACAACATATTTAAGGGAAGCAAGTAATCCACTGGCAAGGATCCAGCCAATAAATGCAGCGAAGACACCTTCAAGCAAGAATGGAAGTTGGATTGACCAAGAAGATGCGCCTACTAAACGCATCACTCCCGTTTCACGACGGCGGTTAAATGCCGCGATTCGAAGTGTGTTACTTATTAGCAGCGCTGCGGTGAGAACCGAAAGTAGACCGACAATCAGTGCGCCATTGCGAAGTACGGCAAGTAGCTGGAAGAACTTCTCCAGGATGCTGCGTTGGTCTTGCACAACATCCACACCAGGGCGACCGCTAAATGCGCTGACAACTACATCGAACTGCGTTGGGTCTTTTAACTTAACGCGGAATGATTCTGGCAATTGATCAGCAGTTACATTCTGCGCAATTGCCGACTCCTTAAATCTTTCTTTAAACCGTGCAAATGCTTCGGTTTGTGACTCATAGAAGACGCTTTGCACTACTGGCAACGCATCCAACTCTGTCTTAATTGAAGTTCGTTGCTCTGGTGTTACAACTCCAGCGCTGCATGAAGGAGATTCAGAGAGTGATCCGCAGAGAAACACCGAAACTTCAATCTTGTCATACCAATAATCTTTCATCGCATTTACTTGGGAATTAGCAAGAAGGCCGATTCCAAGAAGTGACAGTGAGATGGCAACGGTGACAATCACGGCAAATGTCATTGTGAGGTTACGACGAAGTCCAATACGAACTTCGCTGAAGAGAAATCCTGCGCGCATTGTCTTCTCCTTATCCCGTGTATCCGTAGACGCCGCGAACTTGATCGCGAATAACATGGCCACCATCGAGTTCAATAACGCGCTTGCGCATCTGATCCACAATTCCGGAATCGTGCGTTGCCATTAACACTGTGGTGCCCTCACGATTGATGCGATCAAGTAACTTCATAATTCCTACAGATAGCGCTGGGTCAAGGTTTCCGGTTGGTTCATCGGCGATGATGATTGCCGGACGTGTTACATACGCGCGCGCAATGGCCACACGCTGCTGCTCTCCACCTGAAATCTCAGATGGCAAGCGATCGCCCTTATCCTCAAGGCCTACAAGTTCGAGCATCTCGGGAACTTCGCGGTTAATTTCCTTCTGTGAATATCCAAGTACGTGAAGTGAGAATGCAATGTTCTCTGAAATTGTCTTATTGGGAAGCAGTCTAAAATCCTGGAAGACAGTTCCTACCTGGCGACGCAGCTCTGGAACTTTATGAGTAGAAAGTTTTCCTAGATCTTTACCCGCAACGTGAATGACTCCAGATGTCGGACGCTCTTCGCGCAGAATTAGTCGCAAGAATGTGGATTTACCAGAACCTGACATACCCACCAAGAAAACAAATTCGCCCTTGGTAATTTCCAGGCTGGCATTGTCTAGGGCAGGGCGTTCCTGACCTGAGTAAATCTTCGTTACATTCTCAAACTTAATCACTGACTGCTCCTTATATAGGCGCATGGTGATGCGCTCGTGAGACCTAGCCCTAGTTTATGTAGGCGAGCTGGAAATTCTCGGTTGATTCGGGGTTTTTATGGCAATTCACAGAGGAAAGAAGAATCACAGCACGCGTGAATTAGCCGATAACTGCCAAGAATTATTGCGATGCGCTACGGCGCCAGCGAATTCCGGCTTCGATGAAATCATCGATTTCACCATTTAATACCGCAGATGTATTGCCGGTTTCGTGGTTATTCCGAAGATCCTTCACCATTTGATACGGGGCCAAAACATAGGAACGCATCTGATTTCCCCATGACCCTGAATTATCGCCCTTGAGTGCATTGATCTTCGCCTGCTCTTCTTGGCGACGACGTTCTAATAGCTTTGATTGCAGAACAGCCATGGCAGTTGCTTTGTTCTGTAT
>Ga0208787_1001384_pt1 | contig 10600 bp, 14 predicted proteins | sample Wag4_2014_7_11_FD_187362 | JGI IMG/M metagenome (GOLD analysis project Ga0208787, IMG submission 187362) | Fresh water microbial communities from Ohio, USA - Utica-2 Time Series HT 2014_7_11 (SPAdes) (version 2) | ecosystem: Environmental > Aquatic > Freshwater > Water tank | place: USA: Ohio... | reverse complement strand
CCCCTGAGCAGATCCCCTGAGCAGGTTCCTCAGCCGGCCGTGGTGGCCAACACGGCGGCATAGAAGCCATCCCCGGCGCCCGGCCCCGGCCACCACTGCTGGCTGAAACGCAGTGCGAGCCGGGGATGGCGGGCCAGCAGGGCGGCGATCAGCTCGCCGTTCTCGGCCGGGTGCACGGTGCAGGTGGCGTACACCAGCAGGCCGCCGGGTCTGAGCAGGGGCAGCAGAGCCTCCAGCAGCTGCTGCTGCAGGGCCACCAGCCCGCCGATCGCCGCCGGCTCGATCCGCCAGCGGGCGTCGGCATGGCGGGCCAGGGTGCCCAGGCCCGAGCAGGGGGCATCGAGGAGCACGCGATCAAAGGCTCCCCGCCACTCGGGCCGCTCCACGGCCAGCTGGGCGGCGTCCGCCACCAGCTGATGGATGCAGCCCAGCCCCAGGCGCTCGGCGTTGCGCTCCAGCCGCCGCAGCCTTGCCTCGGCGCGGTCGACGGCCCAGATCTCGCCCTGGTCGCCGAGCAGCTCGGCCAGGTGGGTGCTCTTGCCGCCCGGGGCAGCGCAGGCATCGAGGATTCGCTGACCTGGGGCGGGGTCGAGCAGGGGGGCGATGCGCTGGGCGCTGCGGTCCTGCACACACCAGTGGCCCTCGGCGTAGCCGGGCAGCTGGCGCAGGTCGCCCACCCGGCCGCTGAGGGCGATGGCCTGGGGTTCGGCCAGGGCCTCGGCGGCCACGCCCGCCTGCTGCAGGGCCGCCAGCACCGACTCGCGGCTGGCGCGCAGCGGGTTCACGCGCAGGTCCAGGCCGGGGGGCTGGTTGCAGCTGGTGGCGAAGGCCTCGGCCCGCTCCGGCGGCAGCCACTGCAGCAGCAGCTCGGCGAGCCAGGCGGGCAGGGAGTGGCGCAGCCCCAGGGAATCCGCCGCCGACAACTCCCCCTCCAGCTGGGGCAGCCCCTGCCAGGGCGCCGTGACGGCGGACAGCTCGGCGCGGCGGCGCAGCAGGGCACGGAGCATCCCATTGGCCACGGGCGCCAACCGCCCCAGGCCGGCCCGCTTGGCCAGCTCCACCGTGGTGTTCACGGCGGCGGCGGCCGGCACCCGCCCGCTGAACAGCAGCTGATAACAGCCCAGGTGCAGCAACCAGCGCAGCCGGGGCGGCTGGCGCGCGGCCGGCACCTTGCCGAGGGCATCGAGCCAGGCATCGAGCAGGCGCCGCTGGCGGATGGCGCCGTAGGCCAGCTCGGTGGCCAGGGCCCGGTCGGCGGGATCAAGGGGCAGGCGGTTGAGCTCCCGCTCAAGGGCACCGTCGGCATAGGCCCCGGCCGCCACCGCCTGCAGCACCTGCCAGGCCAGCTGGCGCGGCGCCAGGCCGATCGGGGCCGCCTCAACCGTCAAGCGCATTCTCCAGGGGTGGAACCCACAGATAGCGCCCCAGCGATTGCCCAGGGCCCACCCCACCTGGCGGGAGCAACGGTGGCATCGACAGGCCGGGGGCAGCCAGCTCGCCCGCATACCCCAGGGCGAACGAGCAAATGTACTCATCCTTAGACATTGTATTGCTATCTTTCAGGCTGTCGCCTACCCTCCGAGAGTAGAGAACACTCAAGCGCGTAGCGATTGGTGCCCTCGACGGCTTAATTTCAGACTTTTCAGATCCCGAATCAGGCGCTCCCAGAAATCGCGCTCCAGAGTGAATTGTCGCTATCTGGCCACCGTTATCAGCGGCCTTTTCGGCGCAATTGCCGTCACGACAGCAGCGTCGCCTGCATCAGCCATTTCGCTGATGAATGGCCTGGGAGGTCCTCGAGGATTTGGCGAAGACTTTCTTAACCGCAATGACGACGGATCAACGCCCGAATTACCACTACCATTCTCGATCAATTTTTTCGGTACAACTTATGACCAATTCTATGTTAACAACAATGGCAATATCACGTTCGATGCCCCACTAGCCCAATTTACTCCAAGCGCCTTCCCTGGCGCTCCACGTCCAATCATTGCCCCATGGTGGGCAGACGTAGACACGCGAAATGCCGACTCAGGACTCGTTTGGTATACAGCACCCAATCCAAATACACTTGTGGTCACCTGGGATAACGTTGGTTATTACGATACATCGGCTAACTTACTTAATTCATTTCAGCTGATCCTCTCCATTGCTCCAGACTCAGCCAATGGTGCATTTACTGCGGAATTCCGCTACGAGCAGCTCCAGTGGACTACAGGAAGTGCGAGCGGTGGATCCGGCGGCCTGGGCGGTACACCAGCCCAAGCGGGATACGACAACGGAGACAGAGAGAATCCACGCTTCTTCTCACTACCAGGTTCCCGCACCGAATCGATTCTGGATCTCGTCAACCAAAGCAATGTCAGCGAGAGCGAGCCAGGTCTTTGGCGTTTCTTCTTTGGAGATGATGGCAGCAGCCCTGGCGAAACCTTTGAAAACCCACTGCTCCCAGTCGTCGTTGACGGTGACTTTGTTTTTAATTTCCCCGTTACTCCAGGACAAGTTGTATACATTGATCCCCCTGTAGCCATCGGATACGATTATTTTGTTGGAGATCCCAATGGCCCACTCTTTGCCTCGGTAATCGCTCCAAGCCTGACATTTGACAACACCTTTGACTTGTTTACATCATCGGATGCGTGTTCTACATATTCAGTGTCCCAAGGCGCCATCAATGCTGGGGTAGAATTCACTTTTGCTTCATCCGTGCCTTGTTTCAGCATTCGCGGTATTGACATTGCGGAAGCTCTTGATCCCGCTGACACAACAGCATTTGTCACCGGTCTCTCCTTCGATTCACCGGGGTTCGTCAATGTCACCCAGTCGCCGATTGTTGTGAATGTGGATCCTCCCATCGACATTCCCGGTCCTGTTCCATCGCTGGGTGTTATCGCCGCCTTGCGAGCCAGCCGGCAACTGCGCAAGCGTCTCCGCACCACCACGGATCACGGTTGATGACCCGATGGGGCAGTGGGCAACCGGTGTCTGTGTTAGATACGCAGCCTGATCAGCCGCACAAATCCAAGCTGAAGGTGTGAGTTTGCAGGCTTTGCAACGGTTTTGCAGGAGCCCTTCAGGCAGGCCTTCGTGCAGCTGCATCGGCTGAACATCAGCAGTCATCGGCCAGCCAGCGATAACGACTGAGAGGTACAACGCCGAGGGAGTCGACCGGGATCCCCTCGGCCAGCAGCAGCTCCCGCTGGATCCAGTCGCTGCCCTCGCGGCTGGGGGTGAAGCTGATCTGGCCCCTGGCATTCACCACCCGCTGCCAGGGCACCTCAGAGGGCAGGGGCAGGCGGCGCAGGGCCCAGCCCACCTGGCGGGCGCAGCCGTAGGCGCCGATCAGCTCGGCGATCTGGCCGTAGGTGGCCAGGCGGCCGCGGGGGATGCGGGCCACGGCGGTATAGACCCGCTGGTCGAAGCCGGCAGGAGCAGGCCTGGGAGCTGGCAATTCGGGGCTCCCTGGGGACATCACGGGCGTACGCGACAACGGGGAATCCTGGCGCTGATCCAAGCCCGCCCTAGGCTTAAAGTGCTTGATGCCTCGCATCAGATGCGCACCACCCTCACCCTGGATGACGACGTACTGGCGGCGGCCAGGGTGCTTGCACGGCAGCGGCGGCAGCCGATCGGCAGCGTGATCAGCGCTCTGGCGCGGCAGGCCCTGGCCACCCCAACCCAGCCAGCGACCAGTCCTGTCCAGACGCAACGCAACGGCCTGCCCCTGTTGCCGCTTCAACCCGGCGGCGCTCCGGTGGATCTTGAGCTGGTGAATCAGCTGCGGGACGAGACGCCGTGAGCCAGCCAGGGGATCAGCGCACCGCCCTGCTGGATGTGAATGTGCTGATTGCACTGGTGGACCCGCGCCACGTGCACCATGAGCTCTGCCATCAATGGTTCGCGGATCAGGGAGAGCGGCCATGGGCCACCTGTGCGATCACCCAGAACGCCGTGCTGCGGATCCTGGGCCACCCCCGCTATCCGAATTCGCCGGGCTCACCCGCCGTGGTGAGCGCGGTGCTGCGCCAGTTGGTGGTCCACCCCCGGCACCGGTTCTGGGGCACAGCACCAAGCCTGCTCGACCATCTGGCGGTGGACACCGACCAGCTGCTGGAGTCGGGCCAGATCACCGATGCCTATCTGCTGGCCCTTGCGGTGCACCACTGGGGCGTGCTGGCCACCCTCGACACCCGCCTCAATCCCCGTAGCGTGAACCAGGGCACCGAGGCGCTCGAAACCCTGCAGCCGCAGACCCGCCGCTGATCCCCAGCAGGCCCCGGCGGCACAGCAGGCCCCAGCCACCATTGCGAACTGGAGTGGCGAACTCCAGTGATGCCGCCGAAATGACGGTCGTTCGGCGATTTCTGCAGCCGCCAGCGGGCAATGTCTTCCTGTTCGGCCCCCGTGGCGCCGGCACATCCACCTGGCTGGAACCAGGGGTGTTGCGCCCCTGCAGGCCCGGCCGGAGCCCCATGCAGCGTGCCTGGCCGGGCTATGCCCAAATTCAGCGGCAGTGGGCATAGCCGAGCAGCAACCCTGCCAACTCTGTTGATCTTTGGAAATAAAAGCCTCGCAAGCTGTAAACAGCGTATGCTTTGGCAACCGCCTCCCCTACACCAATGCTGCCTAACCTTGTATCAGCCTATACAAAGCCATTGGCCCAAGGCTTGTTCAAAGGCTGTCTGGCCATGCTTGCCCTTGCACCCATCGGCGCCCAAGCCATCACGGTTGAGAGCTACGGAACGGTTGACAATCTGATCTCAGCCCTCCTGGCTCCAGGCTTTACCCTGGTTCCTGGATCGGCCTCCGTGAGTGAGGACCCGTCCGACATGATCGGCTACTTCAGTGGCGGCGCTGACAGCGTGGGTTTTGATCAGGGCGTGCTCCTCACCACGGGTTCCATCTTCAACGCTCCCGGGCCCAACAACTCGGGCAGCGCGGGCGGCAGCGGCACGCAGTCCTCCATCAGCTTCAGCTTTGTGGCCAACAGCCCCGGCATCTCCTGGAACTATGTGTTTGGCTCTGAAGAATACGAGGAATGGGTTAACTCAGGTTTCAATGACTTCTTCAGTCTTTCCGTGAATGGCGCCAATATAGCTCTGATTCCGGGCACTAGCGATCCGGTCGCGATCAACTCAGTCAATCAATTCCTTAACACCGAGTACTACCGCTCGAACGTGAATGGAGCAATCGATCTTCAATATGATGGGCTGACTACTGTTTTGCAGGCTTCTATCGGTGACCTTGAACCAGGAGAAACTTACAACATTTCTTTCCTGATCAGTGATGTCGGCGATTCGGCTCTTGATTCAGGTGTGTTCATTGAATCCGGCTCTGTTGCCTTTGATGGCGCTACCCCAGAGAGTCCACTGCTTCCCACACCCCCAGCTCCCGGCGGGCCAACAACTGCACCGTGGGTATTTCCTGAAGTTATCAATACCGACCCTGGCTTCGTATGGTGGTACGACCCTGATGTCGCTATCGGCTACATCTACAATGTTGCTGATCCCAATGGTCCCCTGTTCGACCAGTATAACGCGCCTGCCCTTCCCTTCAATACCGACTATCAGCTCTATGCCAGCGGGGACGGCGGCCTCACCTACGAAGTATTGATGGCAACAATCTTCCCCAACACTCCCTACGACTTCACATCTCCGCTCGCCTCGTTTGCAATCAAGGGAATCAACATCGGCAATATGCTTGACCCCTTGGACCAAACAGCCTTCCTGGCTGGAATCAGCTTTGATTCGATTGGCCCTGTGAGTGTGACCCAGACACCGCTGGTTCAATTTGTGCCCGACCCCGTGCCCATCCCTGGCCCCCTGCCCATTCTCGGCATCGGCGGAGCCATCGGCTGGTCTCGCCAACTGCGGCGCAAGCTCCGTGCATCGGGGACAACGAACCTGGGCTAAGGAATCGCAGGCAGCATCGGTTTTGGCGCCTGCGGCAGACCTGATAGCTCTTTGGGAGCTGGCTTTTCATCTGCGGGCGTCACCCGAATAATCTGTAGGCTTCATTTTGAGGCGCGACTTAGTAGCTGATAGTTAAGCCAGGAACACTAAATACACCATCTCAGTCTTCCTAATTGTGTGGCACCGTGCCGAGGGAATCAAGCAGAGACGGATTCGCCCTGGACACAGCCTGTTGACAATGTTCAACGCAGCAGCTGTCTGTGAGGGTTTTGGAGTAGCTTTAAGCGGTGTTAACTCAGGCTGAATCAGCATCTGCAGCACATCCGTGTTGATTTGCTGCGGTTAGGGATTTCAGCTCCGTTGCGACGGTGCTCCCCATCAACCAGCCTCCCCTCGTTGCCTCCCCTGCTTCATGCCATCGCCATCAGCCATCCCTCCTGTCCTCGACCCCAAGGTTCCTTTGCTGGCCCGTGCCTGCGGCCGCACATTGTTTCTGGCCTTTGTGGTGGTGATCCTCGCGGCAACCCTGCCCTTCCAGCCACTCTCACTGGCCTGGGGAACGCAGTTCTCCACCTTCATCGTGGACGTAGCCTCCCTGCCACTGCTGGGGGTGGGCCTGTTGCGCCTCGCCACCCTCCTTCAACCCGAACCGGATCCACAGGGCGAACGCAAAGAAGCTCTGGCCCTGGCAAAGCAGAAGGATGCGGCCCTGCTGCTGTGCCGTCTCGGAATGATCAGCCTGGCTTTGCTGGCTCTCTGGCAGATCCCGCTGATGTTCGGCAGCATTGCCACGCTTGAGCAGCAGAACCAGGTGCGCTCCGGCCAGCTCAACCAGCGCATCAGCCAGGGGGAAGAGACCATCCGCCGGGCACCAGCAGCTGTGATTGAACGGGAATGGCAGCGGCTGAATGCCGCCGGCGCTCCTGGCATCACGCCGAACATCCGCGATCCCGAACAGCAACGGCAGGTGCTGCTGAAACAGCTGCAGCGCCAGCAACAGCAACTGGGCCGCACCATCGGCACCCGCGATCTGCAGGGTCGCTTCCTGGTGGTGAGGAACAGCCTGCGCAACATGGCTCTGAGCGGCGTTTACATCGCCGGCTTCCTGGCCATCGGCAAGCGACGCCGCTGAGCAGCCGCTGCAACGCGCTGCTGGAAGCTGGGATCACCCGTTCCGCGCTTCTCTGCCCGATGCCCCTGCTGCCGCGCCGCTTCGAACGCATTAAGGCCGTGCTCGATCGGCGCATGGGCGACCTCACGGTGCTGCTGGAGCACGTGGAGAAGCCCCACAACCTCTCGGCGATCCTGCGCAGCTGCGACGCGGTGGGGGTGCTGGAGGCCCATGCGGTGTGCCTGGCCGGGCGGCTGCCCACCTTCAACAGCACGGCCCAGGGCAGCCAGAAGTGGGTGCCGCTGCAGCTGCACGGCTCGAGCACTGAAGCGCTGCAGGCCTTGAGGGCCAGAGGCTTCAAGGTGTACGGCACCATGCTCAGCGCGTCGGCGGTGGACTACCGCAGCTGCGACTTCACCGGCCCCACGGCGCTGGTGCTGGGGGCAGAGAAGTGGGGGCTCAGTCCGGAGGCGGCCGCGCTGGTGGACCAGGCGGTGACCATCCCGATGCGGGGCATGGTGCAGTCGCTGAATGTGAGCGTGGCCACGGCCACGCTGCTGTTTGAGGCCCTGCGCCAGCGCCAGGCGGCCGGGCTGGTGCCGGAGGCGGGCGAGGGGTTGGAGCCGGAACGCTATCGGCTGCTGCTGTTCGAATGGGCCTACCCCCAGGTGGCGGCCTGGTGTGCCCGGGAGGGGCGCCCCTACCCGGCGCTGGATGGGGAGGGGGCGATCGCCGAGGACCTGCCGCGCACAGTGAAACTGCGCTGCTGAAGGGCGATCAGCTGTGGGGCGCGTCGCTGCTGGCGCGGGGCAGCCACAGGGCCAGGGCCAGCCCGAGCAGCTCCAGCAGGAGCTGGCGGCCGCCGAGGAGCACCACCACCAGCACGATGGCAGCAAAAAACTTGAGCAGCAGCTCCCACACGTCGTCGCGGTTCTCGCAGGCCGCTCCCCACAGCCCGGCGGCCAGCAGCAGCAGCAGCAGATCCAACCACCAGGGCATGGGCGTGGGGGAGGGCAGCCGCTGAATCTCCTCCTATTGTGCGGCGCGCGACGCCTGGCCGCTGCCGCTCAGCCAGCTCTCCAGCCCTTCGCCGAGGAAGGAGAGGCCGAGCACCAGCACGAACATGGCCAGGCCGGGGTAGAGGGCGGTCCACCAGATGCCTGTGGGCAGGGCGGTGAGCGCCTGCTGCAGGTCGCCGCCCCACTCGGGGATGGTTTCGGGCAGGCCCAGGCCGAGGAAGCCCAGGCCGCCGAGCACCAGCACGGCATCGGCGGCGTTGAGGGTGAGCAGCACCGGCACCGAGGTGATCACGTTGCGCAGCAGGTAGCGGCGCAGGATCCACAGGGGCCCGGCACCGAGCGACTGGGCCGCCTCCACGTAGAGCTCGGCCTTCACCTGGGCGCTCTGGTTGCGCACCACCCGGAAGTACTGGGGGATGTACACCACGCAGAGGGCGGCGGCGGCGTTGGGCAGTCCGCGGCCGAGCAGAAAGGCCAGCACCACCGAGAGCAGCAGCACCGGCAGGGTGTAGAGGGTGTCCATCAGCAGCACCAGCAGCCGGTCCACCCAGCCGCCCAGGTAGCCGCTCACCATGCCCAGGGGCACGCCCACCACCAGGGCCACCACCAGGGCCAGCACCACCACCTGCAGGGCCACGCCGCTGGCCGCCAATGTGCGCACGCACACGTCGCGGCCAAGGCGGTCGGTGCCGCACCAGTGGGCGGCGGAAGGGGGGGCGTAGATCGGGCTATCGAGGCCGGCATTGGGCTCCGGCAGCCAGCCGACCTGCACCAGCAGGGGCGTGACCAGGGCCGCCAACACGTAGAGCAGCACGATCACGATGCCCCAGCGGGCCATCCGGGCCGAGAGGCTGGGGGCGAGGCTGCGCAGTGAAGCGGTCATGGGGCGACCCTACGCAGCGGCGGGAGCAGCGGCAAGGGTGGCGGCACCCTGACTCGGCAATCGTTTGATCAGATCGAATGATTAATACGATTAAGCCGCAAGAATGGCAGGGTGCCTGGAGCTGTGCGCCCATGGAGGGCTGGATCCACCGCCAGATCGAAACCCGGCTGATGCAGCTGGCCGCCACCCGACCCGTGGTAGTGCTCACCGGGGCGCGACAGACCGGCAAGACAGCCCTGTGCCGCCACCTGTTCTGGCGCGGGGCAGCTTTCCCGAACTGTGGAGCCGGCCTGAGATCGCCGCCGGCGAGTTCCACCGCTCTTACGTGTCCACCTACCTAGAGCGGGATCTGCGCAGCCTCCAGCAGGTGGGCAACCTGCAGCAGTTCGAGCGCTTCCTGCGGGCCAGTGCCCAGCGCTCCGGGCAACTGCTGAACCGGGCGGAGCTGGCCCGGTCTCCCCTGGTGGGCGCCGTGTGGGAAACCTTCGTGGTGGGTGACCGCAGCAAGGAGGTGGACCTGGTGCTGGAGCCGGGCGGTCGCTTCTGGCTGGGGGATGCCAAATGGACTGAACTCCCCAGCAGCCGGGACGGACGTCGCCTGCGCCAGGTGACCGACGAGCTGCCGCCAGGCGTGGTGGCCAGCACCGCGCTGATCTGCCGTACCCCCCATCGCTTCCCGCTGGGCGATGGCCTGGAGGCCCTGCCCCTGGCCGAGCTGGGCCCGCACTGGAACATCGGCTGACTGTCGGCACCGGACTTGCCGGATAACCTGCGGCCAACGTGGATTCAACCATGGGCGCTGTTCGGGTATTGATTGTTGACGACGACCCGGAATTGCGCGTATTTCTACGCACCGAGCTGGAGCTGGATGGGTATACCTGCGCTGAGGCTTCCACGGGCCAGCAGGCGCTGACGCTGGCCCGCCAGGAACACTGGGATCTGCTGCTGCTGGATTGGAGCCTGCCGGATTTCAGCGGCGTGGAGCTGTGCCAGCGGCTGCGCCGCACGGACAACAGCACGCCGGTGCTGATGCTCACCGCCCGCGACGATGTGAAGGAGCGGGTGGAAGCGCTGGATGCGGGGGCGGACGACTACCTCACCAAGCCCTTTTCCCTGGAGGAACTGCTGGCGCGGATGCGGGCCCGGCTGCGGCGCGGGGCGGCCGAGGCCGAGACCGGCGCGAAAGCACAGGCGCTGCTGCAGCTGGCCGATCTGCAGCTGAACCCGGCCAGCCGGGAGGTGTGTCGGGGTGAGGAGGAGCTGACGCTCACCGCCAGGGAATTCGAGTTGCTGCACCTGCTGATCCGCAGGCCCAATGCGGTGCACAGCCGCGCCGCGATCCTGGAGGCGGTGTGGGGCGAACACTGGGTGGGCGACGACAACGTGCTGGACGTGTACGTGCGCACGCTGCGGCGCAAGATCGAGCGTCCGGGCCGGCCTGTGCTGATCCACACGGTGCGGGGCGTGGGCTTCATGCTCAAGGAAGGGGCGCCAAGGGACTGAGGCGCCGGACAGCGATCAGTGGCCAGTCCCTACTGAAGAGTGGCTACTGAAGAGTGGCGACTGAAGCTGGTCTGGCCAGACCAGGCGCACCACCCCATCTCCCCCCGGCGGATCAACGTTCCAGCAGCTGCCAGAAGCTCCAGCAGCGGCCAAAGGATTCGCGCAGGCTGCC
>Ga0208787_1001382_pt1 | contig 10610 bp, 14 predicted proteins | sample Wag4_2014_7_11_FD_187362 | JGI IMG/M metagenome (GOLD analysis project Ga0208787, IMG submission 187362) | Fresh water microbial communities from Ohio, USA - Utica-2 Time Series HT 2014_7_11 (SPAdes) (version 2) | ecosystem: Environmental > Aquatic > Freshwater > Water tank | place: USA: Ohio... | reverse complement strand
GCGGGGCTGGCGGTCGTCGCGAGGCTCACGTGGTCCACGGTCGTCGCGGGGCTGGCGGTCGTCGCGAGGCTCACGTGGTCCACGGTCGTCGCGGGGCTGGCGGTCGTCGCGAGGCTCACGGGGTCCGCGGTCGTCGCGTGGTCCGCGGTCTTCGCGGGGCTGGCGGTCGTCGCGGGGTTCGCGTGGTCCGCGGTCTTCGCGGGGCTGTCGCTCTTCGCGGGGTTCGCGGTCTTCGGAACCTTCACGGAGTGAGTCATCCTCAGGACCATTGCCAGACGCTGCAGGACGGCCTCTGCGGCGCGGAGCAGGTGAATCGGCGGCAGGAGTTGCTTCTGCCGGAGCAGAAGATGATTGACCTTGAATGGCTTCAATAAGTTCAGGCTTGCGCAGGTAGCGCGCTTTGGGAATGCCTAAAGATTCCGCTAATTCTTTGAGCTCGGGAAGTTTGCGATCCGAGAGATCAGGCATTGACGCCATACCAATAAGGGTGTAAGGAACTAAAAAACAGTAAAGTGGGATTGAATTTGGGCGCAAAAATGGCCCTTCACTGAGGCAAATATACGCGAATGGAACTTATGCAAGACCTTTGTGCATTATGTGGCAACGAATTCAAACTTTATACATGGCCCTTGCGGCCGTCAGTCTCTTTGCGGTCGGAGCCGCCAACCCTACCGAATGGTCGTCGCTGCTTGCGGGCCTCGGGGTGGCACTGTTTACGGCCAATACGACGTACTTCACGTACCGTCAGCGCCAGTTTGTGGTGAACCGAATCGGAATTCTCACCGCATTTGCCCTTGAAGTGGTGTACGTGATTCCCGTGCTGAATGGCACGGCGGGAGCCGAGAATTCATGGTCGCTGGCACTTCCGTTAGTGGCCGTGGTGTTCGCGTCCATGGCAAACCGTGCGATTCAGGCTGATGAGGCGAAGGTGCGCGAAGCGGACCGGTTCCGCCCCAAAAAGAAGAAGTAGTTAGGATTTGAGGGCGCCCCGCGCTCCGAGCTCGACAACCTCGAGGTTGCTGATCTGACCAGATTCAATCGTGAAGCGCAGCATGGTGCGTAGCTTGTGAAACCCATGCACGCCGCACGCTCCAGGGTTCATGCACAGCACGCCTGAGGGGTCGCGACCGACCCGCAGAATGTGGGAATGCCCGCAAATGAGTACGTCGGTGGGTTCGCTTCGGAGCGCGGATTTGATTCCGCTCGGGAGGCGTCCGGCAGGGCCCGCAATGTGCGTGATCCAAATATGAAGGCCTTGAATGCTAAATCGCTGGTCCTGAGGCCATGTACGGCGCATTTGGGCGTCGTCGATGTTGCCGTAGACTCCACGAACGGTTTTGCCCAGTGACTGCAGTCGGTCGACCACTTCGAGCGATCCGACGTCTCCGGCATGCCAAATTTCGTCTGCCTCGGCCGCGTGCGCAAGAATTCGCTCGTCCAAGTGGCCGTGCGTGTCTGAAAGCAAGAGAATCTTGAGGGTACTACCTTTGGCAACCATGTCTGGTCAAAGTTCGTTCACCCACCGTTATGTACTGCGCTTGGCCTACCATGGCGCGGAATTTTTAGGTTGGCAGCGCCAGCCCAGCGGTCGGACGGTTCAGGGCATCTTGGAATCGACCTTGTCAACGTGGATGCGAAGCCCCGTCGAAGTCGTGGGAGCCGGCCGCACGGATTCGGGAGTTCATGCCGCAAACTATGTGGCGCACCTGGACTGCAGTTCGGCAGTTGACCCCGAAGAATTGGTGTTTCGGCTCAACCGCTTTTTGCCCGACGACCTCGTGCTTTTTGAGGCGATTCCTGCTGCCGACGGATTTCATGCACGGTTTAGTGCACAGGGCAGGGGCTACCGCTACGCGATTCAGCGAACGAAGTCTGCCTTTGGGCGCGATACGGCGTGGGCCTACGAACGCCCCCTGAACGAACAGCTTTTGGACGAAATGGCCGCGAGCCTGTTGGGCGAGCACCACTTTGGCGCATTTGAGCGCAGCGGAAGCGCAGAAACCAACGGAATGTGCACCATTCGGCATTCCCGATGGGTCCGCCAATCCGAGGCGTGGGTATTTGAAATTGAGGGTACCCGCTTCTTGCGCAACATGGTACGGGCGCTCGTAGGAACCATGGTTGAGCACGCCGCAGCAGATCAAGGCCTAGCGCAGTGGGACAGCCTTCGCAAAAGCCAAAAAAGGACAGAATCCGGCCCGTCGGCCCCGGCTCAAGGGCTTACCTTTGCGGGCGCGGTCTATGCCGCACCCCTTTTTAATGGCCGAGAAACCCCAGACTTCATCTTCAAGCGTTAGCGGAAAGGCTTTTGATTGGGCGGTACTGCGCCGCGTGCTCCGGTACGCGCGTCCGCACCGTGCCCTCCTGTGGTCTGCCGCCAGCTTGAGTGTGGTACTCGGCGGGGTTACGACCCTCAGGCCCTACCTCGTTCAGCGGGCGGTGGACTTTGCGGTAGAGCAGGGCGATGCCACCATGATGCACTGGGCAATCGCGGGTTTGATGCTGACCTTGGTGTTCGAGGGTCTCGGAACTTGGTTTTTTGTACTCGCTACCAACGAGCTGGGTCAAAAAGTGATTCGCGACGTTCGGGTTCAGCTCTTTGGGCAGCTCCTAAAGTTTAAAGCTTCATTTTTTGACCGTACCCCCGTCGGGCAGTTGGTGACGCGCACCGTAAGCGACGTAGAGACCATGGCAGACATCTTTGCCGAGGGCTTGCTCGTAATTTTTGGCGATTTGTTCAAGATTGCGGTAATGCTCATTGCCATGTTTCTTCTGTTTGATCCCGGAATGGTCGCGGTGAGCTTGTCGGTGGTTCCGATTTTATTTGTGGCCACGCGCTGGTTTCAGCGCAGCATCAAAGGGGCGTTTACAGACGTTCGCAACCAGGTTGCTGCCCTCAATTCATTTGTTCAGGAACGCCTCACGGGAATGGCCGTCGTGCAGTTGTTTGGCCGCGAGGGCGAAGAAGCACGTCGGTTCAATGAAATCAATACGCGCCACCGCGACGCCAACATCAAGAGTATTTGGTACTTCTCGTTGTTTTTTCCGATCATCGAAATGCTTTCGGCACTGTCTATTGGTTTGGCCATTTGGTACGGAGGCTGGCGTTCGTTGGTAACCCCAGGCAGTGTGAGCATTGGCGACCTCACGGCATTGATTCTCTTTATCAACATGCTGTACCGACCCTTGCGCCAGCTTGCAGACCGATTTAATACGCTCCAAATGGGAATGGTGGCAAGCGATCGGGTCCTCAAACTGATTGAGCGCGAAGATCAATTGGAGCGCCCCGGATCCCACCGGGCCGGCGCTCTAAGGGGAGCTGTGGAATTCAACGACGTTCACTTTCGCTATGTCGAAGACCAGCCTGTGCTGCACGGAGTTACGCTCTCTGCCCAACCGGGTGAAATGCTTGCCTTAGTGGGGTCAACGGGCAGCGGAAAGTCCACCCTCATCGGGCTCTTGGCGGGACTCTACCATCCTGAGTCAGGCACAGTCAATGTAGATGGTGTTTCGGTAGCGAACTGGGACTTCACGTCGCTTCGCAGTCGGCTTGCCCTCGTGCAGCAGGATGTGTTTTTGTTCAGCGACACGGTGCGCAACAACGTCACCTTGTACCGTTCGATGCCCGACGCCGAAATCTGGGCGGCCGCTGAAGCAATGGGGATTAAAGAGTTTCTTGAATCCTTGCCCGGGGGGCTCGACTACGACGTCAAGGAGCGAGGCGGAATGCTTTCTACTGGCCAACGCCAGCTACTGGCCTTTTTGCGGGCCTATTTGGCGAATCCCGACATTTTAATTCTCGATGAGGCCACGTCTTCTGTGGATTCCCAGTCCGAAGCCTGGATTCAGAATGCCACCGAACGCATCACCAAAGGGCGCACGTCAGTGGTAGTGGCCCACCGCCTGGCGACCGTGCAGCACGCCGACCGCATCGCGGTACTCGAGCAAGGACGTGTGGTGGAGCAGGGAACGCATGCTGAATTGCTCGCTCAAGGTGGAACCTACGCCAACCTTTACGCCAAGCAGTTCTTTGGTGCGGCAGGGGTTTAGCGCTCGATTTCGATTCCGCGCGCTTCGATCGCAGTGAGGACCTCGTTCCAGCGCTCGGAATCCGTGATCTGGAAGGCAAACGTCGGTGCGTTGTGGCGCACAAAAAAGGCATATTGACCCTCTTCAAATGCGTAGGCGATGACGCGCTGTTCGCGCTTCCAGCCCTTCATTCGCACTCCGTAACCCATAAAATCGCCCATTGGATCGACCTTGGCGTGGTACACTTTGGCAACCTCGTTCCACGCGACATGCTTGGGCCCGATGTTGAAGGGGCGGTAGCTAATGTCGATTCCAGATGGAGCAACCGAGATTCGGCAGGGCCTCATTAGGAGCCATCCCGTGAACACCTGAATGAGGGTTGTGGCGGTAATGGTCCATAAAAGTTCGGTTTCAAAGCCAGACTGGCTCCCGACCGCGAGCATCATGACCAGGGTGGAGAACCCAGTGATGGCAATAATCCAGAGGAAGGCCTTTGGGATGCGAAATTCTGCGCGGTACATGCCGCGAAGATACTATCCGACTAAATTCTTGAGGGCGGCGTCGAGCTCGTTGAACTGGTATTCAAAGCCCAAATCCTTCCATTTTTGGGCGGAACAGTGGGTACTCATCAGCGCAATTTGCGCCATCTCTCCGAGCACAATCCTCAGTGCCCATGCGGGCGGAGCTGGCATCCAAAAGGGCTTGCCGAGAACTCGTGCAAGTGCTTTACTAAAGTCGCGGTTGGTTGCGGACTCGGCCCCCACGCCGTTCCAAATTCCGTCAAGGGCAGAATCAGAAGCCAATCGAGCCACCATAGCTGCCAAATCGTCGACGTGAATCCAAGGCATCCAGTGCTTGCCGTCGCCCAGCGCGCTACCCAGTCCCATTCGAAACAAGGGTAGGAGTGTGCCAAGTACGCCGCCACCGTGGCCAAGTACGATTCCGATTCGGATTTTTGCCACCCGAAGGCCGAGGTTTGCGAATCGGTCGGCTTGAGCCTCCCAGGCGCGCACGACGTCGCCCAAAAAGCCGACTGCCCCGCCGTCGCGCTCACTGTACACTCGGTCAAGGCTGTTCGGGTAGATTCCCACGGCCGATGCGCTGACCATGACCTCAGGGCGCACCGGCATGACCTCGATGGCGCGGTAGAGGGTTTCGGCTCCCTGAATACGGCTGTCCATGATGGCCTGCTTGTGGGACGTGGTCCAGCGCTCAGAAACCGAGGCTCCGGCCAAGTGGATGACCCCGTGTGCTCCAAGAAGTGCCGCGGGATCGACGCTGTAGGTACTTGGGTTCCACGCATATTCGCCGGGTTTGCGCGGTGTACGGGTCAAAATGCGAACTTCATGTCCTTGAGCTTCAAGCTTTTTCTGAACAGCTCGGCCCACAAGGCCGCTTCCGCCGGTAACGCAGTAAATCATACCTTCTCAACGCGATCTTAGCGCCTCAGTTCACACGGACATGCATTCGCTTCAACCCCACAGCGCTTGGCGCACTCGATACATCGCGGCCGAGGATCCGCGGAGTCCGTTTTTTCTCGACCAGGGCGCCCCGGTGAACGGATCCTACCACCAGATGTACGACTTTGTGATTCACCCTGATTGGGATGATATTGGCTGCGAAACCTTGTTCGTCAAAGTCCTGTTTGTCGACTATACAGAGGGATGCGCCGTGATTGAGCTTCTGGGCGAGTGGAACGACGCCCTGCACAACGACGTGATGGAGTTCAAACGTCGCGTGGCAGATCCACTCTTGGCCGAAGGCATCGTGCGCTTTGTGCTCATTGGCGACAACCTCCTTAACGTTCACGCCGAAGAACCCGACTACTATGCCGAATGGGCTGAGGAGGTCGAAGAAGAGGGCGGCTGGATCGTAGGACTGAACTTTAGAGATCACGTAGCCGATGAAGTGGCGCGCGCACGTCTCGGCCGCTACATCTGGACCGGTCCGCGCTTTCGCTTGGCCTCGTGGCGTGCCCAAGACCCGCTGCGCCTTTGCCAGGCCGTAGAGGTCATGGTGCAGAAGCGGCTCGGAATTTAGCTTGGCGTAGAGTAACGAGCTGCTCGTTACTAGCTGCACGCAACTGACTAGAGCGCGACGTGGTGCATCCAGCCGTGGCGGTCTTCAGCGCGTCCGTAGCGAATGTCTGAAAGAGCCTGGCGCACTCGGGCAGCAATACCGTCAGCGGGTACCGGAACGTGGTGCAGCACATCGTCCATGCCAAACGCTTCGATCGGACTAACTACTGCCGCGGTGCCCATGCCAAACGCTTCGTTGAGTTCGCCAGCCTTGGCGGCGTCGACGATTTCGGCAACTGAAATCGCACGCTCTTCAACTTTGATGCCCCATTCACGGCACAGCGTGAGGATAGAGTCACGGGTGATACCTGCAAGGATGCGGTCGCTGAGGCTCGGGGTAACGAGGGTTCCGTTGACGACGAAGGCGACGTTCATGGTGCCTGCTTCTTCAAAGTACTCGTGGTTGTGGTGGTCGGTCCAGAGGACTTGCTGGTAGCCCTGCTTGACGGCCTCGCGGGTCGCTAAGAAGGCGCCGCCGTAGTTGCCGGCCGCTTTGGCGTACCCGACTCCGCCCGAAGTGGCGCGGGTAAATTGGCGCTCGACCTTCACGCGCACTGGCTTGGTGTACAGTTCGCCTGAGGGGCTGGTCACGATACCAAAGGTGTATTCTTCAGACGGACGTGCGGTGATGAACTCGCTGCTTCCAAACAAGAAGGGGCGCAGGTAGAGCGACTCATTGGCTCCGCGCGGAACCCATTCTTGGTCTACTGCAATCAGGGCGTCAAGGCCATTGATGAAGAGGTCCTCGGGGAGCTCGGGAATCATCATGCGCGAACCGCTTCTGTTGAGGCGCTTCGCGTTGTCACGGGGACGAAAGACTGCGATTCCGCCGTCAACTTGACGGTAGGCCTTTTGGCCTTCGAATACTGCTTGACCGTAGTGAAGGGCGTGCAGGGCCAATCCTTGCTTGAGGGGGCCGTAGGGCTCAACGCGACCTTCATCCCAGCTTCCGTGGGCAAATTCGGCGTAAAAGGCGTGGTCTGACAATCCCGATCCAAAACCGAGGTTGGCAAAGTCAACCTCGCTCAGGCGAGATTGGGTGGTGCGGATAATCTTCATGGGCAAAAAAAGGGTTGTGCTTGACGTCCGCGCCAAAGCGCCGCAAAGGTACGTATTTTTGTAGGGTAAAACCCTTTGTTATGCGTTCATTTATTCCCGTTGCAGTCGCTGCAGTACTGCTCGCTTCATGTTCACAGCAACCCACCGAAGAGGCGGTTGTGTACGATTACTTTGGAGATTCGGCTTCTTTAGGCACCCCCGTCCTTACGGGCGATGAAGTGCTCAAGCAACTGGAAACCAGCGACTCAATTTGGGTAACCTTTCAAGCTCCGATTCAGGCAGTGTGCCAGACCAAGGGTTGCTGGATGGAAGTTCAGCTGGATTCCGCCACGACTGCATTGGTGAAGTTCAAGGACTACGCATTTTTTATGCCGATGGATGCCAGCGGCGAGATCGCGACGATTGCCGGAGCCGTAAAGCGCAAGGAGCTTAGCGTGGAGTGGCTCCAGGAGCAAGCCCGAGATGCCAACGAACCCGACAGCGTAGTGGCTGCGATTACCAAGCCAGAGGTTCGGCTGACGGTGATGGCTTCGGGCGTTGCGCTTCCGCAAAAAGAGGTTGCCGAGGGAGAGGCCGCTTCTGAGGCTGCCGGTGACGGCGCCCATGAAGGCCACGACCATGAATAAGCCCCTTCTCGCCGGATTATTTGCCCTAGCGGCATTGCTTGCCTGCCAGCAGGAGCCTTCGGCGCCCAAGCGCAACCCCCGCGTCGCTGAGCCCAGCGAGCTTGCTGCTACCATGCGTACGATGACCGCCGACATGGAAGCCCTCAAGGCCAAGGCCCAAGCCGGAACCTTGACGCTCGCCGACGTCGAATCGCTGCGCGCGGCCCACGAGCCGATTAAAACGGCTACGCCAACCAAGCCCGAGGAGATCAAAGAGAGCTTCCCGGGATTCGCCGAAGCCTACCTCAGCAACCTGGACGCCCTGTACGACGCCCTGAAAACACAGGCCGACCGCGAGGCCCAGATCGAAGCCTTCAACGCGGTGATCGCGACCTGCGAGTCCTGCCACCAGCAGCACTGCCCTGGTCCGCTCGACCGCATTCGCGGAATCAAGGTCGCTGAATAGTGCTGCACGCCACGGCTGACGGTTCGTGGTCTGCTCGCCACCCTCTGTTTGGCGCGGAATTTCATTCTCGGTACGGAGCCCTTCGGGAAGCCCAGCACGTCTTTGGCTCCGAAGGGTTTTTTTATTGGCGGAACCTCCATCCCGAGATCCGCTCGCTGCGCGTGGCAGAAATGGGCCTTGGAACCGGCTTAAATGCCGTGCTCACCCGCCGCTGGGCCCTGGAACAGAATCTTGAACTGCACTACGAGGCCTGGGAAGCCTATCCCTTGCCCGACCCAGAACGCGCGGAGTTCGCCGACCGAATGGGCTGGTCACCCGACGAGCGCCAGTGGCTGGCCGAACTCCCGGTTCACGCCGACCCGGTGACGTTGGATTCCGTGCTGCCTATGGCCGATTTTGACCTGGTGTACTACGACGCGTTTGGCCCCGGCGTGCAGCGTGAATTTTGGTCGGAACCCATGCTGCACCGCTGGCTGGATCTGCTTCGGCCGGGCGGAATTTGGGTGACTTACTGCGCCCAGGGCGTCGTGCGGCGTGCCCTCGCGGCGCGCGGCTGGCCGGTAGAACGCCCCAAAGGTCCACCGGGAAAGCGCGAAATGCTGCGCGTCGTGCGACCTTTGCATCCATGAGTAAGCGCACCGTCCGGGTATACGGATTCCTCGAAGATGCCCAAGGCCGTGTCTTGGTGAGCGCAGAACGCTTTCGCGGCAAACCCCTAGTGAAGTACCCCGGCGGCGGGGTGGAGTGGGGTGAGGGCATGCGCGAGGCGCTCGTACGCGAGTTTCAGGAAGAACTCCAGCTGGAGGTCACCGTGGGGGACCTCGTCTTTTTCAATGAGTTTCCCGTGATTTCGGCCTTTGATCCCGAGGTCCAGGTGTTTAGCTTCTTTTACCGTGTGGTGGCCGTCGGCCCCATGACCTTTGCGACCCAGGACGCAATTGAAGTTCCGCACGACGACGGCGAACGGGCCGTATGGGTTCCCCGCGCGGAACTCGCCGCGCAGCCCTTTACCTACATGATTGAGCAAGAGGCCACGAAGGCCTTTCTAGCAGCTAGTCACTAGTCACTAGTTGCTAGTTGCTGGCGTTAGCCAAGAACCAGCAACAGATCGGATGGGCGACCATTCCCCTTTGGTGGTGGCGACGCTGTCGAGAAAGCGACCTTCAGACGCTTGACGTGCTTCGGCCAATTTGAGGCGTTCCCAGCCTTGGCCGCGGTCGACGTACACGTGCATGCGTCCGAGCCAGTCGATGCCCAGTTGGTCGCCAAGTGCACGAAGGGCGGCCATTCGGCTGTCAATGCTGCATCCGCTGGCGGCGGTTCGGGCTTCGTCGGCGGCAAGGGCCAGTACGCGCTGTTCTACGAGATGGTATCCGGCGTAGACGGGGGCACCGTGCGCTGCCCAGGCCTCACATAAGGCGTCTAGGCCCGTGCGGAGCAGCACTTCTTCGTCGGCCGTCCACAGACGGTCCGCTACAAAGCACCAAAATCGAGCATGTTCAGGCAGCTCAGCCCAGGACACCAGGGGCATGCTACAAGTCGTTGGCGGTGGCGATGGCCTCGGCGATGTCGAGGACCTGAACCTGGCCTTCTTTGCCGTGGTGGGTCACGCCGTCGGTGAGCATGAGTTTGCAGAACGGGCATCCGACTGCAATGATGTCGGCGCCGGTAGCGAGGGCTTCCTCGGCGCGGACGTGGTGCACCTCGGCCGTTCCGGCCTCGGGCTCCTTAAAAATTTGGGCGCCGCCGGCTCCGCAGCAAAACCCGTTTTTCTTGCTGCGCTTCATCTCGTGGATCTCGGCGTCGAGCTTCTCGAGCAGGGCGCGCGGAGCCTCGTACTCGCCGTTCACGCGGCCGAGGTAGCAGGGGTCGTGAAACACGATGCGCTTGCCTTTGAAGCTTCCGCCCTCGACGCGCAGTCGCCCGTCGCGCAGCAGCTGCTCGATGAACTGGCTGTGGTGAAAAACCTCGTAGGTTCCGCCTAGCTCGGGGTACTCGTTCTTCAGCGTATTGAAGCAGTGCGGGCAGGCGGCCACAATCTTTTGCACCCCATAGCCGTTGAGCACCTCGATGTTGGTCAGGGCCTGCATCTGAAACAGGAACTCGTTGCCGGCGCGGCGGGCGGGGTCGCCCGTGCAGCTCTCCTCGGCCCCTAATACGGCAAACGAAACGCCCGCGTGGTGCAAAAGCTTGGCTACCGCTTTGGTGACTTTTTTCGCGCGCTCGTCAAAGCTACCGGCACAGCCAACCCAAAAAAGGACTTCGGCCGATTCGCCTCGGGCGGCCAACTCGGCCATGGTGGGAACGTTCAAACTCATGAAGGGTCGTTAAAAACTTCGATCGTCGCCGGACGCTTGACCAGCGGGCTGAACG
>Ga0208787_1001381_pt1 | contig 10611 bp, 8 predicted proteins | sample Wag4_2014_7_11_FD_187362 | JGI IMG/M metagenome (GOLD analysis project Ga0208787, IMG submission 187362) | Fresh water microbial communities from Ohio, USA - Utica-2 Time Series HT 2014_7_11 (SPAdes) (version 2) | ecosystem: Environmental > Aquatic > Freshwater > Water tank | place: USA: Ohio... | reverse complement strand
GGGGTTGATCGTCTACTGGGTATCGTTTTTTGCCTTAGTCGTACTTATTTTTTGGCGCTCGGTCTACGTATTGTTACAGTGGATGGAGGAAATGAAGCAGCGTTCCAGCAAGTAAGGGGGGATAGCGGGAGCGCCATTGTTTGGGGTGGAGGGTAGCATAATAGGAAAGTGGAGTGTGGGTGTGACTCATTACAAGAGTGATTTTCCGGTGTGGTGAAGGATTTTGTTTTTCTTGAATAAAAAAACGATTCTAAGGTTACTATTTCTCGGCGGCTTAAAGTATTTTTAAATGCTTATGTATTCTTGCCAATACCTCTTCCAGCGCTGGCTGACCATTATAGTATAGTTTTGCGGTAGCTAAATACATTCTTTCGTATGATTTTTTCAATTCTTCATCCTCTACCAGAAGTGCTGGATGTTCTGCTAATGGAATGTTGTTATCTGCGCCCTTGATTCTTTTAGATTTATGGATCAAATATTCGGGAGAGCCAACGAATTCAAGTATGGAAGGGTTTCCAAGCAAACAATAGACGTCATAATATTGGCGCATTAGATTTAGATCACTGGAGGCCCCGACAAGATTTTTTGTTCTGTACTTCCGGATAATGGTTTGGAGCTTTTCTATTAAGGTGTACCCGGGGTGATAGCAGCGTACTCCTTTTGCGGTGTTATCCGTATAGTTGTTTTGTAAATGAATAGAAACAAGATAATCCCAGATCCAAGAGGAAATAGTTATTGGAATATTAGGAGTTACTGTGTCAAATCCAGCCTCAAGTAAAATACCGTCTTTTAGACCGCTTAGTGCGGGGGTATGACTATTATAAAATATTCGAATTCCTCCACTACGGTATTTATCTGTATCATCAAAACTATGATCTCGTATAATTCCGGTACTTCCATTTACGGATATGGAAGCGGCCAATACATCGTAGAACTGTTTTCGTGCTTCTCTGACCTTAGGCTTGTCTTCTTGCCCTTCTATGTTTAAACCAAAATTTGTTCGGATATGGAGATCGATATCTTCGGAAAAACGGTGAATAAGTCCAAATCCTTTGGATAAGGAAGTGCCTCCTTTTAGCTCAAATTCTATTCCTTGCTGGTGCAGGGAATAAAGGGTGTGCATTATCCAGTAATCTTTTTCAATAAGTGCGCTGTCGATTCCTTTATCAGCGGCCACTATCACGATAAGCTCTTTAAAATCAGGATCATTATGGATGAAATCCGGCATATTGAAGCGTATTTCGTAGGATTGTTTTTAGGATACGTTTTGTTTTCCCTGTCCCATATTTTTGGGAAGTGGTAAGTAAGACTCCCGTATCGAAGGTAGAAAGGCAGTTAGGAAGAATTTCCAAGATAGAAGTTGTTGACTCCGCCAAATCTTCTAAGCTGTTTAATAAGTCGACTAACAAAAATTCTCGAGTGATTGCTTTAGGGAAGGATGATCTTCGCTTGAATTCAAATGTTTTACCATTTAATTTAACTTCTCCATTTCGCTTATGATTGTACACCCAAGTCGTATTATATAACTGCGTTAAGCCCAGCCCAAGTGAATTAAAAGAATTGGGTGAAACCAAAAGAAAGTCTTCGTCCTGCAAAAAACGCCCAATAAGTTGCTTTTCGTCCGGTGGAAGTACTCCGAATTTTGATTGTTTTGGAGCGTAGTATAAGCCATGGCTCAACTTCACCAAAGTTCCTTCTTCTGTAAGTTGGGCTAAATGCCTGTCTATGGCAGTTGAAAAATAGTCGAGATCAGAACGACGATAGACCTCACCTTCTTGGATATATTGACGTAGCAAGTGCATTCTCTTGCGCAAAAGTACCATAAAAGTTAGATTTGCATGAATTTTTTTTTATTTTCATGCAAACCAACTGTTAATTACCATTTTAATAGTGGATACGCAAGTTAAATTGGCTGCTGCCTTTGGAGGACACAAGAACTATTACTTCTTCCAGAAGGGCAGATAGGTAACTTGCTTTCGATTTAAGACTTAGACCTTCGCTGAGGTAGGTAATGGCAGTCTATTGTGTAGTCTGTACCTTTGTCCGATGGATCTAAACGAAAAGGGCGGTCAAGAGCGGATTTACACGCGGCCCTTCCTATTGCTTTGCCTTTCACATGCGCTTTTTGCGGGTAGTTTTAACATGATTGTGCCGGAGTTGCCCGCGTATTTAGAGTCGATGGGAGGTGGAGATCAGAAAGGCTTAATTATTGCTTTATTTACGATTACGGCGGGGCTTTCGCGGCCATTTAGTGGTAAGTTGACAGATACCATTGGTAGATTGCCAGTCATGTATGTTGGCACCTTGGCTTGTGTGCTGTGCAGTGCCCTCTATCCCGTGCTTCATTTTGTGAATGGGTTTTTGTTGTTGCGTTTTTTGCATGGTTTTTCAACTGGTTTTAAGCCTACAGCCACTTCTGCGTATGTGGCGGACACGGTGCCTGCTGGGAAACGCGGAGAGGCGATGGGTATTTTGGGGATCAGCTTAAGTTTGGGGGCATCGTCTGCGCCTTTATTGGGAAGCTGGGTGGCTTCTGTAGCGGGGCTCAACGCGATGTTTATGTTGTCGTCTGCTCTAGCGGTAGCATCGATGGTGGTATTGTTGAATATGCCGGAGACATTGGTAGAGCGTCGGCCCTTTTCTTGGCGTCTTTTTCAGATAGGAAAGGCTGATTTATATGATCCGGCTGCCTTGCCTGCTGGAGTAGTGATGGTTTTTTGTTATGTATGTTATGGGGTGGTATTGACAATGATTCCGGACTTGAGTGACCACTTGGGGATTGGTAATCGAGGGACTTTTTTTGCCATATTTACATTGGCTAGTGCCTCTACCCGAATTTTTGCGGGCCGTATCTCCGACCGGGTGGGGAGGGTTCCTGTACTGAAGGTATCGGCATGGGTATTGGCTGGTTCTATGGTGTTGATGGCTTTTGCCGATCGGTATTGGGTGTTTTGTTTGGGCGGTATTTTGTTTGGGTTTGGGAATGGCATATTTTCTCCAGCGATTAACGCTTGGACGGTTGATTTGAGTTTGCCACATCAGCGAGGGAGAGCCTTAGCGACGATGTATATTGCCTTGGAAATTGCGATTGGGAGTGGAGCTTTTTTCAGTGGGTGGTATTTTGGGAATCAGGTAGAACGGATGCCCTCGGTCTTTTTGTTTGCGGGCGTTTTCTGTATTTTAGGTTGGGTGTACTTGCATTTTATTTGGAGGCCGCAGCCAACGGTTCCCAAGCTACATCGATAGATGCCCGGATTACTTGTTTATGCAGTATCTTCGCGCTTCCTAACACGTATTTAAACACCATGAGTAAAAAGAAGATTCGCAAGGAGGATGCCTTAGAGTACCACGCGAAAGGGCGGCCCGGCAAAATTGCTGTTGTGCCTACCAAAGAGACAGAGAATCAGCGCGACCTATCATTGGCCTATTCCCCCGGCGTGGCAGAGCCCTGTCTGGAGATCGCTGCTAACCGCGAGGAGGTCTATAAATACACTGCCAAGGGTAATTTGGTAGCAGTAATCACTAATGGAACAGCGGTTTTGGGTTTAGGGGACATTGGCCCGGAGGCTTCTAAGCCAGTAATGGAGGGGAAAGCGGTTCTATTTAAGATTTACTCGGATATTGATGTGTTTGACATAGAAATCAATACCAAGGAGGTAGATAAATTTGTCGAAACCGTTAAGCTGCTGGAGCCTACGTTTGGTGGTGTCAACTTGGAAGATATCAAGGCCCCGGAGTGTTTTGAAATTGAGGAGCGCCTGCGGGAGGAGATGTCTATCCCCGTTATGCACGATGACCAGCATGGAACGGCTATTATCTCGAGTGCCGCCCTTTTAAACGCCCTCGAAGTAGTTGGCAAGCAGCCGGAATCTATCCGACTGGTGGTCTGTGGCGCAGGTGCGGCGGCTATTTCTTGCGTAAAACTGTACCTGCAAGTTGGGGTTCGGCCAGAAAACGTAGTGATGTACGACAAAGACGGATTGCTGCATCCGGATCGTCCTAACTTGGATAAGTCACTGAAGCCTTTTGCTACCCGTCAATACCCCATGGATGCAACGCTGGCCGATTTGATGGTGAATGCCGATGTATTCCTTGGACTTTCAGCGGGTAATTTGGTGAACAAAGACATGATTCGGTCAATGGCACCCGATCCCATTGTATTTGCACTGGCCAACCCAGTTCCTGAAATTAGCTACGAAGATGCGATCAGCGTTCGGGAAGACCTTATCATGGCTACCGGCCGTACCGATTACCCCAACCAGGTGAATAACGTACTTGGGTTCCCGTACATCTTTCGGGGAGCACTGGATGTTCGTGCAAAGAAAATCACGGAAAATATGAAGTTGGCTGCAGCACATGCCTTGGCAGACTTAGCGAAAAAGAATGTTCCTGATATTGTCAATATGGCGTACAATGAAAAGAACCTAGTCTTTGGTCGCAACTATATTATTCCGAAGCCTATGGACCCGAGGCTCATCACCTGTGTGGCCCCTGCGGTTGCAAAAGCAGCGATGGAAGATGGGGTGGCACAGCTGGAAATTACCAATTGGGACGACTATACTGTGACGCTAGAAAAGCGCTTGGGCTTGGATAACCAAATCTCCAGGATTATCACGAGCAAAGCAAGGCGGGCACCCAAGCGGGTAGTATTTGCCGATGCAGAAAACTTGACCGTGTTAAAAGCGATTCAGCAAGTACGAGATGAGGGCATTTGCGAACCCATCATGTTGGGCGATATTGGGGCAATAGAGGCAATTATTCAGGAAAATGGCCTTGATTTGAAGGGTGTTCAAATTATTGATACCCGTAAGCCAGATGATCCGGAGATACTTAGGCGGTATGCCGACTTGTTTTTTGAAAAAAGAAAACGCAAAGGAATTATCCGGACTGATGCCCTGAAGATTGTCAAAAAACGCAATTATTTTGGAGCTATGATGGTCGAAACGGGAGATGCGGATGTATTAATCTCTGGTTTAACTCGCAATTATCCGGATACCATTCGGCCTGCATTGGAAATTATTGGTCGACAGGAAGGGGTGCAGCGAGTAGCTGGTATGTACATTCTAACGACCAACAAGGGGCCTCTTTTCTTCGCGGATACCACCGTTAATGTTAGTCCTACGGTAGACGAGCTGGTGGAAATTACCGAGCTCACAGCCCGGGCGGTGGAGCGTTTCAACCTCAAGCCGCGTATTGCGATGGTGACCTACTCCAGTTTTGGTTCTGCCAAGGGAGAGGATGTGTTGAAAATGCAAAGGGCAACAGCCATTTTACAGAAAAAGCATCCAGATTGGGTGGTAGAGGGCGAAATGCAAGCACATTTAGCGTTTAATATGGAGCTGGTTGCCGAGAATTACCCCTTCTCCCGCCTGTCAGGGGAGCCGGCTAATACCATCATTTTCCCAAATTTGTCGGCATCTAACATTGCTTATAACCTCATGAAGGAGACAGGTAATATCGAGTACATTGGACCTGTTTTGTTGGGAATTAGGAAGCCGGTACACGTATTGCAGCTTGGCAGTAGTGTTCGCGAGATTGTAAACATGGTTGCCTTTGCGGTAGTGGAGGCGCAACGTGGATAGATTTTTACAAAATTTTAAAAGTTATAGTTAAATAAACAGTAAGGTGCTCAGCGCAGTGTTGAAAATTTCGTGGCATATCGCACCTTTGTTGCATCATCTAACATTATTCATCATGAAACGTAGAAACATCGTATTATCAGCTCTTTTTGCCCTTGGCTTTATAAGCGCTGCACAAGCTCAAAATGAGCAATATCGCCACACCATTTCTGCCGCAGCCGGCTTAAATGCTTTTCAAATCATTGCTTCGGCAGATAACTTTGCTGACAATCAAAACGCCCAAAACGCCAGCATTACCGCTACAGGTTCTTATGGCCTTACCTATGATTATGGGTTCAAAAATTGGTTTAGCCTCGGTGGTGCCCTTTCTTACAATAACTTGAAAGCATCTGCAAGCCAGATTGATGTATTGAAAGACGATGGAACTACATATTCTGGTCCGGTTGATTTGACAGTGGCTAGAACGAATATTGCGCTTCGCCCTCTTTTTCACTATGGGAATAAGGGGCGTATTGATATGTACTCTGGTTTGCGCTTGGGAGTAAGTATTTGGAGTGGGAGTATTGAGGCCGGACCTGGTTTATTGCCAGAGGATGTCATCGACTCCGCTCGCGGAACAGGTGCAGCAGTCGGTTTGCAGTTGATTCCTTTTGGATTGCGCGGCTATTTGAACGAAAATTTAGCGATTGGCTTTGAGACAGGTTTCGGAGCGCCTCACTACGCTGCGTTCCAGGTGAGCTACCGGATGTAAACTAGTTTGTTTTCCATAAAAATACCCCGTTTAGGCGTACGTGCTTCTAAACGGGGTATTTTTATGGGAAAAAACCACAAAGGCGTTCACATTGGGTTTTGCTCTTGGAGAAAGTCGTTTAATAAGTTCCAGATATCCTTATGTTCTGGAACGAAGAGTTCTTCTTTTACTTTTTCTACATCAAACCACTTAATTTCTGCGATATCATCGTTGGCGGTAGGGTTACCACTTACGAAAGAGCAAGCGTAGAGGTGGGTAATAATGCCATCGGCGGTTTCGCGGTAGCGCCAATCGTTGATTTTAAGGGATCCGAGGTACATTAAGTTGTCGACGATGATATCACCGCACTCTTCTACCAATTCGCGCATGGCGGCCATTTCGAAGCTTTCGTCATCTGGTTCGGAGAACCCCCCGGGGAATCGATACCGTGTTTCGTGTTCTTTTCGAGCGAGAAGCACTTGACTCATTTCGTTGCGAAAAACGGCTACGTCTACGGTGGGGTACACGGTGGGGAATCGGCGCATAGTGGCGTAGAGCATACCTGCCCTGAAACTACGAATATCCCATTCCTCGTCCATACCTATTAGTTCTGGGAGGTCTTCTTGAGAAACCTCCAGGGGTTCAGCGCTGTAGCGGCCCGAGTAGCGTTCCAGAAAGCCCTCCATGGTACCGTAGAGTACCACGTTGCCTTCGGGGCGCATTTCCAAGATCCGGCGATCCAGTTCTTGGCTCCAAATTCGGTCATCGGGTAAGTCAGGCATTTCCAAAACTTGGAGCCTGTCTTTGTAATGCGACTCGAACATGTCCACCCGAAAGATAAGGTCGATGGGATTGAGGTTGCTGGGGGCGGGATTGGAGCCTAGGAATACAGCCACCTTTTTGTGTCGGCGCAGTACTTTCCCAATCATTTTTTTATGGAGTGCATTGAGCTCTACCACTTGAAACCTGCCTACAATGACACCTGTGCCTGATTTTGACCCCATAGGAATAAAGATGGATGAAGATTAAAGTACTTGCCTCTTGAACATGGGTTTACCGCATTCTTGGGCGCGGGCGTTTTCCGGAGCCTTGTCGGAAGCCATTTCTACCACCCATCATGGCAAGGGTGGAGGGGTTCATTGGATTTTGTTTAGCCAGTTTGAGTTGTTGTTCTACGTCTTTGATTTGTGCTTTTAGGTTCGGTTCGGTAATATTTAGCTTTTTTAGTTCTGCCATTTGGTTCGGGATGAGGTTTCGGTTTCCTTTTTGGGCGCCAATCATCATCAGTTGGAGCAGTGCTGCTCCCCGTTCATTATCGGAGGGGAGGCCGAGGCTCAAGGATTTTTTCAAGAGTTCTTCGCTGGTATTCCACTCTTTGCGTTGCATGTGGATAGCCGCTTGGGTCATATAGAAGACACCGCGGTAACCAACTAGAAGTATTCTTGGGAAAAACGTCATTTTTAGTCGTTTTTCTGCTTCATCGAAACGCATTTGGCCCAGTAATACATTGGTAGACATGATGGTACCGAGCATAAGGTAGCCCGCCAGCAAGATTAGGGCAATTAGGACGAAAGGAAATCCGTACCAGAATCCGTATGCAGTTGAAAGCGCGATTCCACCCACTAAGCCTAGCGCGATAAGTGCAAACCGGAGGTATATATTTATGGTAAACATTTCAGGTAATCTAAAAATTTGAGCGTTAAGAAAGTAAGAAACAGCAAAGGTACAATTATACAGCTTAACCCGCCAAACGGTGTCGGACAGTTAATCCTAATTCTTTTGATTCCTCCCAGGAGAGCAGTACTTGGAACCCATTTCCACTTTTTTGGACACGCAGATCGAATTGGGCGTATTTGCCGGCATCGTAATGGAATCCGTCACCAGTGGTATTCATGTGGAAGTTAGGCTTGCCCGAGAGGCAAAGGGGGAATTGTTGGCTGGTGAGTAATTCCAGTTTTCCATCTTGCCGAGGTTTTAGGAGAAAGCTGGTTTTGGAGTTGCCGGCTGTCACCATGACTTTATACAGGCCGGTGTCGGCGATGAAGTACCTGCTTCTCGGGTCGGTTCCAACGGGGAAAAGGGGGGTGCTGTCTTCGAATGAAGCCCGACAAATATTCTCAGGCACGTTGCCTTGGATGGTGGCTTGTTGGCTAAAAACGAGCAGGCCCTCTGTTGGGTTGGGTTGGATGGAGTCGGTTTTTCCGGCAGCAGCTGTATTGCCATCTGCTGGGCCTTCTCCGGCACAAGCGGAAAAGGAGAGCAATAAGAAAAGGAGTAGGTGTAAGTGCATGAGTAGGTGTTTATTTTAATTTCCAATCAAGGCGTACTGTTAAGTTGCGGGGTGCTTCCAGCAGCGCTGGCCGGAAACTATATACCTCATTAAGGATGTTCCCTGCGATAACATTCATTTTGAGGGTATTGTTTATGCGGTAGGAGGCCCTGAGGTCAATGACGGTGAATCCTTGGTTGTATTTTTCACGGAATTGCTTGACACCGGGCAGGAAAATTTCAAATACCCGGTCAACGGCGTTCATGTAGCTGTTGTATTGAACGGATATCCCAGCCGACCATTTAGGGAGTACGTATTCGGCGTCCCATTTGAAGGTGTGGCGGAAGCGGTATTTGAGTACATTTTGGGTGGTATCGGAGGAACCCCAGTAGCGGCTCACTTCGCCTAATTTAGGATCGTAGCCGGCATTTCGGTCAAACTGCTTGTATTGGGGGTTGGTATAGGTATAGCCGGTGAGCAAGAAGAGCTGACCGGGGCCTAGGTCGCCTTGTCCAACGACAGAGGCTTCCCATCCATTCACGCGCGTGTCGCCTTGGTTTTTGGATTGGAAGATGGCTCCGATGCCTTGCCCGGGCACGAATCGGGTTTTTACAAACACAAATTCCATCATGTTGGTGTACTCTTGGCGGAATACAGCCAGGTCGAAGTATCCTTGCCAGGAGCCGAGTTGAAAGCCTTGTTTGAGGGCAATTTCGGCAGACCAGCCAGTTTCGGATACTAATTGAGGGTTGGGGCCTACGGAATTGGTGCCACTAAAGCTGGTGTTGATGAATTTTTCAGCGATGGTGGGGTAGCGGTACCCTTGCCCCCAGGAGCTGCGCAGGTACGTCGCTTGTCCAATTCGATAATTGGCACCGAGTCGGAACACCGGTTTAGCTTCTTGGGCGTAGCCACCTGGGATGGTATCAAAAGTGCCGTCTCCCAATGGGATGAGTTCCGGGCTATTGAGTCGATTTTGTTCGTAGCGCCATCCAGCAGACAGGTTTAGTCGCTCTATGGGTTGGTAGTCGAGTTGGGCGTAGGCAGCGTAGTTTTGAGTGGTGTAGGTAGAGAGGCTATACAGTTGGGCATCAACAGTAGTTTTAATGCCAACGAGGCCTGCGGTTAGGATCAGCCCGGAGGTACCAAAAGCACGTTGGAATTGGTATTCCCCGTAATACATTCTGCTGTCATTGCTTTGGTTGCCGCTATTGTTATTGTGAACGTAGTAGTAGCGGCTTAGGATTTTGTGGCGGTTGCCTAACTTGTCGAAGTACTGAAGGGTGGGATCGATGGTAAACCGGAGACGGCCTAGTGATTGGCTTTGGGAGTTTAGGCCAGGCGTGTAGGCGCCGGTGGTGTCATTGGCCCAGATAAAAAAGCTGCCGCTGCGGCCCACGTTGAAATTGGTATTGAGTCCGAGGGTAAGGCGGTCATTGACCCGATAACGAAGGTTTGGGGTAAGCCGTGCATAGCGCGAGTAGGTCTCCTTGTTATAGCTATCTCGGAAGAGGCCGTAGCTTCCCAGTACCAGGTCTAACTTCCCTTTTTTGCGGCGGTGTACCATGCTGAGTCCGGTTTCTACGGGTTGTAGGATGAACGAGGAGTCAGTTCCCCACCATTTTCGGGAGGGATCGGAAGGGGTTCCCCATGTTTTTCCGAAGATGGCTACTTCTGTTTCGGGTTGGTCTTTTGCGAATCCCGTTCGGAAGTTGATGATTCCGTTCATAGCGGAGGAGCCGTAGAGGGCGGAGGCGGCCCCTTTTAGCACTTCCACCTGAGCGATGTTTTCGATGGGGAAATCGTCCCAGTTGGGGAATCCGGCATCGGCTTGGAGAGCGGGTATGTCATCGACTAGGAGGAGCACGCGGGTGCCTGCGCCGTAGGAAAAGCCTGCTCCCCCGCGAATACCCGCTTGTCCGTCGATGATGTTTACACCGGGTACTTTAGTGAGGACCTCATCGACTGAGGTGGTGTTCACACTTTCGATGAGTCGAGGTTTGAGTACATCGAGGGAAACGGTGACCTCTCCG
>Ga0208787_1001380_pt1 | contig 10614 bp, 10 predicted proteins | sample Wag4_2014_7_11_FD_187362 | JGI IMG/M metagenome (GOLD analysis project Ga0208787, IMG submission 187362) | Fresh water microbial communities from Ohio, USA - Utica-2 Time Series HT 2014_7_11 (SPAdes) (version 2) | ecosystem: Environmental > Aquatic > Freshwater > Water tank | place: USA: Ohio... | reverse complement strand
ATTTATAACTTCTAAAGTACAAGATTTTAAAATTATATTAGATAATTTTGAAAAACCTGAAAAAAAATCTAATATTTACAAATTAAGAGGGGAAGAAAAATTTAAATATTTTTTAGAATATGAAAATACTACATTAAAAAAAATATATGCTACCAGATATTTTTTAGATTATATTATGCGCCAAGCGAGAGGGAGACAAATTTTGGATCTTGATGGTTTTATAATAAAAAATAATAAAATTATTCTTGTAGAAATTAAAGAAAAAACACCCAATAAAAATAAAAAATTAAATGAGGAAATTTACTGGCAATATGGATGGGATTCTAGAAGATTGCTTTGGTATTTATATTTATTAAAAAAAATTAATTTTACGATTCTTTACAATGTTCGACAAATAGAAGACCGAGAGCAACGAAAATTTCTTCAATGGGATTCTATATGGATTGATGATTTTTTAAAAGGTGTAAGCTGGAGTTTTAGTAGAGGTGGTGGTGGTGGTGAGGATACTTTATCTGCACCTTATTCATATTTTAAAAATCTAGAAAAAATTCTTGAAAAATTATAAATCAACCTAATAATTTAAGAATTCTTGCTCTTATTTCAGTTCTTCTTTTTTTAAAAATATTTGCTAGTGCATGTTCTGGTACATTTTTTTTATATAGCATAATAAGTTTTTTATCGTCTTCTTTAGACCACTCTACAGCTTCTATATTGCTTGCAGGCTCTTCAATTGTTTTAGAAGAAGTTACTTTTTTTGTATTTTTTTTATTATCAATTTCATCCATATATTTCTTTTCTAATTCAGTTCCTAAAAAGTTAAAAACTTTATTATCAAAAATCAAGTCTTTAAAGGTAATTTCCCTCATTAAATATATTCCATCTATTGATCTTGCTCTACTCAAAGCTACATATGTTTGTCCATGAGCAAATGAACCACTATCAAAATCTATAGCTACCTTGTCAAAAGTTTGTCCCTGACATTTGTGAATTGTTGAAGCCCAAGCTAATTTTAGAGGATATTGTAAAAAAGTAGCTACAACTTTATGAGTTATTGAGCCACCATCAATCTTATAATCATATTTTTCCCACCTGTTTTTTCCAACGGTTAAAATTTTATCTTTTATTTTAACTTTAATAGAATCTGATTTTAATTCATGGATTGTTGCTAAAGTTCCATTCACCCATTTTCTTGGCTCACTATTTGTATCATTTTTGGTAAGCATAACTTGAGCACCAACTTTTAATTTTAAAGTTTTTGGAGCTGGATACTCGCTTTCTTTAAATGTTCCTTTTATGTCAGCTTCATATTCGAATGACCTTGAATCTATCTCATTTAATTTAGAATTATTAATTCTATCAACTTTGTCATTTCTGGTTGCCAGCATTATAACGCCTTCCGGAGGCTCAAAATCTTCACCTTGAAACCTTTCATTAATCAAAGAAAGATCTTTTTCATCAATTTTAGCTATCCTAAATTTATTTAATAAATTTATAAATTCTTCATCAGATTGTCTAAAAATCTTAGTTAATTCTTTTGTTTGGAATTCAGCTTTTTTAAAAGCATTGGCATTAAAAAAATAACTACCATCAGCATAGACTTCTTTTACAGAGTCTTCTTCTATTGCACTAACTACTGGCGCAAGTTGTAATAAATCACCAAATAAAATAATTTGTACGCCACCAAAAACTTTTTTACTTCCTCTATTTTTTCTTAAAGACTCATCTATGCCATCTAAAATATCTGCTCTCATCATTGAGCATTCATCAATCAATAAAATATCAAGTTTTTTTAATACAGCTGGATCTTTCATCATTTTGACATCTTGCTTTTGTATAAATCTTGGTGGTAATTTAAAAAAAGAATGGATTGTCATTCCTCTTGCCTTAATTGCTGTCAGACCTGTAGGAGCTACTATGGCGTAATTTTTATTTGTATTTTGTCTAAAATATTCAAGTAAAGTTGATTTTCCACATCCAGCTTTTCCTGTGATGAATAAATTTGAATCAGTATTTTCAATTTTGTCATAAAGTTTTTTAAATTCATCTGTTAAAATAAATTTTTCTGGAAGATCAGTTCCTTGATCCAAATTAATTTTTTTATTCATTTATTTTTTCCATCTTATTTGTTCTTTTCTTTTAGAGACTTTGTAAGCTTTGATTACTTCTTTATCTTTTTTTAATCTTTTACTTAAGTGGCTATACGAAAAAGGATTTGAGTTAACGGCATATAAAGCAATTCTTTTATTATCTCTTATTCTTTCGCTAGCGAATTGGATTGCATAACCATTGTGATAACAGGCTAATGAAGCAAAATAATCATTATCTCTGTCCTTTTCATTTAAATATTGAAAACAATCATCACTTTTTTTTAAACATTTGGTAATTATTTTTTTATCTGATTTTAATTCTTCTGAAATATATTCAAATCCATGCCCAAATCGAGAAATTGCGGTAAGTGATATTTTTTTATTATTTCTAAGTCTTTCACTGGCATGCTCTAAACAAAACCCATTCTCTTTTACTCCTGCGGTTACTATTTCTTCATCATCGCAAAATTTTTTATCAATATATTTAAGTATAGATCCATTAATTTTTGCACATTTTAAAATAAATTTTCTGTTATTCAAAAGTCTCGACGGTATGTATTCGATAGCTGAATCATTTATACAGGCAGCCAGAAGAACATCTTCATCCTCTTTGAGTTTATCATCGATGCTATCCCAGAACATATATGGTCCTAAACCTTTTATTTTTACCGGATCATTATACAAAGCTGCCATAACTAATTCTTTATCAGCTCTGAACCTAGGTTCTAAATAATTTAAAATCGCACCATTTATTTTTAATGCCTTTAGTAAAAACTTCTTATTAGTTAAAAATTTTTTATTAACTTTTAAAATACGAGAAGCATACTTAATGTAAGAAATCGTAGATAAAATTTGCTTCTCAGTTGATTTGTTACTTAGTTGATAAGTCCATACAAACTTATCTCTTTCGGGATTTGTAGAAAAATCAGTATAAGCGTTTTTTCTTATTCTATTCATTTAATTGTTAAAATTATTCAATAAAAAAATTTATTTAAAAAATTATTCTAGATACTTGTCGTCTTTATGCTCAAGTAAATCCTGTGGAAATATATCGCCAACATTTCTATTGAAAGATGTGACCATAGCTACAAGATTTGCTTGTATTTCTTTAATAGTCCTATCTTTGATGGCAGAAGTTCTTTCAAATGAATCTTTTTCTTTTTTAAAAAGATTTTCCATTATTCTAATCTGAGCAACCATCGTTTTAATGGGCAGGATAAAATTTGGACTATTTAAATTTATCCAGCATTTTTTCATTAAATCAGGAATTTCATGATCATTATTTTCGCGAGATTTTAAAATTAGGATAGATCTAATTCCATCAACTACGGCATGTATAATGTCTAGTTCCATCGGAATAATCTTAATTGAATTAGAGTGTCGTTGAACAAAACTACTAGTCTCATCAAAATCTGTAGGAAGCGCTGATTTTGACACTACAATAATTCCATTTGCGATACCCTTATCTTTCATATCGCTTAAGAGTTTATCAACCCAGGCTTCATTAAAATTTTTTGTATCCTTGCTCTCAAAATAAATTTTTGCAATAGCTTTTTTATTTTTATAATTTATTGAAAGAATACAATCCCCACCCTTAGCTCCTTTTTTTATTTCCTCAATAGTGTCTTCTGGAAATTTTCTTCTTAAAAAATCTTGAAGTCTTTCTTCTTGAATTTCACCTTGTAATTCGACTTTTCTATTTTGCATGATTTGACTAATTTCTTGTGTTCTTTCATCAACTCTTTTCTTTAAAATTTCTTCAGATTTTTTACTTTTTTCCAATTCTTCCTTTTGTTTATCAATTACTGCTTGAAATTTCTTTTCTGCTATTTCTTCAGCTTTTTTTAAAGCTTCTTTTTTTGCTAATTCTAATTTTTTTTCAGCTTCTTCTTTTAATTTTTGTTCTAAATTTTTTTGTGCTTCAGCTAATTGTTTGTCTTTATTTTCTAATTGAGATTTATATTTTTTTTCCGCTTCTTCATTAGCTTTTTTACTTTCTACTTTTTTTATTTTTTCTATTTCTTCTTGTTGTTTTTCAAATTGTAACTTAAATTTATTTTCAGCGGCTTGTTCGGCTTGCTGTTTTGCTTCTTTAAGCTTTTTTTCATTTTCAATTTGTGCATTTTCAAAATGAGCATTAAATGCATCTCCTGCATCAAAAGTCGCCTTACATTTAGGACAGGTAATTTTTAAATTATTATTCATTATTTTTTAAATTGCTCTAGCATAAGTATGGTATCAATTATTACTGGAAAAATATTTTTTTATTTTCTCAGGAAATTCAGTATAAATTCTTTTATCTAACTCTTCATAATATTTATCTGACTTTGGGTTAACACCTTCCTCATCTATTAATTTTTTGTGAATATCAAAAGCTGTATATGTCATAGGCATATCTTTGCCGAACCACTTGTTTTGTTTTGCCCACTTCTCAGCTTTACGATCAACTTTATTTTTTTTCTCGAAGAATTTGGCAAGATGTAATCTTCTTATAAAAAGAAAATTATCAATTGATTTTCGGATTAAGGATAAGGTTAAAAAAGAATAGGCTTTTTCAAATAATTCTAAAATGAAAAGCTCAACACTTGCTACTTTTCTTTTAGTTTTTTTTGATAATTTTATTATTGGTGGCCTATAATATTTTTTTGAATCAATGGACTGTTTTAGTTCTGGTATCATTTAAGCAACATCCTTCTTATATTTTTGATCTTCACCTAATATTGGAATTTCAAGGTCTTTGTCAGTTAATGTATCCCTAAAAAAATCTTCAGGTTTAGATAGGTCCTGAAATTTTCCTAGATCTTCTTGTAATTTTTTAAACTGCTTTTTAGTTTCTTCTAAATCTTTTTTTGATTGCTCTAATTGTTTCTTAAATTTTTTATCAATATCAAAAATACGAATGAGTTCATCGAGACTAGATAGCTTTGGTATTTCTTCTATAAATTCAGCAGAAGTTTGACTAAATTCATACTTTCTTCCTTCTTTATTTATTAAAAAAGCAATAGGAAGATCGTTTGTTTCAAGTTTAGACTGTATAATTTTGCATTGAGAATTCCACTTTTGACTAAATTCAGAAATACTTGATTGAGTAATATCCAGTCCTCCAATTAATTTATCATTTTTATCAATTAACCAGTAATCAAATTGTTTATCTGTATTTCCATTACTTTTACGAACAACGTAACCTTTTTTTTCTAAATCTTTTTCATATTTTTTAAATATAGCTTCTGTTCGAGTTCCATTAACAACGCAAGAGTTTGAACAGTAAATTTTATCAGATCTTGCGCTTCCTACTCCGATTGGAAAAAATTCTTTACAATATCTGCAATTTTTTATGAGGTTATTATTTTCTACAATTTTAAATAATTCATGCCAAATAAACCCAATTAGACTAGTTGGCTGTATCTCTGATGAAAATTTATTATTATTTAAAATGACAGGTTTAACTCTATCTTGATAAAAATTAAAAAAAAGTACAGATAAAATATCATCAATAACTTGGGGAAGATTATTGCTATTTAAATTTTCTTTAAATCTTATTAATTCTTTATTGTTACCTATTTCAAAACTTCCAGTTGGAAAAATGTAGACAGGGAAATCAAATTCTGGTGTTTTATATCTATTATTTTCATATTCCCATAGACCAGTTTCTAAATTAATTTTTAATAGCTTTGAAAATTTATTAACTTCAGAAGTTTGTTTAAAAAGAATAAGACCTAAAACATTCTTTACATTAGCGAGTTCCCATAACCAAGCATTAGCCAATTCAACATATGTAGTTGCTAAGTCAAAACTATGACCCAATCCTAAACGTCCGTATTTTTCAGCAAATTGATGAATACCATCTAATGAAAATTCTGTATTTGCAAATTCAATAGCTATTGAACTATTTGGTCTATATTCAACTGTCTCTCTTTTATTAAATTCTAATAAATGTTGATTTTTAGTCTCTTGGCTTTTTAAACAGCTAAAGTCATCAAATGCCGACAGATAATTTTTCCAGCAACTAGCTACATCTAAAGCTTTTAATAATCCCTCATTTTTAAGAGTCCCCGTAAATAGCAAATTAACTTCTTTTGTCCTTGACCAATTAAAATTCATAAAATAATAATTTAATGTATATTGACAATATAAACATTACATGATTATATGTCAACTAAGTAAAACATGGTTTTTTTGCTTGGATGTAGATGTCCTTTCTGTTGTTAGTCCAGGCAAAAAACCACCAACAAAAAAGGAGATGAAATGAGAAAACACAAACAAGGTAGTACTCGATTAAAAGTTGTACAAACTAATACCGACCTAGAGTTGAAGCAAAAAGAAGATAGTCAGAAAGATTGGGAAAGCTTCAACGATTCTTGCAAAGATTTTATAAATAATGAGTTTAAATCTTTGCTTGAGAAATCAAAAATGGAAATTCATACAAAGCTATATACGTTTATGTTCCATTTAACTCAGGATTTTGTTTGGGATAAAATGCCTATGGGTCAATTCAAAAGATCTATTGATATTGGTGTGAAAGATGGAACTGAAAATTATCTAGATTATATCAAAGATACTTACAACATAAAACCTAAAGAAAACGATAATGAAAAAACTAAAATCCTTAACTAACAATTCAATTATATAAGGGTCTTTAAAGCTAATACAAAGGCCCTTTAAAAATTATGAAAAAATATTTTGAATTTAAAGATAAGGCTGCTAATTCATTTAAATTTTGGCAAATAGAACTGAAAGGTAAAAAAGTTACGATACAATATGGAAGGATTGGGATCGCTAATCCTGCAAGTATGATAAAGGAGTTTGGAACCCCTGAGGAAGCCAAAAAATACTCGGAAACTGTAATTAGAGAAAAAACTAATAAAGGGTATAAAGAGAAGTAATTTTTCTTTAAGTGTATAATTATACACAACACAATAGGTTGATGAATTTAATTCACAGGCACAATTTGAGTTAAATTTGCATTATATGAAATTTACGAATCTCAATAGCCTTGCTTTAGTGAAACTGTTTTTTAAAGTTTTAGTTTTTGTAGCAGTAATCTTTAACGTTAATGCTACAGAAATTGATCTAAACAAAATATTACCAATGGACAAAAATATTACGTACGGCAAATTAAATAATGGGGTTACGTATTATGTAAAAAATAATCAGCTTCCAAAGAATAAAGCTTATGTAGAACTTGTGATTAAAGCAGGATCTCTTCATGAAAATGACGACCAACAAGGTCTTGCTCATTTACTTGAGCATGTTGCCTTCCAAAGTACCAAAAGTTTTCCAAAAAATAAAATCGACTCTTACTTAAACTCTCTAGGTCTTTCTATTGGCGCTGATTTTAATGCAAGCACTGGATTTACTAAAACAATTTATAAATTACAGGTACCAACTAATACCACTGAACCTTTAGATACTGGAGTTCATATCTTATCTGAAATTGCAAGTGAGCTTACATTAGAAGATGAAGCTTTCGAACGAGAGCGGAAAATTGTTGAAGAAGAATGGCGAATGGATCTTGGAAAGTTTGATAGAATTTTAGAGCAGCAAAAACCTTATATTTTTAAAAATTCTAAATATTTAACGCGAGACCCTATTGGCAAGATGGACATTATTAGGAATTTTAAATATCAGACCGCCAAGGACTATTATAACCAGTGGTACAGACCAGAATTAATGGGGGTTTTTATAATTGGGGATGTTGACCAAAAAAAAGCTGAACAAATTATTAAGAAATACTTTGCTAATATAAAAGCAAAAGTTCCACCAATCGACCCTCCTATTGCTTCTGTTCCTAAATATAACGAAACACAATTTGGAGTGATTACTGATCCTGAATTAGGGGGATTGATGGTTCAAATTTATAACCGCCAACCAAAACTCTTCATCGAAACAGGAGTAAATTATAAAGATTATTTAACTAGAGAATTTACTAAAAATATATTCCAAAAAAGACTAAATAGAATTCTTAGATCACAAAATACTCCTTTATTTTCAATTAGTGTTGGAACGCAAGATTTAAGTGATAATGAGGAAATGTATTACGCCTCTGCTCACATTAAAGAGGATGATGTTCCAAGAGGAATAAAATTTCTTTTAACCGAGATTGAAAAAGTAAAACAGAATGGTTTTGTTGAAGATGAACTTAAACTTGCTAAAAAAGATAAATTATTAAGTTTAGAAATCTCCCTTACCCAAAAAAATACTACAAAATCTGAGGATCTTTTAGATGAATACAAAAGTCATTTTCTAGAAAAAGAAATGGCTAGTGGAATTGACTATGAGTTTGAACTTGCAAAACAAGTTATTAAAACGATTAAACTTGAAGATATTAATAAATTTTTCTTAAAATTTTATCAGCCTGACGATCGTATTATTCTAATTAAAGGTCCTGAAAAATATAAAGACCTAATCACAAAAGAAATGTTTTTAAACTATGAGAGCGAAATTGCTAAGACTAAGCTTTCACAAGCTGATTTTACTTTAGCTAGTAAAAAATTAATTAATAAAAAATTAACAGGATCTAAAATTGTTAAAGAAATTAAATATCCAAATTTAGATATTACCGAATTACATCTTGCTAATGGAGTGAAAGTTTTTCTTAAACCTACAAAATTTAGAGAAAAAGAATTTAGTTTTAATGCTCGAAGCCCTGGAGGTTTTTCACATATTCCATTACCAAAATTATACTCTGCGCAAAATGCACAAAGAATTGTTAACGATAGTGGTTTAGGTAGTTTTACTAGAAATGAAATTAATGATTTGTACAATCCAAATTTTATATCTATTTCAACCTCATTCTCAGAAGAACGGGAAGGATTATATGGACGAACGATTACAGCTTACCAGCAAGAATTATTTGAACTTATTTATCTTCACTTTGAAGAAATTAATTACAACCCCATTGCAGTTGAAAAACTTAAACTTGAATTAAAAGAATCTTTAAAACTAGTAGCCGCAGATCCAAAGAGAAGATTTGCTGTAAAATTTGCAGAAACTTATTTTAAAAATCACCCGCGAATTAAAAGCTTAACTGACAAAGATATTGATCAGATCAATATTGATGATGTTAAAAACTTTTACAATGAACGATTTCAAGATGGCAGTGACTTTAGATTTACTTTTGTAGGGGACTTTAAAATTGATGAATTTAAGAAATTAATTGAAAAATACTTAGGCAGTCTTCCAAATACGGGCAGGAAAGAAAAGTATAAAGATGATGGCGTGCGCGTAGAACGTGGTCTAGTAAAGTTTGAAGTATATGAGAACCTTGAAAATCAAAGCACTCATTTTAAAGCATATGTGAATAATTTTAAAAATAACGTTAAGAATAGATTTAAAGTTTATATAACGCAAAATCTTATGAAGCGAATGCTACATGAGGAGATAAGAGAAAAGCAAAATTTAGTTTATTCAATTTCTGTTCAAGATTATGGGATTACTAAGATACCTGACGAAAAATATACGCTAGTGATTAATTTTGACTGTGATCCTAAAAATAAAGACAAAATATTTACGGAGATAGATAAGGTTTTAGAGAAAATTAAAAAAGGTGACTTTCCTCAACACTATTTAGACGATGCAATTAAAGGACTAGTTACAGGCTATTTAATTAACCGAGAAAGTAATCGCTGGTTAGTGGGAGCTATCAGCGGTTATTATGAAGATAAAGAACCCTTACAAATGATTAATGCAATTGATGTCATCATCAAATCCATTCACAAAAATGATATCAAAAGATTTGCAAACGAAACTTTTAAAGACAAGTTTATCCAAGCAAGTTTAATGCCTAAAAAATAATGACCTTTACACACTTAAGCTTACTCTTAGTTATATTTTTTTTAAATAACTATGCTTTTATGTTAATAAATCTAAATTGATAAAAATGTTAAATTTATTTAAAAAAAAAGAAGTTATTACTTATTATGAAGGTGAACTTTCTTACAGAGAAATAGAAAGTCGACTTACAACAGAACAGACTTGGGGCACAGATAAAAAAGTTTATCGTTTATTCTTTGATCATCTAAAACTTAAAACTCCAGTATTAGAGTTTCAATCAATACTTCAAAAACAACCAAAGAAACTATTTAAACTTGCTTACTATTATATTGTTACTCAATACTGGCATCATTATTCAGGCATTTATCCAGATGATACTTCCCAAGAGAGTTTTTTTTATTTTCTTGTCATGAAAGATATTAAAAAAAGTCAAATTTATCACGCGCGAACTCAGAAAATTGCCTACTTTTATTTAAATAGAATTAAATCAGTTAATTAAAAATTTTGATATAAAACGATTATGTTTTTCAAAGATTGGAGTTTAAATCTAAATATAATTTTTATTATTCATTTTTTAATCGGCATAGGGTTTTTTTACTCTTGGTATGAAAAAGGTTTTTTAAGTTTACTAACAATTTTATTATTATTTATTTGGGTGGTCTTACTAATTTTTGGTCATTATGCTGAATTAGAAGAAAAAAGTAAAAAGAAGATTAATTAAAATAAATTAATCAAATTTAAGCCACAATTTATT
>Ga0208787_1001378_pt1 | contig 10615 bp, 9 predicted proteins | sample Wag4_2014_7_11_FD_187362 | JGI IMG/M metagenome (GOLD analysis project Ga0208787, IMG submission 187362) | Fresh water microbial communities from Ohio, USA - Utica-2 Time Series HT 2014_7_11 (SPAdes) (version 2) | ecosystem: Environmental > Aquatic > Freshwater > Water tank | place: USA: Ohio... | reverse complement strand
CTTCCCACATAAAACGATTAAAAACACAAATAAGTTTTTTAGTTTTGGGTAAAAATTTTATATCATTTGTAACAATTACTGAGTCTTGTAAGTAAGCTGAAAAAACCTGCAAGTCTTTTATGTCTTCTGACAAAAGTTTTAACTTAGAAATATTTTCGTTAGTCATTTACTCTTCTAACATTAGCGCCGCATAAATTAAGTTTTTTTTCTAATTTACTGTAACCTCTGTCTAAATGATAAATCCTATTAATTGTTGTAGTGCCTTTCGCAGATAAAGCTGCCAAAACTAAACTTACAGATGCCCTTAGATCTGTAGCCATTACTTCAGCTCCATTTAAATTATTAATTCCTTTTATTGTGGCTTTTTGCTTTTTTATTTCTATATCGGCGCCCATTCTCATTAATTCTGAAACGTGAAGAAATCTATTTTCAAATATCTTCTCATTAATTACTGATGATCCTTTAATCTGTGTTGCTAGAGACATAAACTGTGCCTGCATATCAGTTGGAAACCCAGGATAAGGCTTGGTAGTAATTTTAAATGGTTTTAATTGATGCTTTTTAAAAATAACAAAAGAGTCTTTAAAAGTTTTAATTTTGGCTCCACTTTTTTTTAAAACGTTAAATATATTTTCTAAATGATCATTATTAACATTTTTGATTAATAATTTTCCGTTAGTTATCAAAGCTGCGATTGCATATGTTGCGGCTTCTATTCTGTCTGAAATAATCCTGTGTTTTATTGGATATAAATATTTTACTCCTTTTATAATGATTTTCCTTTTTGAGTTATACTTTATCCGTGCTCCACATTTATTTAAAAATTTTATTAAATCTATAATCTCTGGTTCTATTGCAGCGTTACGAATTTTTGTCACCCCCTTAGCAAGAACTGCCGCTATGATAATGCTTTCCGTTGCACCCACCGAAATGAAAGGAAATTTAATATTAGCGCCTAACAACCCTTTTGGTGCGCTCGCATCAATGTAGCCGCTCTTTACATTAATTTTTGCACCAAGTTTTTTTAATGCATCTAAATGTAAATTAACTGGTCTTGCTCCTATAGAGCAGCCACCTGGCAAAGACACTCTGGCTTTTCCAAATTTAGCTAATAATGGCGCTAAAACTAAAACACCAGCTCTCATAGTTTTCATTATAGAATATGGAGCAAAATACTTATCTTTATTTTTTTTTGATATTTTTAAGATTTCTTTCTCTTCATCAAAATCAACTTCTCTACCGAGAACTCTTATTAAACTTATTAAAGTATAAATATCTCTAACTTTAGGAACGTTCTCAAAAGAAATGGCATCATCAAATAATAATGAAGATATAATTATAGGAAGACTTGCGTTTTTAGAGCCGGAAATAACTACTTCACCAGAGAGTTTCTTACCTCCCTTAATTAATAGTTTCTGCATCTTTAAATTTTTGGAAGGGTGACGCCTTTTTGCTTCATATATTTTCCCTTTTTATCAGCATATGAAGTTTCTGGTTCTTGATCACCTTTTAAAAAAATAAACTGACAAGCACCCTCGTTTGCATAAATTTTTGCAGGTAATGTTGTTGTATTTGAAAACTCAAGAGTTACATGCCCCTCCCACTCTGGTTCTAAAGGAGTAACATTAACAATAATTCCACATCTTGCATAAGTGCTTTTGCCAAGGCAAATTACCAGGACATCTCTTGGAATCTTAAAATATTCAACTGTTCTAGCTAGAGCGAATGAATTGGGGGGAATTATACAAACGTCAGTTTTTCTTGTTACAAAACTATTTTTTGAAAATTTTTTTGGATCTACTAATGCTGAATCTATATTTGTAAATATCTTAAACTCATTAGAAACCCTTGCATCATAACCGTAGGAAGACAGTCCATAAGAAATCGTATTTTTTCTTTGCTGTTTTTGAACAAAAGGACTTATCATTTTTTTCTCTAATGACATTTTTTTTATCCAATGATCAGATAAAACGCTCATACTTTTCTTTCTTTTATTTTTTTTAAAAATTCTTTTCTTTTTTTTAAATTTTCTCTAAGGGCTTCTGAAAGACGTTCTTTTTTTAAATCTTTTTGATTGTTAATCATCAAAATCAAACGCGGACTATTTATTTGGATTTGTTAAATCATCCAAAGTAATAGGCTTATTAATATCGTGCATTTCTTGTTCTGGTTCTTTTGCTGGTATGGTTGAGGCTCTTTTGGCTTTTTTTAAAGCAAGACGTTCTTTTCTCTTCGCTTCTTTAAGCATAGCTCTTTCTCCACGTTTAGACTTATAATCATAATGAATACCCATGGGTGAGCCTCCTCCATCAAAAAAATCTAGATATTAAACTTTTTTTAGACTTACAGCTGATGGACCTTTTTTTCCATCTTCGATATCAAATGTAAGGACATCTCCTTCGTCAAGATAGTCAATACCTGCATCTTTAACAGCTGACATATGAACGAATACGTCTTTTTGTTTGTCGTCTCTCTCAATAAAACCGTAGCCTTTGCTACCGTTAAACCACTTTACTTTACCTTTTATGCTACTCATCTTACGTTTATTTACTTTCGTTATTATGTTGTTCAATTTGAATACTATTATTCAAAGTGAGACTCGTGTTTAATAGGTATAATAGCCCATTGTCAAGATTGCTAACGTATAGCTTGTAATTTTATTGATTTTAATAGCTAATTATTTAGTTTTAAATGTTTATTTCCTAACAACTATAAATTACAAATTTTAAATTCAAAATGCCCACATAGCTTAGTTGGTAGAGCACTTCCATGGTAAGGAAGAGGTGGCCAGTTCGATTCCGGCTGTGGGCACCAAATTTTAAAATTCCCAATGTCGTTTTTATCTAATATTTAAGCCAAAATTTTAATGGTTTTATAAAAAACATTTAAATATAATAAACTCTATGAATTTAGAAATTAAGGTTCCTGATATAGGGGATTTTAAAAATGTTGAGATCATAGAAGTATTAATAAAAGAAGGTGATCAAATTAAGAAAAATGATCCAATACTTACATTAGAAAGTGATAAATCAAGTGTAGAAGTTCCCTCTCCTTTTGATGGTAAAATTTCAAGTATAAAAGTTAAAGTTGGAGACAAAGTCTCAAAAGGATCATTGATAGCTACTTTAAGTAATGGAGATTCATCAAAAATAAAGGATAACAAATCTATTCTTCCAGAAACAGAAAAAATCATTCAAGAAGCTGAAAAAATTTTAAAAAAAATAGATCCCGAAAAAAAAATTATAAAAGAAGAACTTAAACAAAATTTTGAAACAAAAGTTGAGTATAAGAAATTTACAAACTATTCTTTTGAAGAAAACAGTATCAGCGATGTAGACCCTCAAGAGACTATAGAGTGGATTGAATCATTAAATAGTGTTGTTGAAAGAGATGGTCCAAAAAGAGCCAATTATCTTTTGGGTAAATTAATTAATCAAGCTTACATCTCTGGTTCGAATTTACCTTACAATCAAAAAACACCGTATATCAATACAATACCGAGGGAGATGGAAGTCAAATCTCCTGGAGACCAAGTCTTAGAAAATAAAATAAGGTCTTTAATTAGATGGAATGCAGCATGTATGGTTGTGCGTGCTAATAAAAAACTTCCCGAGCTTGGTGGGCATATTGCAACTTTTGCATCTGCTGCAACTTTATATGATGTTGGTTTTAACCATTTTTGGAAAGCCCAAAATGAAAAAAATCTAGGAGATTTAATTTATTTTCAAGGTCACTGTGCTCCTGGTATTTATGCAAGATCCTTTCTTGAAGGAAGAATAACTACAAAACAATTAGAAAATTTTAGACAAGAAGTTGATGGGGAAGGATTGTCTTCATATCCTCATCCATGGCTTATGCCAAACTATTGGCAATTTCCAACGGTATCAATGGGTCTTGGTCCTATCATGGCAATTTATCAGGCAAGATTTATGAAGTATTTGCAAAACAGATCTTTAATAGAAGATCAAAATAGAAAAGTTTGGGTTTTTTTAGGTGATGGAGAAATGGATGAGCCTGAGTCAACCGGCGCCATTAGTTTAGCATCAAGAGAAAGATTGGATAACTTAGTATTTGTAATCAATTGCAACCTTCAAAGATTAGATGGCCCCGTAAGAGGTAATGGAAAAATAATTCAAGAAATGGAAGGCTTGTTTAGAGGAGCAGGCTGGAATGTAATTAAAGTAATTTGGGGATCTTACTGGGACTCTCTTCTTGAAAAAGATAAAACAGGTCTTTTAATGAAAAGAATGGAGGAATGCGTTGATGGAGAATATCAAGCATTTAAAGCAAAGGGTGGCGCTTATGTTAGAAGTCATTTTTTTGGAAAATATCCAGAATTAAGAGATTTAGTTTCAAATATGACCGACGATGATATTTGGAAATTAAATAGAGGCGGTCACGATCCTCATAAAGTATATGCCGCATATCATGCCGCACAAAATCACAAAGGAGCCCCTACAGTAATTTTAGCAAAAACTATTAAAGGTTATGGAATGGGTAAAAGCGGGGAAAGTATTAATACAACCCATCAACAAAAGAAATTAGACGTCAATGATATGTATTATTTTAGAGATCGATTTAATATTCCAATTACAGATAGGCAAGTTGAAAACCTAGAGTTTTATAAACCTGATGAAAAATCAGAAGAAATTCAATACATCAAAGAAAGAAGAAAACAACTTGGTGGTTTTATTCCAACAAGAAAAACAAAAACAAAAGCTCTAAAAACACCAGCTACTGAAATTTTTGAATCTTCTTATTTAGATTCTGGAGATAGAGAACTATCAACAACTATGGTTCTTGTAAGTATTCTTACTAAAATTTTAAGAGACAAAGAATATTCTTCACGATTAGTTCCAATAATTCCAGATGAAGCAAGAACTTTTGGAATGGAAGGATTTTTTCAAAAAATTGGAATTTATGCACACGAAGGTCAAAAATATGAACCTGTAGATTCTGAACAATTAAGTTCTTATCGTGAAGACAAAAGTGGTCAAGTATTAGAAGAAGGAATTACAGAAGCTGGTGCTATGTCCTCTTGGATAGCTGCAGGAACATCGTACTCAAATCATAATATTGAAATGATTCCTATCTATCTTTTTTATTCAATGTTCGGCTTTCAAAGAATTGGCGACTTTGCTTGGGCGGCTGGTGATGCTCAGTGTAGAGGTTTTTTAATTGGAGCGACATCAGGTAGAACCACTCTTGCAGGTGAAGGATTACAACACCAGGATGGTCACAGCTTAGTAATGGCATCTACTATTCCAAATTGCGTCAGTTATGACCCAACTTTTTCTTATGAATTAGCAGTAATATTTGAGGATGGATTGAAAAGAATGCATGAAAAACAAGAAAATGTTTTTTATTACATAACAACATTAAATGAAAATTATAAACATCCAGCAATGCCTAAGGGTGCAAAAAAGGAAGATATCTTAAAAGGCATGTACTTATTTAAAGAAATTAATAATAAAGGAAAAACTAAAGTTCAATTGCTGGGATCTGGAGCAATATTAAATGAAGTAATAAAGGCAGCAGAAATATTAAGTTCTGACTTTGGAATTGATTCCGATATCTGGAGTGTAACAAGCTTTAACGAATTAAGAAAAGATGCAATAGAAGTTGAAAGAAAAAATTTACTAAACCCAGATAAAAAACCAGAAAAAACCTACATAGAAAAATGTTTTGAAAAAAGAACAGGTCCTTTTATAGCAGCGACGGATTATATTAGAACATTATCTGAAGGAATTAGAAACTATGTTCCTGGCACCTATGTAACTTTAGGAACAGATGGATTTGGAAGGAGCGATACTAGAAAAAATTTAAGAAAGTTTTTTGAAGTTAATAAAGAATTTATTGTTTACTCTACATTAAGCACTTTAGTAAAAGAGCAAAAAATTGCATCCAAAGTAGCTACTGATGCGATGAAAAAATATAATATTGATCCAAAAAAACCTATTCCAACAAAACTATAGTTTAAAATGGCTAAAATTGTTGATTTAGTAGTTCCCAATATTGGTGATTTTAAAAATGTAGAAATCATAGAAGTTCTTATAAAAGAAAATCAAAATATAAAAAAAAATGATGGGATTATTACTTTAGAAAGCGACAAATCAAGTGTTGAGGTTCCCTCTCAGTTTTCAGGTAAAGTTAAAATTATTAAAGTTAAAGTTGGAGATAAAATTTCTGAAGGTGATAAAATAGGTGAAATAGAAATTACTTCTGATGAACCAATCCAAGAACAAAAATTAGAAAATAAAAAAATTGAAATACAAAAAGAAAGTAGAGCTCCTAAAGATACAACGTTATTAAAAATTCCAGCCCTTGGAACAGCTAAAAAATTAATAATTTCTGAAATTTTTTTAAAAAAAGATCAATTTATTAAAGCTGATGATATAGCACTGTTAATTGAGGATGAAGAAAATGCTTATGAAATACCATCGCCAATATCAGGAATTGTTAAAAATATAATACTTAAAAAAGCTCAACAAGTTAAAGTTGGAGATTCAATTGCAGAAATTCTTATTCAAAACTTAGAAACAAAAATAAAAGAACAAGTAATTGTAGAAAATCTTTCGCAAGACAATAATCAATATCAAAACATTAAAAGCGCAAGTCCAAAAATAAGAAAATTCGCTAGAGAGCTTGGTGTTAATATTCAGTTAGTTGAGGGAAGTGCAAGAAAAGGAAGAATTCTTGAAGAAGATATCAAACAATTTATTAAAAGTACTTTAAACAATAAAATTAACAAAGAAGAAGTTATACAAAAAATAGAAACAAAAGAAGAAAAGCTTCCGTATGAGCATGGAGAATTTGGTGAGATTGATATACAAAAAATACCAAGAATCAAAAGACTATCTGGTCCTCATTTAGTTAAGGCCTGGAATGAAATTCCTCATGTAACACAATTTGATGAAATTGATGTTACAGATATGGAACACTTTAGAAAAAATTTAATAGATCTTAATACAAAAGAAAAAATTACTATCACTCCTCTTGCTTTTATAATGAAGGCATTGGTTAATGGTATGAAAAAATACCCAAATTTTAATTCCTCACTTGAGTCTACTGGCGAAAATATTATTTATAAAAAATATTTTCATATTGGAGTTGCTGTGGACACGCCTCATGGTTTAATGGTTCCAAAAATGAGAAATGTTGATCAAAAAGATCTTCTAACTTTAAGTAATGAACTTAGAAAGATTAGCAAGCTTAGTAAGGAACTTAAAATAGATAAAAAAGAATTTTTTGGAGGGTCAATGACGATTTCTAGTTTAGGAGGGATTGGCGGTAGTTTTTTTACTCCAATTATTAACAATCCAGAGGTGGCAATAATTGGAATAGGAAAAACAGAAATAAAACAAGTTTTTATTGAGGGAAAATTTATAGCAAGAGCAATGATGCCGATATCTCTCTCTTACGATCATAGAATAATTGATGGGGCAGAAGCGGCTAGATTCTGTCAAGATCTCAAACTTAGTCTTGGAAAAAACTTTGCTTTCAATTTATCATTTTAAAAATGATAAATGGTTATTGTGAAGAAAAATACAATCCTGTAAAAAAAATATTTGAGAGTTACTTCTTAAAACAAGAAGAAATTGGAGCTTCTTTTGCAATTTATAAAGAAGGAAAACCATTAATAGATCTACATGGTGGTTTTAAAAATAATAATAATAATTGGGAAGAAAATACAATCGTAAATGTATTTTCAGCGACAAAAGGTATTTACGAAATTATTGTTTCGATTCTAATTGATCAAAGCATTTTAGATTTAGAAAAATCTGTTTCTTATTATTGGAACGCTTTTAAACAAAGTAATAAAAGAGAAATCAAACTAAAACATATTCTGTCTCATCAGTCTGGGCTCTATAGATTTAAAGAAAAAATTACACAAGAAGATCTTTTAGATTGGAATAAGATAATAACTATTTTAGAAAATCAGGAACCAGATCATGCGTGTGGTGAAAGAACGTATTACCATGCAAAAACTCACGGATTTTTAATCGGGGAGATTATAAAGAAAACAATAAACAAAAGTTTAGGAGAACTAACTTCTGAATTGTTATCAAAAAAACTTAATTTAGATTTTTTTATCGGAACGCCAAAAAAAAAACTTTCTAATATTGCTTTTCTTTATGAAGACAAGAAAGAAAGTAAAATTTCAGCTGAATTTAATGCATTTAATAATCCTGAACATGAAATAAATTTTTATAATAAAGAAAATTGGCAGGTCGCAGAAGTTCCTTCAATGAATGGTCATGGAAATGCAAAATCTATTGCTAAAATTTATGATATTTTTGTAAATGATCTAAAATTAGAAAAAAATATTTTATTATCAAAACCATCAATTAAAAAATGTCTAACTGAGAACGATAGTAGAGTTGATGAAAGTTTAATGTTGCCAATTAGATGGTCTCAAGTTGGTTTAATACTTCGTGGTGGATGGTCATTTGGAAAGAATAAAGAATCTTTTGGACATAACGGCTGGGGAGGATCTACTGGATTTGCAGACCCTAAGTTAGGCGTTGGAATTGCTTACGTAACGAACAATATAAATGCAACAATGGGTTCAGATCTAAGAATTATAAATCTACTGAAATTATTCTACCAAATTTACGAAAACAATAACTCTAAAAATTAATGAAAATTTATTTTATAATCTTTTAGAGAGGGTACATTTGGAAAATCAAGTTTATCTATGGGAAAATTTTTTTTAAAATTTTTTTTATTTATAAAAAATTTTTTTTTGTTTAAAAAAGTTAATTCTAAGACAGTAGGCAATCCATCTCTAGCAATAGACTCGTGATTATTTCCATGTAGATGAATGATATTAAAAAAAGTTTTTAGCAGAAGAATTAATTTCTTAAAATTTTTTCTTAGAATAAATGTATTATGAAACTCAATAACTAATAAATTAATTCTATCCTCAAATTTAACTAAATCTTTAATTATTTGATATTCGCCGCCTTCGATATCTATAGATAAAATTATATTTCTTGATGGTATTATATTAAAAATATTTTTTAAATTTGTTTGATATGGTTTTGAAATTTTAGAAACAACTTCTAATTTTATATGTCGTGCATCATTTATTTTAAAAAATGTAAAATAATTAATTAAATTTAACACTCTATTAATAACATCAAAAAAATTAGCCTTAAAATAAAATACTCTCTTAAATGTTTTGTATATTTTTTTTAAGAATGAAAAATAATGAACAGTATGATCATAAATAAAAATTTTTGTACCTTTTGTTGATGATAAAAAATCTTTTTCAAAAGTAAAATTATCTCCTAGACCAAAGGAAAGTAAAGTGTCACTTTTTTTTAATGCTAAATTAGAAACTACATATCCTCCATCTTTATTATTTCCTAACCTAGTTAACCGACAGGCATTTAAAGGTCTTAAATAATTAAATTTTTTTGATAATTTAGTCATTAAATATTACTCGTAAAATAGAAATATAAATATTCTAAGATAACATAATCTTATCTAAAACTTTTTCTACAGTTATGCCTTTCATAATTTCTCTTGGTTTCGAATAAACTTTTTTTGTTGCATCTTTTTCCACTTCACCATCGTAATCTTTGGATTTAATAATTATAATATTAGAGAGTTTGTGAACTGAAGCGCTGGTCGGACCAACAAGACCAAAACTTTTTACCCCTAAAATAGCTGACAAATTTAATGGGCCGGAATCATTGCCTACATAAAATGAGCTTTTTAATACGATGCTACAAAACTCCAAAAGTCTAATTTGAGAACAATCAATATAATTAATTTTTTTATTCAATGAAATAATTCTCTCGACGTAATCTTTTCTTGAAGGATGCGCGACTAAAAAAAAACTTTTTGCTTTGCCAATTTTTAATAAATTTTCAGCTAGTAGATTAAAATTATCTTCATACCAGATTTTGTTAGGCTCATACGAATCAACTCCAAAAGTAACCCAAGGCTTCTCATATTTTTCATATTTTTTGTAAAAATATTCTAATCTTTTTTCTGTAATTAATATTTTAGGAAATGAATCTTGAATTTTAATATTATTAATTAAAAAAAATTTTTTTGTTTGATTTACATAATCTAATTTTTTATCCGACAATTCTAAAAAATATTTATTTGTTAACCATCTTTTTTGATTACCTAACCCAGGGCCAATAATATTTTTTACACATGCAAATTTCGCAGCAATTGCAGGTCGTGAAATTTTGTCTAAAAGATATACATAAGTAGGGTTAATTTTTTTTATAATTTTATATAATTTAAATATTTCAATAAAATAAAATAATTTTTTTCTAAATTGATTATAAATTACTTCTTCAATAAAATCACAATCTGAATATAGTTCTGCCGCTTGCGTAGTTGCTTGCGTTACTAAAATAATTTTCTTACCATGATGCAAACTTAAAGATCTAATAAATGGTAATTGCCAAATTAAATCACCTATCTTATGATGTGAATAGATAACAACGACTTTGTCCATGATATATTTATTTTTTAAAAATATTTTTAATATTAGAAAAAAAATTCATATTAAATTTATTTTGCAAATAATAGAATGATAAAAAAAATTTTAGTTATAATTGCACACAGAGGTATTGGAGATATAATATAC
>Ga0208787_1001376_pt1 | contig 10626 bp, 9 predicted proteins | sample Wag4_2014_7_11_FD_187362 | JGI IMG/M metagenome (GOLD analysis project Ga0208787, IMG submission 187362) | Fresh water microbial communities from Ohio, USA - Utica-2 Time Series HT 2014_7_11 (SPAdes) (version 2) | ecosystem: Environmental > Aquatic > Freshwater > Water tank | place: USA: Ohio... | reverse complement strand
ACATTGTGCACAATGGCCATGTCGGCGTCGCGCAACCAGGGTTCTGCGCGGTGAATGGGCTGCATTTCGCCTACACGGTGCACTTCGAGGTGCATCTTTTCGGCGAGGTCGAGTGCGGATTGCGGCACAAAGTAGCTCTGGTGAGCCAGGTGACTCACGTGAAAGAGGTGAAAGGGTTTGTGCGTGAGCAGGTGCGCGAGTAGGTTGCTGCGGTCGGGCAAGCTGTGGTCGTCGCCGAGGGCAATTCGGTTGTTGATCAAGCACGCATTAATCGTTTGCTCCATCTTTCCGTAGGCGCGGTAGACGCCCAAAGGCCAGTCAGATCCAGCTCCGAGGAACACGGGAATGCATCCATAGGTGAGTACCTCAATCGCCAATTCTTCAACGGCGACCAAGGTGTCTACGCGGTCCCGGCCTGGGCGAAGGTTCCCGAGGTCCACCACGCGCAGGTCCCACGGGCCCCAGTACAGCGGGTACAGGGCACGTCGCACGCTGTCGGCCACGTCGTGGGCGGCTGCACGCTGCTCCGGAACGCCAATGAGCGCGATGCGTGCCCCCCTGAGGTCAGGAAGCTCAGCTCGGTTGAGTTCAATGCTGGCGCCAAGCGTTTCTGCGGGCCATTGCTGGCTAAAGTCCAGCGGAACGGGTTCAAGCCATTCAGTCCCCATTGCTTACTTTTTTGAGCGCGAACTTGCAGCGCGGCTCTTGGTTTTGCCTGCGGATTTACCTGCGGATTTACCTGCGGATTTTGCCCCAGACTTGCCTCGGCCTTTGGCGCCGGAGCTTGGTTGGTGCTTTGAGATGAGCTCGACCACGTCGTCGGCGGTCAAGGACTCGGGTTCAGTGCCGCGCGGAATTTTCACATTCTCTTTGCCCCACTTCAGGTAGGGACCAAACCGGCCCTTGAGAAGCTCAACCTCGCCTTCGGGGGTTGAGAAAATCTTCATGACTGCGGCAGCAGCTGAAGCGATCTTGGCCTGAACCAACTCAATGGCTTCGGCTTCGGTGACGCTCAGTGGCGTTAACGGAGCGGTAATGCTCGCAAACGTCTTGTCCCACTGTACATAGGGTCCGAATCGACCGAAGTTGGCGCGCAATGGCTTGCCCTCGTAGGTGCCTACGACTCGGGGAAGTCGAAGGAGCTCCAGGGCCTCGGGAAGCGTTATTTTATCTAGGGTGAACGGTTCGGGGATTCCGACAAATTTGGCGTCTGCCTCATCGCCGTCGCCGCCGCCCAGCATGACTACAGGCCCGAACCGTGCAAGGCGCGCAGAAACTTGGCGTCCGCTTTCGGGGTGGGTTCCGAGTACGCGAACCGAACGAACGCGTTCGCTCTCTTCTGACTGCGTGACCAGCGGGTGAAACTTCGAGTAGAAGTCGCCCAAAATGGTCTGCCATTCGGCGCGGCCTTCGGCGACTTCGTCAAACTGGGCCTCCATCTTGGCGGTGAACGAGTAGTCCATGACCCCACCAAAGTGGGCGACGAGGTAGTCGGTGACGAGGTTGCCGATGTCTGTGGGCACGAGACGGCCCTTGTCAGAACCGAATTTTTCTTCGCGCTGCGCCCAGTTCCATTGGCTTCCGCCGGTCCATTCTGCAAAGGCCACGTGGCGAACCTCGCCCTCGCGCACGCCCTTGGCGACGTAGCCGCGCTTCTGGATGGTCGAAATAGTTGGGGCATAGGTTGACGGGCGGCCAATGCCCTCTTCTTCAAGAGATTTGACCAAGGTGGCTTCGGTGAAGCGACCTGGAGGGCGCGTAAACCGCTGCGTGGCCATGGCGCTGCGGAGTTCAACCGAGTCGCCCTGCTTGAGCGGCGGAAGCATTCCGGCCTCGTCCTCTTCTTCGTCAACCCCCTCGCGGTACACTTTGAGAAAGCCCTCGAAGGCAATCATTTCGCCGCGTGCGATGAATTCGGCCGCGGAATTGCTCAAGTGCGCCACCGTGCGGTCGATTTGGGCATCGGCCATTTGGCTGGCGAGGGTGCGCTTCCAGATGAGCTCGTAGAGTTTTTTCTCGGCGGCGTCGCCTCCCGCGGACTTCACCATCATATTCGTCGGGCGAATGGCTTCGTGTGCCTCTTGGGCCCCTGCACTTTTGGTCGTGTAGCGGCGGGTTTGGGCGAAATCGGCACCGTACATCTCGGTGATGGCGCTCCGTGCGCCGTTCACGGCTTCGTCTGAAAGGTTGACCGAGTCGGTACGCATGTAGGTAATGTGTCCGTTCTCATAGAGCTTTTGGGCCAAGCTCATGGTGCGGCTCACAGCCATTCCAAGCTTTCGCGATGCCTCTTGCTGCAGCGTTGAGGTAGTGAACGGAGCGGCGGGCTTGCGCGGCGCCGTCTTTTGCTCGAGGCTTCGGACTCCAAATCCGCCCAAGGCGAGCGCTGAAGCGAGCGCGTCAACTGCGGCCTGGTCAGAGAGGTTTCCGTGGAATTCAGCGGTGAATCCAGAGCCGTTCGGAGCCGCAAAGCGGCCTTCCATGCGAAAGTCGATGTCTGAGACAAACTGCTCAATGGCCCGCTCGCGCTCGACGATCATACGCACGGCCACGGACTGTACGCGGCCTGCGCTGAGTCCGGTGCGCACCTTCTTCCAGAGGACCGGTGAGAGTTCAAAGCCCACAAGTCGGTCGAGTACCCGGCGAGCCTGCTGGGCATTGACCAGATTCATGTCGATGTGGCGCGGGTTGTCCACGGCCTTCAAAATGGCCGTTTTGGTGATTTCGTGAAAGACGATGCGCTTTGTCTTGCTCATGTCGAGGTCCAGTGCCTCGGCAAGGTGCCACGAAATGGCTTCCCCCTCGCGGTCCTCATCACTCGCAAGCCAGACGGTCTCTGCGGACTTGGCCAGCTTGCGGAGTTGGGCGACTACATCCTTTTTGTCGTCACTGACCACGTACTCAGGGGCGAAGTTTTTGGCGACGTCGATTCCGATTCCGCGTTCAGGTAAATCGCGAATGTGCCCAAAGCTAGAGCGCACGGTAAAGGCGCTCCCGAGGTATTTTTCAATGGTCTTCGCTTTGGCAGGCGATTCGACGATGACGAGGTTTTGGGACATGAGCAGAGTTTTACGCGTACAAAGTAACGTTCGGAATTTCGGCTAAGCATTTAAAAATTGGGGCTGACATTTTGTCGCGTTAGCTCGGACGTAGTCCGTATTTTTGCAGCATGTCCAAAATTTCTGAACTCGAACGTGCCCCGCTCGGCGAAGAGCGCCAAGGTGAAGTCATGATCCGCGAAGGCCTGGGTCAGGGCAAGAAGCTCTACCTCGAGTCCTACGGGTGCCAAATGAATTTTTCGGACAGTGAGATCGTCGCTTCCATTCTTCAAAAAGACGGGTACGAGACGACCGACAAGCTCGAAGAAGCCGATTTAGTACTACTGAATACGTGCTCGATTCGCGAAAAGGCAGAGCAGACCGTGCGCAACCGCCTCGACCAGTTCAACACCCTGAAGGCTAAGAATCCCGAGCTCAAGATTGGCGTCCTTGGCTGCATGGCCGAGCGCGTCCGCGAGAAGTTTTTTGACGAAGAGAAGCTGGTTGACCTTGTGGTGGGCCCTGACGCATACCGCGACTTGCCCAACCTGCTCGACGAGTTGGACGGAGGGCGCAAGGCCGTGAACGTCATCCTAAGCAAGGAAGAGACGTACCACGACATTGAGCCGGTGCGCCTTGGCGGCAACGGAATTACGGCCTTTGTGAGCATCACCCGGGGTTGCGACAACATGTGCACGTTTTGTGTGGTTCCGTTTACCCGCGGACGCGAGCGGAGCCGCGACCCGCAGACCATCGTCGAAGAGGTGATTCAACTGTGGAACGACGGCTACCAAGAAGTCACGCTCCTCGGCCAAAACGTCGATTCGTACTTGTGGTACGGGGGCGGACTCAAAAAGGATTTTGCCAAAGCCAGCGCAATGGCGCAGGCCACCGCGGTACATTTTGCCGACCTTTTGCACCTGGTGGCGCAGGCCGTGCCCGACATGCGCATTCGCTTCTCGACCAGTAATCCGCAGGACATGAAGGACGAGGTGCTGCATGCCATTGCGGCCCACCCGAACATTTGCAAGTACATTCACTTGCCGGTGCAGAGCGGATCCTCGCGCATCCTTAAGGAGATGAACCGCGGACACAACCGCGAGGAGTACGTTGCCCTCATTGACCGAATTCGTCGAATTATTCCGGGCTGCGGACTCAGCCAGGATATGATTGCCGGCTTTCCGGGCGAAACCGAAGAGGATCACCAGGACACCTTGAGCCTTATGGAGTACGTGAAGTACGACTTTGGGTACATGTTTGCCTACTCTGAGCGCCCAAATACGTTTGCGGCCCGTAAGATGGAGGATAATGTTCCGCTCGAAGTGAAAAAGCGCCGACTCAGCGAGATCATCGCGCTGCAGCAAAAGCACAGCGCCGAGCGCACCGCCGCCTACGTGGGGCAAACGCTTGAAGTGCTTGTAGAGGGACGCTCGAAGCGCAGCGAAGACGATTTGTTTGGACGTACGACACAGAATACGGTGGTGGTTTTTCCGCGTGAAAACTACCGCGCTGGGGAATGGGTCAACGTGTTGGTAGAACGCAGTACCCCCGCCACCCTTTTGGGTACAGCGGTTGGGTATGCACGAGCCCCGCGGTCATGAAAGCGTTGGTGACCACCTTGCTGCTCGCATTGGCCCTCGTGGCGGGGGCCCAAACACGCCTGCCGGACGGGAGCGTTCAGGATTTGACGTTGGAACTCGGCGTGCGGGCAGAGGCCATTAAGCAGTCCGGAATCCTGCGGCTATGCGTGGCCAAAGAAGGCCAGTGCATTGAGAACCTCACGTTGGGGTTTACCGTTCGCATTTATGATGCCAAGGGTAGCGAAGTGTGGAATTCGATGTGGACGGGACGGACGCTTGACTTGAAGTTCAAAAAACCGGTTCCGACCGCCCACAAAGTAGTGGTCGAGGCGACCGGGGACTACGTGGTCAACAAACTTTCGGGCAACCCCATACGTACGGGCAAGCCCCTCAAACTCGAATTTGTAGTCGAATGACGGTTCAAGAGGTAAAGCAGCGTTTTGGCATCATCGGAACCCAGCCGGCGCTCGACCGCGCCGTATTTAAGGCGGTTCAGGTGGCCGCAACCGACATTTCGGTGCTGGTGACCGGTGAGAGCGGGGTAGGTAAGGAGAACATTCCGAAGATCATTCACCACCTTTCGCACCGCAAGCACGCTCCGTTGGTGGCGGTCAACTGCGGGGCGATTCCCGAGGGAACTATTGATTCTGAGTTATTTGGACACGAGAAGGGGTCGTTCACTGGCGCTACGGGGGCCCGCAAAGGCTATTTTGAAGAGGCCGACGGCGGAACCATTTTTTTGGACGAAGTCGGCGAGCTGCCGCTCGGAACCCAAGTGCGCCTGCTTCGCGTGCTCGAGACGGGCGAATTCATCAAGGTAGGTTCGTCAAAGGCGCACAAGGTCAATGTGCGCGTGGTGGGTGCTACCAATGTGGACATGCTCGAAAAAATCGACAAAGGCCAGTTTCGCGAGGACTTGTACTACCGTTTAAATACGGTTGAGATTTCGCTTCCGCCGCTGCGCGAGCGCAAGGGCGACATCCATTTACTCTTTCGCAAGTTTGCTCAGGACTTTTCTCAGAAGTACCGGGTTCCGGCCGTTCGCCTGTCTGACGAAGCGGTGCGCGTTCTTGAAACCTACCGCTGGCCCGGTAACATTCGCCAACTTCGAAACCTGGTTGAGCAGCTCTGCGTGGTCGAAAGCGACCGCGAGATCAACGCCGAGGTGCTGCGCCAGTACATCCCTGAAATTGACCGCCGCAGCGTGCCCGCACGCCGTGACGATGCCCTGTCGCAGTCTGAGTTTCAGACCGAGCGCGAAATTCTCTACAAGGTTCTGTTTGACATGCGCAACGACCTCAACAACCTCAAGCAGGTGGTTGCGGGAATCGCGGGCGGAAGCTTTCAAGCCCCGCAGCCTGTGGCAACGGATTCGGCGCTTTCGGTGCTTCGCCACAGCGAACCGGCTCCGGTACCAGAGGTTCCGCGCTACATGGACCTACCCCAAGACGACGACGAGGAGACCTTGGACGTCGACTCAGCCGTAGAGCCCGACGAGCGCCTGTCGCTGCTGGACTTGGAGCTCGAAACCATTCGCCGCGTGCTCGAGCGCCACAAGGGTCGCCGCAAGAACGCCGCGGCCGAGCTCGGGATCAGCGAGCGCACCCTCTACCGCAAAATCAAGCAATTCGGGCTGGACTGATGCGGAATCTTCTCGTTGCGCTAGTCGTACTCCTCACTGCCTCATGCAAAGGCGGCTACTCATTCACCGGAGGTGACGTGGGCAGCGCCAAAACGCTGAGTGTTGCGGCCTTTGGAAACACTTCGGACCTCGTAAATCCGATGCTTGCCCAGCGCTTTACCACCGAGCTTCAGTCGGTGATGGTGCGCCAGACTCCGCTCTCGCTGGTGGGCCGCGACGGCGATTTGCAGTTTGGCGGAGCCATCGTCGAGTACAGTGTTCGCTCTGAGGCTCCTGCGGCCAACGACCAAGTGGCGCAAAGCCGCCTGAGCATGAGTGTCGAAGTCGAGTTCGTGCATACGCTCGACGCCAAAAAGTCGTTTACGCAGCGTTTTTCAGCGTTTCGAAACTTTCCCGCATCCACCGACCTGCGCAGCGTCGAGGATGCCCTCGTCGAAGAGATGGTGAGCGAGTTGAGCGACAAAATCTTTAACCGAGCCCTCGTTCAATGGTAGCCGCTGACGTGCAACGCCTTGATGCCCTTTGGGCAGATCCCTCGCGGGTCGCGGCGTCAGACATGCCTTGGCTCGCTTCCCTTGTCGAAGCCAATCCCGCCGCGATTCCTCTATGGTGGCTCTACCTACGTGCAGTTCAAAAGGCGGAATCGCCCCAATTCACCCAAGTCCTGCACCGCTGTGCAGCCCTAAGTCCCGACCGGACAGCCTTAATGGCGTGGGTTGAAGAACCGTTGCAGCCTCTTGCTTCTGGCGAAGCAGCTACTAGTGACTCGCCTCTGGCTTCTGGCGAAGCAGCTACTAGTGACTCGCCTCTAGCTTCTGGCGAAGCAGCTACCAGTGACTCGCCTCTGGCTTCTGGCGAAGCAGCTACTAGTGACTCGCCTCTAGCTTCGGGCGAAGCAGCTACTCGTGACTCGCCTCTGGCTTCTGGCGAAGCAGCTACTAGTGACTCGCCTCTGGCTTCTGGCGAAGCAGCTACTAGTGACTTGCCTCTAGCTTCTGGCAATTCATCAGAGGTCATAGATCAAGAGCCACAAGAAACGAATAACGAGCAGCAACAAACGAGCAGCGAGGAACCACAAGTGACCCGTAGCGCGGAACCACTGGCACGTCCCGAACCCAAGGCCACCAACGCGGCCACACTGAATTTGGATGCGTTGCCTGAACGGGTCCGCGAACAGATTCTTCGCGCACGGGCTGCACGGGCGCAATTGGCAGAAGTGGGGTTTGGTTCCGCACCAGTACCGCTCAAGGTTACGCCAGTTGCGCCAGTTCAGCCTGAGGTCGCGCCAGTTGCTCCAGTTCCGCCCAAGGCTGAACCCGTAGTGGCCGCTCCTGCGCCGGTAGCACTTACTCCGGAGCCTAAAGCTGCGCCGGCGGTGCGCACTTCGGAGCCCGCAGCGAAGAAGCCAAAGGCAACACCACAGACCACTCCGAAGATCGAAACATCAAGCGAGCCAGCCTTGCCAGCCTCGCCAGCCTCGCCAGCCTTGCCAGCCTCGCCAGCCTTGCCAGCCTCGCCAACCTTGCCAGCCTCGCCAGCCTTGCCAGCCTTGCCAACCCCGCCAGCAAGCCTCAGCCCCTTCGCCCAATTTGTGGCCAACCTGGAGTCGTCCAGTGGGACCCCCAAGGGCGACGCGCTCATTGACCAGTTTCTTGCTGTGAATCCTCGAATTAGTCCGATGGCAAAGGATGCTCCGGCGCCAGTGGTTCGCACAGAACCCGATGCGCAGGTGACGGGCTTGGTGACTGAGACTTTGGCCCGGATGTACGCCGAACAGGGGCACGTCGCCAAGGCAATTCAGGCCTACGAAATTTTAAAGCTTCGAGTTCCCGAGAAAAGTTCGATATTTGCCGCCCGCATCGAAGCGCTGAAAACCAAATAAATTAGAAGACGTATGACCTCGTTGTTTATGATTCTTATCGCCGTAGTTAGCATCCTACTTATGTTGGTGGTGCTCGTTCAAAGCCCTAAAAGTTCGGGCATGGGCGCGAGCTTTGGTGGTGGCGCGACCTCAATGATGGGTGGCGTAAAGCGTACTGCAGACTTTCTTGAGCGCGCTACGTGGGCATTGGCCATCGCCCTTTTTGCCTTGGTGCTTTTGGTGAACATGCTGAACCCTGGAGCGGCAACAACCTCTGCTCCGGAATCTGCCATGGAAGAAGTAATGGATGATGCGCCACAGGCCCCCGTGCAGACTCCTGCGCAGCCCGCTGCAACCGACCTTCCTGAGTCCGCAGAGTAATTTCGCTTCTGACAAAATTTCGCAAGGGCGCTGACATAATGTCGCGCCCTTTCTGCTTTTAGGCCTGTGGCACGACCTGTGCAGCATCATGTGCGAACTCCGAAGAGGGGTTCGTAACTACGAATAACCAAACTAGAATAGACACTATGGCTGATTTGACCATTCGTCCGCTGGCTGACCGGGTGATTGTTGAGCCCGCGGCGGCAGAGACCAAGACGGCTTCGGGCATCATCATCCCCGACACCGCACAAGAGAAGCCCCAGCGCGGAATCGTTCGCGCGGTGGGCAACGGCAAAAAGGATGAGCCGATGACCGTCAAAGTTGGGGATACGGTGCTGTACGCGAAGTACGCCGGTTCCGAAATTAAGTACGATGGCACGGACTACCTCATCATGCGTGAGTCCGACATTTTAGCAATTATCTAATCCGAAGAAACCATGAGTGCAAAAGATATCAAGTTTGATGTAGCCGCCCGCGACGGAATGCGCGCTGGCGTCGACGCCCTGGCCAATGCGGTAAAGGTTACCCTCGGCCCCAAAGGTCGCAACGTAATCATTGAAAAGTCGTTCGGCGCTCCGCACGTGACTAAGGACGGCGTGACCGTTGCCAAAGAGATTACGCTCGAAGACAAAATTCAAAACCTCGGCGCCCAGATGGTGAAAGAGGTGGCGAGCAAGACCGCCGATATCGCCGGCGACGGAACCACCACAGCTACCGTGCTTGCCCAAGCAATCGTGAGCCAAGGTCACAAGAACGTGGCTGCGGGTGCAAATCCGATGGACCTCAAGCGCGGAATCGACAAAGCTGTTGCCGTTGTTGTTGAAAACCTGCGCAGCCAGTCGCAAGAAGTAGGTGACAACAACCAAAAAGTGGAGCAAGTAGCCACGATTTCAGCCAACAATGACCCCGCCATTGGTGCCCTGATCGCTGAGGCCATGGCCAAGGTTAAAAAAGAAGGTGTGATTACCGTAGAGGAGGCCAAGGGAACCGAAACCTACGTCGACGTAGTTGAGGGAATGCAGTTTGACCGCGGATACCTTTCGGCCTACTTTGTTACCAACACCGAGAAGATGGTGGCTGACCTTGAGCGTCCGTTCATCTTGATCTACGACAAGAAGATCAGCAGCATGAAGGAGCTACTTCCTGTTCTCGAGCCCGTAGCTCAGACCGGCAAGCCATTGCTGATCATCGCTGAAGACGTGGACGGCGAAGCCCTCGGAACCCTTGTGGTCAACAAAATCCGCGGCGCGCTGAAAATTGCAGCGGTTAAGGCCCCTGGATTCGGCGACCGCCGCAAGGCCATGCTCGAAGACATCGCCATCCTTACGGGCGGAACGGTCATCAGCGAGGAGCGCGGCTTCAAGCTGGAGAACGCCACCATGGACATGCTCGGAACCGCCGAGAAAATCACTATCGACAAGGACAATACGACGATTGTGAATGGAGCAGGTAGCGCCGAAGACATTCAAGCGCGCGTGCACCAAATCAAGGCCCAAATCGAGACTACGACCAGCGACTACGACCGCGAGAAGCTTCAGGAGCGCCTTGCCAAGTTGGCCGGTGGTGTGGCCGTGCTCTACGTGGGCGCTGCCTCTGAGGTTGAGATGAAAGAGAAGAAGGACCGTGTTGACGACGCCCTCGCGGCGACGCGCGCGGCCATTGAAGAGGGTATTGTTCCGGGCGGAGGCGTCGCGCTCGTGCGCGCCACCGAGGCGCTGGCCAACCTCGAAGGCATCAATTCCGACGAGACCACAGGTATCAAGATCATTGCACGTGCGATCGAAGAGCCCCTTCGCGTCATCGTAGGTAACGCCGGCCTCGAAGGTTCGGTTATCGTGGCCAAGGTGAAAGAAGGCAAGGGCGACTTCGGATTCAATGCGAAGACCGAGGAGTACTGCTCGATGTACGAAGCCGGAATCATCGATCCCACCAAGGTGACCCGTGTGGCCCTTGAGAACGCAGCTTCGGTTGCTTCTCTTCTGCTCACGACTGAGGCGACGATCGTGGAGCTTCCCAAGAAAGAGGCACCAATGCCTCCCATGGGCGGCGGAATGGACGGCATGATGTAATCAGCCGCTCGTACTGAGTTAAGAGAGGCCGCTCTGGGGGAACCTGGGGCGGCCT
>Ga0208787_1001373_pt1 | contig 10649 bp, 9 predicted proteins | sample Wag4_2014_7_11_FD_187362 | JGI IMG/M metagenome (GOLD analysis project Ga0208787, IMG submission 187362) | Fresh water microbial communities from Ohio, USA - Utica-2 Time Series HT 2014_7_11 (SPAdes) (version 2) | ecosystem: Environmental > Aquatic > Freshwater > Water tank | place: USA: Ohio... | reverse complement strand
GCTTTTTTCTTCCGAACCTGTCCAGCAGTGGACCTGAAAGCAATTGACCAACACAGACTCCCACAAAAAAACTAGAAAGAGAATAGCCCACCATTTCGATGGAAGTGTTCAGGTCTGTGGCGATGACACTGAAACCCGGCAGGTACATGTCGATGGAAAGTGGACCGATGGCGGTGAGCAAGCCCAGGATGAGAATGAGCAGTCTGTTTTTGGGTTGCTTGGTTGTTTGGGTCATTGAGGCGCGAAAATACAAAACCCCGAGAGAACTCTCGAGGTTATGTGCCAAGGATTGAGTTCGAACAAACTATTTTTTAGAAATTAATGTAATTTCAAATACGACATGGGATAAAGAAGTTTAAAGTTGTTAAACTAAATTGTCTTTAATCAATGGTAATATTTCTATTGATTTTTTTAACTGGTAGAATGGTAGTGTAGTCATCAATTTACTTACTTCTTGCTCATCCATGTCTTTAAAAATAAGTACTGCTCCATTCTTCGTTGGCCTTAAAAAAAGCTGCTCCAAAAATCCCTCTTTTTTCCATTGGGCAACAACCTCACGTTCCTGTTGTAGTATCTGGGGAAAGTTGCTTGGCAAATTATCAGTATCTATTGTTAGAATAACGAGAACTCTATTCATGCGTTTGAATTTAATAATTTAGTTCTCAGCTCTGGAAAACGATAAAAAGCAACGATGAGCATTAATGATTGAATGATGCAAGGTGCAACAATCGATACGCCATGCTCCAGGTGTGTTGCAATAGCACCACCCATGTATGCAGAGAGAAGCAATGTTCCAATAATTCCGGTTCTGGGAATTACAAAAAGGAGGAGTGATGCCACCTCAACAATGCCAATCAAAGTATTGGTTTTTGCATCTAGTCCGAAGTTAGCCGCCAACTTCAGGGCTTCCTCATTTGCTGTCAATTTGCTTGCTGCACTTCCAAGAAAAATAAATGCTACCAAACCTGTCAGTACCCAATAAATGATTTGTTTTGATTTTGTATTCATATTATTATTTATTTAAAAATGGATAATCGATGTAACCCTGGTCCTGGCCTCCATACATGGTAGCCCTGTCTGCCTGATTCAATTCTGCTTTGATTTCAAATCGTTTTGGCAAATCTGGATTTGCTAAAAACAGCGTACCGTAAGCAATCATTTTGGCAATTCCTTTTTGCAGTTCCGCTTCGCCTGATTCACGTGTATATCCGCAATTGGCTATAACCGGATGCTTGGAAATATTTCCGAAGGTTTCAACTGCATCAACTGGGTATTGAGGAAATTGATCAACCGGAAAAGGAACTTTCATCATGTGGATATAAGCCAGTGGCAATTGATTCAGCTGTTCTATCAATGAGGTAAACTGCTCAACGGGTTGCTGATGCGAGATGTTATTATACGTGCTTGTTGGCGACAATCGAATGGCGACTTTGTTATCGCCAATGGCTGCAACCATTTCTTGCATTACTTCCAACACAAAACGATTTCGATTTTCTATACTTCCTCCATATTGATCAGTACGCTGATTGGAGCTATCTGCTAAAAACTGATTGGGCAAATAACCAAAGGCAGCATGAAGCTCCACACCATCAAATCCAGCCTCAATAGCATTTTTCGCTGCTTGTTTAAAATCCTGTATTATTTGCAGTATTTCTTCTATGGAAAGTGCTTTTGGTGTCTCATACTCTTTCATGCCCTCCATGGTGAAATGCTGCTGTCCTTGAATGGCAATTGCAGAAGGCGCAACGGGTAACTCGCCATTTTTAACCAATGAATGCCCTACACGACCTGTATGCCAAAGTTGCGCATAGATGGTACCTCCACTTTCATGTACCGCTTTAGTAACTTTTTCCCAGGCTTCAATTTGTTCCTGTGTATAAATTCCTGGTGTTAATGGGCTTCCCGTAGCCTGTTTGCTGATGTTGATGGCTTCACTGATGATCAGTCCGGCACTGGCCCTTTGTGTGTAATATAAGACTGTAGATGTTCCTACCACGCCTTGTATGTTTGCCCGGGAACGGGTCATTGGTGCCATGGCCATGCTGTTGTTGAGTGAAGCATTGCCGATTTGTATTGGTTCTAATAGTTTCATTTTCTTTTTTTTGATTTGTAAACTTACATCCTTTACTTTACATTTGAAAGTAGTTACACTAATGTACAGTAGTACCCTGTAGTAAAGCAATGACTAAAATCAGTCTTTTATGGTAAATAATAAATCAAACAAATCTCAAAAAACATGCAGCCTTAAGGATGTTTTGGACATCATAGGAGGCAAATGGGCCATGCCCATCATCTACAACTTATCCAAAGGCAAACTGCGTTTCAAAGAAATTGAAAGAACTATAGAAGGAATCAACACCAGAATGTTGGTGAAAGAATTGAAAAATTTAGAGGCCAATGGCATCATAACGCGCACTGTTTTTCCCACTGTTCCACCGACTGTTGAATATGCCTTGACGAAAAAGGGAGAAAAACTCTTGCCAAGCATTCAATCCTTACACAAGTGGGGGCAAGAGTATGCGAGATGATTGTCAGAGACTGGATTACTTTCAGTGATCCAAATGTCCTACGAGGGGCTACAATTAAAAAGTCCTGGTTCGCTTCGCTCACCCTGTCATTTTTCATTTGTCTGCTTAGCAAAGCTTGCTTTGCACGCCGCCAAATAAAAAATCCCGCACTTCGTGCAGGACTTTTTCATGGTGCCCAGGACTGGATTCGAACCAGCACATCCTTGCGAACGCTGCGACCTGAACACAGTGCGTCTACCAATTTCGCCACCTGGGCAAGTGGATTGCAAATATACGAAAAACTGAGGAAAAAACCTTCATTTCAGGGCGAATTTCACCTGTACGGCGATGCTCACGCTGATTTTTTCAAAATCCAATGAGGGTAGTACCTCCTCAGATTTGGCCATGGAAGAGAACCCCCGAATCCTGATGCTGTTCAAAGAGGCGGCATCTCCATCCTGACTGTAATCGGTGATATGAAGGGGTGAACCGACAAATGCCTGCAGGGCCGTAGTCATGGCAACGGCCCGGGTATGGGCATTTTTTACAGCAGCAACCCTGCATGCATTGCGGATGGCTTCCATCCCTGTGTGCCGAACCTTCACTACTTCGGCATTGGCCATACCCATTTTTTCAAGTTCTATGAACACTTGTGTGGCCAAAACGGCATTGTTTACCCGCAAAAGGTACTCTTTGCTTTTCAAAACATCCCTTTGTTTTAATACATAATACCGGTAATCACTTTGCATCCCTGATGCAGTCAATTCACTTTCTGGTTTAATTCCCAATCCCCTTAAGGCAGATACGAGTTTTTTTTCCTGTTCTTCCAGCTGAACCTTGTTTTTCAGGTCACTTTCGGATATCAGGATTTTAATAACAATTTCGTTTGGAGTAACCAGCGTATCTGCGTATCCGTTTACTTCGATATAGGGTACGTCCAGAAAGCTTTTGGACTGTGCAGAGGCTGCATATAGTCCGGTTATCAGCACAGCAGACAAAAAATATTTTTTCATACAGCTCACAGTTTATTAACATGAAGGTCATGCTTAATTTAATACAGAATTCTACCATTGCACATAATTTCACTACTTTATAAAAAAATTAACCAACAATGAGCATTTCCAAAATTTCACAGACATGGCCAAAATTGATGGCATGTCTGATGCTTTTGGGATTGATTTTAGGCTCCACAACGCGCTTATCAGCGTCTGAAGCTTCAGAAAAATCAATCCTAGAAAAGTCATTCGACAGAATCGTCAAAGGAAGAATCACTGATGCAGCCAATGGCAGTGGCCTGGCAGGAGCCAGCGTTACAGTTAAAGGAACGTCTGCAAGTGCGCTGACAGACGGACAGGGTAACTTTTCCATATCCATTCCTGATGACAAGGCTGTTCTGGTAGTGTCCTTCATTGGGTATAATACACTGGAAATTGTTGCTGGTAACAGAAGCACCATAGACCTTTCTTTGCAGTCTGCTACAGGCGAACTTTCCCAGATTGTTGTAGTAGGGTATGGTACACAGTCTAAAAGAGATGTTACAGGTGCTGTAAAAAGTGTCAAGGCTGAATCCTTCAACCGTGGTGTGATCAACGCGCCCCAGCAGTTGTTACAAGGTAAGGTAGCCGGTGTAAATGTAGTATCTGCCAGTGGAGAGCCAGGTGCCAACCAGGGTATAACCATTCGTGGACCAGGTGGCGTGCGTACAGGAAGTACACCGCTATTCGTTGTAGACGGTTTGCCATTGGATAACTCTTCAACTGGTAACGGCGATCCGCTTAACTTCATCAATCCAGCTGATATCGAGTCTATGGACGTGTTGAAAGACGCATCTGCTACAGCGATATACGGTGCCCGTGGTGCAAACGGCGTCATCCTTATCACCACCAAAAAAGGTAAAGCCGGTGTTTCCACAATGAATTTCAGTTCCACATTGGCTGTTTCTGAGGTTGCCAATAAGCTGCCTGTTTTCACTGCCGATGAGTTCAGGAAAAGGGTTGTGGAAGTAGGTGGTACATTGGACGACAAAGGTGCCAATACTGATTGGCAGGATGAGATTTTCCGCAGGGCTTATACCCAGAATCATAACCTGACCATGAGTGGCGGTGCTGACAAACTGACCTATTTTGCATCCTTCGGCATGCAAAAGCAGCAGGGTATCATTAAAACCAATAACCTCGATCGTTATTCCGGCAGGTTCAATGCCACCCAAAAGTTTTTCAACGACCGTCTTGTAGTTGATGTAAACCTCAGTGCAAACAGCACCAAACAGGTCAGACCGAATGTGGGCAGTGCAATTGGTGATGCCATCAGCAACAATCCCACCTACAGTGCTTATGATGCACAGGGAAATATTGCAGCTTACCAGCTGTTCAACAATCCATTGCTAACTTTTAAGCTCGATAAAGACAATACCATCACCAACAGGGTTATCGGAAGCATCTCACCTTCACTCAGGATCATGAAGGGGCTGACTTACAAGATGAATTTCGGCGTAGACAATTCAACTGCTACCCGTGATGTCCAGAACCTGGGCAACCTCGTTCCCCAGCGTGATGGTCGTCTTGAAACCTATAACATTATCAACAAGAATACCCTGATTGAAAACTACCTGACCTATAATTTCAATGTCAGCGACCATAAGTTTTCTGCTTTGGCCGGTCACTCTTTCCAGGATATCTACCTGCAGGGAAGGGGATGGAGCATCAATAAAATACCATTGACTCCCGTAGAGCCCATTTACAATCCGGGTATCGGACAGGAACTTACTTTGGCTAATAACAGGCCTTCAGGTTATGCAATTGTCAATGAATTGCAGTCATTCTTCTCCAGGGTGAATTATTCTTACCAAGACAAATACCTGGCAACAATCAATTTCCGCATGGACGGTTCCAGCAAGTTTGGTGCCAACAATAAATACGGTTATTTTCCTTCTTTCTCACTTGGTTGGAGGATAAGTGAAGAGGATTTCATGAAGAATTCACCCTTCAGCAATCTGAAGCTCCGTGCGGGATGGGGACAGACCGGTAATCAAGAGATTCCATCCAAGATTACCCAGGCACTCTATACTTCAACAGTTTCAGCTTCATCAAGTTACCCCCTGGATCCTTCGTCTTCTTTCCCTGCCGGTATTGTGTTCTCTCGCCTCGCCAATCCGGATATCCAGTGGGAAGTTTCTACGCAAACCAATGTGGGTCTTGATTTTGGTTTGCTGAAAGGCAAACTGAACGGTTCAGTTGATTATTTCATCAAGAATTCAAATGATATTTTGCTGCAGGTAATTCCAGCTGATCCAATTCAACCGGCAGGTACCTTCTGGACAAACGTTGAGGATATGACCATCACCAACAGCGGTATTGAGTTTGACCTGGAGTACAGGGGAAATATCAACAAAGACATGAAATTCTCGGTTTCTGCCAATGCAGCATTCCTGAAAAACATCGTTGAGAACTCACCTTATTCCGTTATCCAGTCGGGTTCTGCTTCTGGTGCAGGTTTAACTTCAGCAACCATCAATGGTTATATCAATGGTCAACCCATTGGTACTTTCTTCCTCAGGGAATGGACCGGTTTTGATGCACAGGGGTTAAGCACTTACAAGGATATTGATGGCGATGGTATCAGTGGTGATAAAGACAGGCAGGCCATGGGAACAGCCCTTCCCAAGGTGATCTATGCGTTCTCAGGAAACCTTTCCTACAAGAGTTTTGACCTGGTAGCCAACTTCAATGGTGTTTCCGGAAACAAGATCTACGACAATACCGCCAATGCAAGTTTTTACAAGAATAGGTTGTCTAAGAGTGTAAACACCACTGCCGAAGCCATCCGTGATGCCAAGGAGTCTATCAGCAACTCAGCACCGGTAAGCTCCAGATATCTTAAAGACGGTTCTTACCTCCGTCTCAACAACCTGGCATTGGGATACAGCTTTGATACCCGCAATTCAGCATTGGGTAAAGCGGTTTCTAGCCTTAGACTGTCTGTAACTGGACAAAACCTTTTTGTTATCACCAAGTATGACGGATATGATCCAGAGGTGAATGCAGATAGAACCATCAATGGTATCTCTTCTTATGGTATAGACCTTTTGAGCTACCCTAAAGCAAGAAGTATCGTATTCGGACTCAACGTAACTTTCTAAATCAAGCATCATGAAAAATAAAGTATTCATTTTACTCGCATCGATGGGCTTTGTTTCCCTCTTGGGAAGCTGCTCCAAGCTCAATGAGACCATCCTCGACGAGTCTTCCGTAACCGGTCTTACCGAAAAGCAGATTGCAGATGGCACCATTGCGCCGGTTTATGCCAACCTGCCAAATATATACTTGCATACCAATCTTTTTGCCTTGCAGGAAATTTCATCAGACGAAGCCATCCTGCCTTACCGTGGTGGAACTGATTGGGGGGATAATGGTATTTACCAGGATTTGAAACGTCATGCAACTACAAGCAGCAATGCCAACGTACGTAATACTTGGAATCCATTGACACAGTCTTTGTCTCGCGCAGTTTCAGCAGTGAGTTCATTGCAGTTGAGCAAAGACCCCAATGCAGCTAAATACCTTGCGGAAGCCAAAGGCATGTATGGTTTTTACAACCTGCTTTTTCTGGATTTGTGGGGCATCGTATTTGTAAAAGAGGATCCAGGAGCAGCATCCAAGATCATCCGTGGTGATGAAGCGGTGGAGTATCTCAAAAAGGTGTTCTTGGAAGTTGAGCCTTTGTTGGACAATACAACTGGTCCTGGCCGCTTGACCAAAGCTGGCGTTTGGGGATTGTTGGCCAAGCTTCATTTGAATGCCGCTGTTTACCGTGATCGCTATGCAGCCAGCTTCACCTTTAAGCCGGAAGACATGGACAAGGTCATTGAGTACACCGATAGGATTATTGCCAGCAACCAATATGCTTTGTCACCCAACTATTGGGCTATTTTCAATGATGATAACAACACCAACAAGGAGCTCATCTTTGCAGTTGATCAGCGCGCAGAATTGAACGGACACAACAGGTTGGCTTATTTCTCCCTGTCTGGAGACCAGTTTCCGCTGCCAGCCTACACTGGTGCCAATGGTACTGATGGCCCCGGTCTTGGTCCTGACTATTACAAAACATGGGTTGATGCCTATGCACCATTGGATCCTGCCGATGCCGATCCCCGTTTTTACCAAAAGAATGTCAATGTTGATCCCGTAACGCAGGAAGCTTGTTATGATGCTGCCAATTACAGGGTAGACAGGGGTATTCTGCGCGGACAACAATATGGTTTGATCAGGATTGCCGGTGTATTTCAAAAATGTCCGGATGGCAAGTTCAAAGTGGGCAAGTTGTTCAACAACACCCGCAACAGGCCAACTACACCGGTTATCCATACAGAGCAAATCAATTTTTCTACTGCCGGCAGTGATTACAGCACTGGTTTCCGCGTTTTGAAATATGAGTTCAGCCAGAAATCTGTTAGCGGCCGAAACTTTGGCCAGGTGGATATACCCATTGTTCGTTTGGGTGATGTTTACCTCATGCGTGCAGAGGCCAAGATGCGCAAGGGCGATGCAGCAGGCGCACTGACTGATGTGAACACACTGAGAACTACCCGTGTTTCAGGTTCGCTAAAAGCGGCTGCTTTGCCGAGTGTCAATCTTGAGCTCATTTACCGTGAGCGTGGTTTTGAACTGTATTGGGAGTTTCAGCGAAGAACTGATATGATACGTTTTGGAAAGTTTGAAGCAAGTTGGACTGAGAAGACCAGCAGCGATAAGAACAAGCGTGTATTTCCACTCCCACAAACTGCTATTGACGGAGCCTCTAACCTGCCAGGCTATCTGAAGCAGAATCCCGGATACTGATATCCATCATCCATGATAAAAAAGAAGGCTGTCCATTTCGGGCAGCCTTTCTTTTTTAAATGAATTATATAGTGATTTTTACTTTAACGCGTTGTATTGTTAAAACGCGAAAAATTCCCCTCCTGGCCAGGTTTACCTACCGAAGGTAGGAGGGGAATTTTTAAAATTTTTAATAACCTGCGCGTATTACTTTAATGTTGCAGTGTCTACACGGGAAGGTGTTTCTTTTCCGGCAACAATTCCTTTGGAACTGAGGGCTATGGCTCGGATGATGGCTGTCATATTGAACATATCCAAGGTTCCAATCTCGTCGCTGGACTTGTGGTAATTCGGTTCACTATCCATTTTAGAAGTGGAGATGGTATGTGCCGGTACACCCAGCCTTGCCAGTGTGGCATTGTCTGAGCGGTAGAAAAGGTTTTGTGCAGGATAGGGATCTGGTTGGAAAGTGAAGCCAGTACCTTCCAGATTTTTTTGAAGGATCGCGCCCATGTCTGTTTTTTCAAAGCCGGTAATATAGGCGCTGTTCCTTCCCCATTTGCTCTCGGTGCCGATCATTTCTATGTTGAACATAGCCATAACCTGATTCGGATCGAACTGTTTTGAAAAATAGGTTGCACCGAATCCGCCCACTTCTTCTGCTGTAAACGCTGCAAAAATCAATGTACGTTCGTTGTTGTTGAGTTTTTTGAAATATTTGGCTAACATCATGACTGCAGTTGTGCCGGCAGCATCATCATTGGCACCATTGTAAATGGAATCCGTACCCACCATGTTGCGGGTTGAAATACCCAGGTGGTCATAGTGACCGGAGAAGATGACATATTCATTGGGTTTGGATTTGCCTGGAAGAACACCCACCACATTAGCCAGGGGCATGGCATTGATTTCCTGTGAGCAGCTTAAATTGAATTGCGCAGGAGCTTCATTACCCAGCATCAACACAATATTGGCCTGAGATGGGTAGAGCATTCCCCCTCTTTGTGGAAAGCGGGAGAAAATCCGGATATGTGCCGTATCCACTACAACCAGCGTATTTTTTGAGCTGCCCATTATTTTTCGCACTTCATTGATGTAGTTGTCTTCTTTTTTTATAAAAATCACTTCATAGCCGGAAGTATTGGAAACTTCAATCGTTTTTTGAATGGAAACAACATTTATTTTTCGCATGTCTACCGGATTGTTACCGATGATCCCTTTGATTTCAATCATTCTCGGTCTGATCATGGAAAACTTTTGCAGGTAGGAATCACTACCTTTCCATTTTTGAAGACCTGTTTCCTGGAATTCTGCTGCTATGAAGGCTGCCGCCTTTTCTATTCCGGGTGTAAAGGTTCTTCTGCCCTCCATCGCGTCTGAAGACAGTATTTTTTCAATTCTCTCGGTTTCAGTAACACTGATCAGTTCTATTGGATTTTGCGCATAGGATTGGATAGACAGGCAGAGTAAAAGCGGAAGAATTGTTTTTTTCATTTTTATTGAACTTTATAAATTGATGTAAAGGTTTAAGTTGTTTTTATTTATTGATATCTTCCACCACCCCGGCTCTTCGAGCCACCCCTCCTGGTCAGGAGGGGAGCTGTTCAAGAATTTTGGAAAGCCTACCTAAAAATTCAGGGTAATTCAAAATTTTGGCAGGAAGCGTCCCACCCGTTTTTGGTAGTCTGCATACTTAGGGTACTTTTTGGCTGATATCTCCTCTGAGAAATCTGAGCTGCCTTTGAACAGAATGATGAGCAACACTGACCCGGCGATGGTCCAGTTGATCCATTCTCCTGTAGCGGCAACACTGAAGAGGTAAAAAACTACCCAGATTGCCTGTTCGGCAAAGTAGTTGGGGTGCCGCATTTTCGACCAGAGTCCGGTTTGGATAAACCCATCAGCATATTCGCCCAGGACTTCCCCTGCATTTTTCCGCCTGTATTTTTCTTTCTGGAAATCAAACTGTTGCTGATCGGCCACAAATTCCATGACTACCAGCGCCACATAAATTACGGCAAGAACATAATCAAATACGCCCAGAGGGGCAGCATGCTCAGCGAGACCTGAAATAACAGGAATAGTAAACATGAAAATCAGGGTATTCTGATAAAAGCAGATGAAGAACAGGTTGAAAAGCAACCAGACGAAGGGATTTTTAAAACCAGGCCTTTGACGCAAAACTTCCCAGCGGTAGTCTTCTTCGCCCTCCCAAAATTTCCAGCTGTATCCACCCCGGCGGGCAAAATTGAAGGTAAGGCGGGCCGCCCAGATGGTTACCAGCACAGACATCAGCACCATACGTTCGTCCATACCCCCTTTC
>Ga0208787_1001370_pt1 | contig 10665 bp, 9 predicted proteins | sample Wag4_2014_7_11_FD_187362 | JGI IMG/M metagenome (GOLD analysis project Ga0208787, IMG submission 187362) | Fresh water microbial communities from Ohio, USA - Utica-2 Time Series HT 2014_7_11 (SPAdes) (version 2) | ecosystem: Environmental > Aquatic > Freshwater > Water tank | place: USA: Ohio... | reverse complement strand
TATAATGTTATTTTCTTAATATTATTTGAATCTGTTTTATCTGAAGAAGTTTCTGAGGGTACTTCTATAATTTTTTTTCCTTCTGATTCAGTCGAAGATTGTTCTGTTCCTTTTTCTTCTTTTTCTTCTTTTTCTTCTGATTCTTTTGGTACTTCTAATATAGAAATATTTTGGTCTACAGGTGTAGCAGTTGGTTGAGGTGGTGATTCAGGAGCATTATAACTGGGTGATTGAGGAGGGTTATAACTGGGTGATTCAGGAGCATTATAACTGGGTGATTGAGGAGCGTATGGGGGTGATTCAGGGGCATTAATGTTTTGTAATTGGGCAGCATCAACGTTTGGTGAACCTGGTTGCCACTCAGGTGATTCAGTTTTTTTAGAATCAATATCCGCTTCTTGAACAGGTATTGGTAGCTCTTTAACATCGTCTATTCTAAATTCTGTTTTTCTATTATTAATCTCTCTATTAATAGAATTTATATAATCCTTTATAGATCTCTCAAGTTGTTCTTTAGATTGGTCTTCAGGGACATGTAATAATTTAGATATATTATTTGAATAAGACATATTCATTAATTGGTCTATATTATCTTCAGTAATTATACGCATTTGTATATTCATTACTTGTAATTCTTGAATTAACAGCTTAAAAGAATATGGTATTCTCAATAAACTAAATGATCGTCCAAATCTACTTAAATTTTTAATATTCATAGAACCATCTGGATTTGTATAAAAGTTAATAGGACCATCAGCACAAGGACTTAAAAAGAGGTTTTTTTCTTCATTATATATGGAAATTGCTCCAGTTTTATTACAAACTGCCATATAGTATTCATCACCTCTAACTAAAAATGACTCGTTTAAGAAATAAGCTAAACCGTGAGCACAAATACCGTCGCGTTCCATTTCACCTATTCGAAGTCCACCGTCATTAGCCCTACCTTGAACGGGTTGTCTTGTCAACTGCTGATTAGGACCGCGAGCACGGAAATTAATTTTATCTTTTACCATGTGCTTTAAACGCATGTAATAAGTTGGACCCATATAAATATTCGCTTGAATTTGTTCTCCTGTCATTCCGTTATATAATAAATGATTACCTGTATGATTAAAACCAGCTTTGGTTAACATTGGTCCGTAGGTTGTATAATTAGAGCCTTTTACCTGGAAAGCTGTACAATCACCAAACCCACCATAACTTACACACGCAATACCAAACATACTTTCAACAATTTGGCCGATAGTCATACGTGACGGTAAAGCGTGTGGATTAATAATTAAATCAGGACGCGTACCATCCTGTAAAAATGGCATATCTGCTTCCGGAATAATGAGACCGATAGTACCTTTTTGTCCAGCCCTCGAAGCCATTTTATCACCTATAGCAGGTATTCTTTCTTCTCTCAGTCTGACTTTCGCGACATTAAATCCTTCTTCTCCAAGAGTAATAAATGATTTGTCAACATAACCAAGTTGGCCTTTTTTTGGTTTAATAGAATCATCAATCCATACTTCTTTATTCTCCAAATTAGAATTAATTTTACCTATTAAAATCATCTTATCATTTAATTCAGTATTTTCTTTAATTAAACCATGGTCATCTAAGAAACTATAGTCGTACCCTTTTTTCTTGCCAATAACGTTGTTTTTTTCAATATTCGCAAATTTTGAATTATTCATTCCCGAAACCTTTGAACTTTCTTCTCGTGCCTCATACATAGAATAATAAGTTGTCCTGAATAATCCACGTAAAATGGACCCTTCGTTAATCAAAATAGCATCTTCTACATTATAACCTGTATAGCTCATAATTGCTACAATTGCGTTTACACCATATGGTTGTTCTTCTCTATTAATATAATCAAGAAATCGGGATTTAACCAGTGGTATTTGACCATAATTTAATATAACACCCATTTTATCAATACGCATTTGATAATTAGAATGATAAACAGAAACAGCTTGTTTACTTTGACCACAAGAAAATGAATTACGAGGCAAAGGATTGTTTTCAGGATAAATAATTAAATTACTCATTACACCCAAAATCAAAGATGGGTCGATTTCCATATGTGTATAGAATCGATTCTTCTTCAAATCATCAGGAGTAATGGCAATTAATGCTGCTTCCTCTTCTGCTGTATCAACATAATCTATAATAGATGTATTTTTTTTCAACTTTTGAAATGCTTCTTCTGTTGAACTACCAATATTTGGATATAATTGTATTACATCATAAATTTTGTTATTTTTTGTATTAAAATTTTCATCTGATTTTTTCATAAATCCAGAAATAATTTCTTCCCATGTTATTTTTCCTTTATCCAATAATTCAATAAAACCGCCTCGTTCGTAACTAACTTTACTATTTTCAATATAATAAATTGGTCTTGTTAATCTACCAGCGTCTGTATAAATATTTACTTCATTATGTTCAATATCAAATGATAAACTGGTATAAATAGGTAAAATACCGTTTCTCCTATATAATTTAAGCAAATTTACTAATTCAAAAGGTTTATCTGTTATACCAATCCAAGACCCATTTACAAATACTTTAGAACTATTTGCTATTTGTTCAGTATTACATTCAAGGATTAATTTTAAAGGAGTATTAGAACGAATCCATTTAATAATAGGATATCCTGATGACCCACTTGTAATATATGTGCTAATCGATAAATGTTTATGTAAACCAATATTACCACCGTCTGGTGTATCAATAGGATCAATAAATCCCCATTGTGATGAATTTAATAAACGTGGCCCTACTACTTTGGCACTCGAATCGAGTGGTAAATTTATTTTACGTAAATGTGAAATAAATGTATACCAACTTAAACGATTTAAGTCTTGAACTACACCTAAACGCTTTGTATGAGCTTCTGAACCCCAATTTCCCTTAAAAGCTTTTTTAAATCCTTGCTCTACAATTCTATCTTTAAAAAACGATTTAATATTTGACTCAATAAGACTGATAAAATTATCTTTGTATTTGTTAGATTCAACTGTTTCTTTCATCTGAACTTTTTTCTTTAGTGATTGTTTTTCTTTACGAGATAATGTATCATCATCCTTATAGGAACCTTTGTGATAATAATATTCTTCATCAATTTTTCTTGTAATATCTTTCTTTTGAATTAAATAATATTCTCTAAAAAGATCATAAATAAGTGTTCCTGATAATTCTATTCTTTTAAATCTGAAGTTATCACGATCCGTTGGTTTCTCTTCTTTCGTATATACCTTTAATAATCTATAAACCATATAACCAATAAAATATCCCTTTTCCAAAAAATTCAATTCACCAATATGAGGCAAGAAATAGTCAGAGAGAATTTCAATTACACCTGAAACTGTTCCTCTTTTTGTTAATTCAGCAATAAATTCCAAAGCATTTTGCTGTGTAAAAATCTTGTTGGCATCATGTACAGATGGAATGAACAAATCGACCATGGGCTCATTTTTGTCCAAATCTAATAAACATGTTTTAATAATATCTTTGTCCGAAATAATTCCTAATGCTCTCATTAAAATAAAAAGAGGAACTGGTTTTTTAACATTAGGAACAGCCACGACTATTTGGTTATTACTGTATGAAGGTGAAGGAGCTACGATTTTAACAGATGTGGTTCTAATTGGTTTGGAGGAGTCTTCTGATACTGAACGAATCTCAGCGGAATAACTGTAAACATCATCTTCTCCATAGGCTCTAATATAAAGCATATTATCCGCAAATTTTTCCTGTGGAATAACCGCTTTTTCTTTTCCATCAATAATAAAATATCCTCCGTAATCATTTCGACATTCTCCAGCATTAAATCTAACCTCTCTACTCATCGTGTTTAAAATACACAAATCTGATTGAAGCATAATTGGGAAACGACCTAAATATACTTTATGGATAGTAATATTATGTGTTTTCTTTTCCTCGTTTACATAATAAATGAAATCTACATCGACATCATAGTGAATAGTTATTCCGTACGTCATATTTCGTAATCTGGCATCATTTGGAAACATAAAATGAGAGTTATTGTCATCATAAATAACGGGTTTTCCATAATAAATTCTGTTACCTTCTTTGCCACCTAAATATAATAAACACTCGTTTCTTTTGTTAGATTCACTTTCATCTTCTCTCTCAATAAATCGAATCGGATTATTTTCATGAAAAATTCGTTTAATACCATTTCTAAAAAAATCGTTAAAAGATTCTAAATGGTGTGATACTAAACAATTCGGATTGTCTTTAAAATATTTATCGATTAATTTCCAAGATATATTTTCTTTGTCCATTTTATATTATAATAATCATATTTTTTTAAAATATTTATAATCATTATTATAAATATTTAAATATGTGTTAATAAAAATATAATAAAATGATTAAAATTAAAATATTCTGTCCATTTGCTCCAAGTGATAAGTGTAAGGAAGTATTCGAGAGAATCAATTATGCGCACGAAATACCTTTTTATGGTAAAGGTAAAAAATATTATTTTACTAATGACGACGATTTTACACATGCTATAATTATTAATACTGATATGCCTGTTTTAACAATTCCGAAAGAAAATGTAATTGGATTAGCCTTTGAACCTATTTATTTTCTTTGTTTAACACCTGTATTTGTTGATTATGCCAAAAAACAAATTGGAAAATATTTTATTGGTGATAAATTTGATTTGCCAGAACCGTTTACAGAACATTTTGCTTATATGTGGCATTCAAGACCACCAAAAGAAATAACATATAAACCTAAATTGATTTCTATTATTGTAAGTGAAAAACAATTCGCACCTGGGCATTTATATCGTCACCAATTGGTTCAAAAAATTATTGAACTAAATTTACCAATTGATATTTACGGACGTGGTTCTAACAAATATTCATATGGAAATAGAATTATGGGTACTTTCAATGATGCCGAGCCATATGAAACATATTTATATTCTATTTGTATAGAAAACACAGTTTGTAATCATTATTTTTCAGAAAAAATTATGACACCTTTAATGTACAATTGTATGCCAATTTATTATGGATGTAAAAATATTGGAAACTATGTTGAAAACGTGTTACCATTAGAAGGTGTTTTGGAAAAAGATATTATATTCATAATGGCTATAATAAGTAATCCTAATAGATATTATAAAAAAACGTATAATGAGAAAAACAGAAGAGCGATAAATTTGATCGAGAATTTACCTACTATTTTCCCGTAATTTTATTTACATAATATTACTATTTAAATAAATTAATATTATATAATTTAAATGAGTTATTATATTACTACTTTTTGTTATGGTAATAAATATACGCCAATTAAAGAAAGCTGGTCTAAAAGAATTAAAGAAACGTGTAAAAATGCTGAAATTATAATATTTGATAATATTTTCATACTTAAAAATACAATATTTGAACCTACTTTTCCTGGTTATATTTGGGCAATTCGGTTGAAACATAATATAGATTTATTGTTAAGATCTGAAAAACCTATATTAATGTGCGATTTAGATGTTATTATTGAAAAAGACATACAGCCTATTGTAGATTTACCTTTTGATATAATTATATCATCTGAGATTGGAGGTTCAGAATCTTATCCAAAAGAATGTAGTAATATATTAGGTTTTGGAGTTTGCTGTGGATTTATGGTATTAAAACCGAGTTCTAAAAGATTTATATTAAATATACTGAGAAATATGGAAGCCAAAAAATATGGTACATATGATGACCAAGTTAATATTATGAATCAAATTGTAAATAGCAAATACACTTTGACAGAACAAAATATTATATTAGATAACAAAAAATATACTAATAAAATAATAGTATTGGATAATATAAAAATTTGTGTTTTAGATTTTGATATTGTAACAAGAGACCCTATTATTAATAATGGTCAATTTGCTAACCATATAAATATCGATAATGTTGGCGGCGTTTTTAATTTTCTACGTTACTTTAATGAAGTCTTAGAGACGCTTCCATTAACATGTAGATGTGGTAAAAAACATTTAGGTGATAATAATGAATGTAAACATATAAAAATTAGAGACAAACATTTATTTATTTAGAGCTACTCATATTCTTTACATTATTTTTTTAGTCTTATTATTCTTTTTATTATTACGTTTTGTTAGTCTAATCTTATTTTTAAAATGATGAATAGTAAATTCTGTCCATGGATAAGATGGTCTGTCTTTTAAGTAAGGACAAAATTTTTCATATTGTCTATGTTTTTTACAGAATTCATTTTTATCAAATCCAATATCACAAGATGAACCAAATTTACCTATAAATGACATTTTCTTAGCTAATTCTGTGTCACAAACAATACCATCTACTGCGCCACGTGGTGCGTAAGGTTTAGGACGAGATTCTTGTGACATATATTCTCTCGCATCTAATTCATAATGAGAACAAATAGTTCTTGAACAAGGGTTGTTATCTTTTAATAAGTAAACATCATAATGGTCTGATATTATTTTTTTTGCTATATCTATATTAATCTTACCTTTATACTGGTCCATTAAATCACCTAATCTAACTAATCTGGCACCTTGATGCCTTCTAATATCATAAAAACCTGAATTGTTTACTTCTAAATTTCGAATTCGTTCATCATAAGGAGCATTAAATCCTATGAAAAACCCATTCTTTGTTCTCTCAATATTATGATATTTGAGACCTAATTCAATACGTAAAATTTCGTTTGTATTTGTGTCTCCAAATAGCCAAGAGTTAGCATAATCACCTGAGTTTTCATGTAAAAGTATCTCGCAATATTCATCCATATTATTTCCATATTGCATTGCTTTTCTAATCCTATAACCAATTGGATATCGTTTTTCATATGGATAGAAACCTCCTATAGTAGTTTCTGTACCTATTATACCTTTTGAAGTTATAAAAAAATCTGTTCCACTCCAAATCCAGCACGGTGACGTTTGCATAATCATTCGATGGCCTTTTTCCGGTTTAATATCTAATACTATATTTGAAAATTGACCATCAATAAAGTCAGCGAACGAATTATGAGCACACACAATTTTACCGTTTTCAGTCCAATCACCCACTGCTATAAAGGCACTACAATGGTCTTTAGCTCCCCCCTCTTTCGAGATATGTGAATCTGAAACTGATGAATACCAATAAGGAATAGAACAATAAAAGTTCCATGAAATAATTTCATCAATATTCGTTTTACATCCAGCAGCATTTAGACCTTCTGTAATTCCTTCCATTTCTTCATAAAGCTCGGGAAAATCTTTTTCAGTCATATCTTTGAAGTCATGTGTAATTTTTTCAATAAATGATTCCCAGGTTTCTCCATAGGCTTCCATCATTAAAAATTTTAAAGTAGTCTGAATTTCCTTAAAATCTTTCGCACATAAGTAACCATATGCGTATCCTCTTTCTTTTGGTTTTCCATAAATAGATATATATTTCCATCCATTTGTTTCAAAAGACATACCATTTTTTACTTTATTTACCATTTATATATATTTATAAATAATTATATATAAAATATCTTTTATTTACATATTTAACATTAGTAGCCCCATCATTACAAATAATAGAATAAAAGGAAGCAAAACAAGAAGCCAAGAAATACCAACATGACCATCTTTACATATTAAGTTAAGAACATATGTCCAGAATACAACATAAATAAATTTAACAATAAACACTAAAAATGTATTAGGAACACGACAAGAGAAATTGCCAACATTATAACTATTTGTATTACCTAAATTTTGAAATAAAACGATCACTAAACTTATCATAGAAATAATAAAGTATAATGATGCTGGAGTACATAATTCTTTTAATGAAGAAGGAAAACGAGCCATTACTATATGATATTATTAGAAAAAAATAATTTACATTAAATAGTCTTTAGATTTATTGAATTATTTGGAAATTGACCTTTCCATGGTAAGGGATTTGTCGGCGATTGATAACCAGCTAACGCATTATAAGCACTTCCAACACCGAATTGAAATTGTCTTCCTAAATTAATAAGATCTTGGCCTAAAAAATTAGATAATGTACCACCTTTTTGTTTTCTTTTTTTACCACCTTTCATATTTAAAAACGGAGGATTTGCGCCTACATTTACCATCGCTGTTTGAGGATCGCCATGACTGTATGTATTTGGAGCATAATAATTTCTATTACCTGGTATACCATCTACACCAGGCCATCCACCTACACTTGGTGTCCATGGAGAACCAGTTAAACCACCTGGATAAGGTATTCCTGGATTTCCACCTTTCATTACTTTCAAACCTTTACATTCACTACATTTACATCCATGCCTATGTTTTTTTCCACCGACCATAAATCCCATAGTACACAGTGGACACATACCTCCTTTTTTAGACTTATTGCCTCCTTTCATTAATGGAAGAGAACATGTTCCACAACTTCCACCGTTTTGTTGAGTAGCGTTATTAAAAATAGTATTAGCCCCGTTTGAAACAGGACCTGTATTTGGATAAGCAGGGTTTGCGGCATTTGTATTAATTGGAATGTTTTTATTAACAGGTATATCACAAGATGCTCCTCCTTTACCAGTATAAGCTAAAAAAGGGTTTGGATATGTAGGAACAGATTTACCTGTATAAGCTAAAGGAGTATCTGTGCTACCTCCTAAATAATTTTTACGTGTTTTATTTGAGCAACCAACCATTTTATACATTTTTTGCTTTCTTGAATGTTTTCTACTCATTTATATATTATAAAAAGAAATTATTCAATATCAACATGTGTTAAGAAATGTCTACGACAACACATTTTCTTCATATTTAATTCATCCAAGACATCTCCTTCAGGTGTTTTTTCATGAAATTCTTTTGTTAAATAGAGAACTTTATCAATTTCATCGTTGTTGTTGCCAACTTTTTTTGCTAATTTTCTTTTTCGAACTTCAGCTTGATAGTATCTGTATTTGTCGGCAAGAATCATGCCACAAGTAAAACATTTAACTGGGATTATCATATCTTATATTAACTAACTATATTATTCTAATATGTTTTTAAATTATAATCAATTTTTTTTAATTATAAATATATTTGTTTTAATAATTTAAATATAATTATTAAAACAAATATATTTAAATGCTTAGTCATATTATAAATTTCAAAAATAAACATGAAAACAAACGCTTGGATTGGGATGATTATTTTATGTCAATTGCGTTGATTGCTTCTCAACGTTCTCCTTGTGAGCGTTTACAAGTAGGTTCTGTAATCGTAAAAAATAATCGTATTATTTCTATGGGATATAATGGTTTTATTTCAGGAGCTCCACATATTAGTCGTGTTGAGGATGGTCATGAACAGTCAACAATTCACAGCGAAATTAATGCTATTACTGATTGCTCAAAACGAGGTGTATCATTAGATGATTCAACAATTTATATAACTCATTATCCATGTATAAATTGTTTTAAAACTATCGCAGCATGCGGTATTAAGAAAATTATTTATTTAGATGATTATAATAATAATCCAATTGTATCAATTTTAGCAAATGATTCAAATGTAATTATTATAAAACTTAAGCTTCTATTCTGATGGACAGTTTGATCCATAACATTTATTTTGAAAAAAATAATAAGGCAAATGTATTGTTTTTCCATTTGAATCTGTATTAAATAAAGGTCCAGAAGCATTTCCTGCTTTACATTTTTTATCTCTCGTCCAAATACAGCAAGATGTTAAATTACAGTTGTATTCTGTAAGTGCGTTACATGCTTTCTCTTGTTGTGCGCCTTTATTTGAATCACAAAATGCTTTACTACTATCTGTAACTAATGGATTTTTATTATTAAATCCCTCTATTGACTGTTTAACTTCGTTGAAATTTGAAACCAAAGAATTTATCAGTAAAATTGTCATTAAAATAATAAAAAATAAAATAAACATCTTTAGAATATATTTATGATTCATTCTATTATAAATATATATTTTATATAAAATATTATATAGACTTATTTTATAATGAGTAAAAAACCACATAGAAATCATCGTAAAAGTAGTGTAATGAAAAGTATTAAAAAAACTACTGAAAAAGCTTTACCTGTTGTAAATAAAGGACTAACAACTGTCGGTAAAACAGCTAAAGCTGCTGCTACTGCTTCCATTCCAGTAATTGAGAAAGGTGTAGGAGTTGTTTATGGTACTATGGCAACTGGATTAGATTTAGGTGTTAAAAGTGTAAAATCTGTTACAAAAGGTATGTCTAAAAAAAATCTTGCCAGATCTCGTTCTTTAGCACGTTCCAGATCATTAGCAGGTGGTCGAAGAACAAGACGCAGACATCATAGAAGACATTAAATTATAAATTCAATTATTTTGTAATTTACATGCTTGAAGATTTAAAATATGATAGTATTTCAAATCTTCTCAGATGAACCAAGTGAAATTTTCACGGGTTTAATTAGCGATATCTAATAGTTCTTCTCTTATGTCTTCTATTTCTATGTGTACGTCTATTTTTCGTTCTATTTCTTCCTCCTTTAGCTGATATAGGACTATAATTCCTAATAACCGGCGCGTTAAAATTAGTCATCATTTATATATTATAATATATTTTAAATTTGTTAAGTTTTTAATGATTTCAATAATCCGCATTCAAGCCATTC
>Ga0208787_1001367_pt1 | contig 10696 bp, 6 predicted proteins | sample Wag4_2014_7_11_FD_187362 | JGI IMG/M metagenome (GOLD analysis project Ga0208787, IMG submission 187362) | Fresh water microbial communities from Ohio, USA - Utica-2 Time Series HT 2014_7_11 (SPAdes) (version 2) | ecosystem: Environmental > Aquatic > Freshwater > Water tank | place: USA: Ohio... | reverse complement strand
ACATATGGAAACTGGAGTGGGAAGGAGGAGGTACTGGCCTACACGCATTTGGTGGTGCGGGAGGATGCCCACGTGCTGTACGGGTTTGCGGGCACCGACGAGCGGGAGGTGTTTCTGGCGCTGCTCGGGGTGAGTGGGGTGGGGGCGTCGACGGCCCGGATGGTGCTCAGCGCGCTCGACCCGTCAGCGGCTCGGGCGGCCATCGCTTCCGGAGATGTCGGCCTGCTGAAGGGCGTCAAAGGCATCGGAGTGAAGACGGCCCAGCGCATCGTGGTGGACCTGCAGGATAAGATCGGTGCAGGGGCGGTGGATGTGCCGTCGGGACTTTTTTCCGGTCCGCGCAATAAAGTGCGCGATGAGGCGTTGGGTGCCTTGGTTTCGCTCGGATTTGACAAGGTCCGTTGCGAAAAGACCGTGGACCAGATCATAAGCAAATCCCCTGAGGAGCTTCCTGTGGAGGCCCTCATCAAACAGGCTCTGAAGCAGTTATGAAGGCGTGGCGGTGGAGTTTGGGCCTCCGGGTACCAGGGACAGCAGCGGGTGCCGTGGCGCTCGCGGTGCTGTGCCTGTCGGCCGGGCAGCTGCTCGGGCAGCAGACCGGAGGCTCGACCCCAGCCGACTCCATCGTGCTGCCCTTCCCGTTCGGCGGAGAAGACCCGTACAATCCGGTCGAACATCCGCCGGGCTTCGAGCTCGACTGGCCGAGCAACTTCAACTACCGCGTGGTCTTCGACGAGCGCACAGGCCAGTACATCTTGCGCCAAACCGTCGGCGACACCATCGAGTTCCGCCCGTCTACTTATCTGGAGCTCAACGAGTTCTTGAACTACAACATGCAGGGCAACCTGAGTGAGTACTGGAAGGAGCTGCAAAAGGAGGAAGATGAGGCGGAGCGCGCGTTCGCGCCCAAACTCACGGTCAACAGCAAGCTCTTCGAGACCATCTTCGGAAGCAACGAGATCGAAATCAAGCCGCAAGGTTCGGCGGAACTCACCTTCGGGTTCAACATGTCGAACACGGAGAACCCGCGCATTCCGGAGCGGCAGCGGCGGATCACGGTCTTCAACTTCGACCAGCGCATCCAGCTGAACATCGGCGGGAAAATCGGAGACAAAATCGAACTCGGGACGCAGTACAACACAGAGGCCCTGTTCGACTTCGAGAACCGCATGAACATCGGGTTCCAGGGGGAAGAAGACGACATCCTGAAGAACATCGAGGCGGGCCACATCCAAATGCCGCTTCCCGGATCTCTCATCCAAGGAAGCCAGAGCCTGTTCGGGGTCAAGCTGGAAACCCAGTGGGGACGCCTCTACAACACGACGGTGTTCTCGCAGCAGAAAGGTGAGCGGAAGCAGATCGAAGTCAAGGGCGGCGCTCAGACCCAAAAGTTTGACATCCGGGCGGACGACTACGAGGCGAACCGGCACTACTTCCTGTCGCAGTACTTCCACGACCTCTACGACGGCGCGATGCGGAGTCTTCCGGTGCCGAACTCAGGGGTGAACATCACCCGGATCGAGGTGTGGGTCGTCAACATGCAGGCAAACACCCAAGACGTCCGGAACGTCATCGGGTTCACGGATCTGGGGGAACACCCGGACTACATTTCATCGAATCTGCCGGTGGGTCAGCTGGTGGACGGTCCGGATTTGGCCATCACCGAGCAGCGGAACCCGTCGAACCTCAACAACGAGCTGTTTGCCACCATGACCGGCAACGAGGACGTGATGGGGTACACCGGTGCGAACGGCGCCATCGCCCTGCTGGGCCTCGGTCTCGAACAGGGCATCCACTACGAGCGGGTCGGCAACGCGCGCAAACTTGCAGCCACCGAGTACTCGTTCAACTCGCGCCTCGGCTTTATCTCCTTGCGGCAGGCGTTGAACAACGCCGAGGTGCTCGCCGTGTCGTACGAATACACGCTGAACGGCCAAACGTACAAGGTGGGTACGTTGTCCCAGGACGGGTTCGCAGCCCCGGGCGCACTTGTGCTCAAGATGCTGAAGTCGAGCATCACGCAGGTTCGGCTCAGCAACGGCGATCCAGCGCCGCTGTGGCGGACGATGATGAAGAACGTCTACTCCATGCAGGCGTTCGGACTGAGCCCAGAGAACTTCCGGCTCGATGTGTGGTACAACGATCCTGCGACGGGCATCGATTTGAACTACATCCCCCGCGAGCCGCTCGACGGCACGCTGCTGCTTCAGTTGCTCGGACTCGACCGGCTCGACATCAACGGCATGTCGCAGCAGGACGGGGTGTTCGATTATGTGGACAACGCCGGCACCACGGGGGGCACGATTTCCAGTGCGACCGGGCGCATCTTCTTCCCCTCGACCGAGCCATTTGGGGCAAACCTCCGGCGCGAAATCGAAACGCGGGTAACGGATCCGGACCGGGCAGCGGCCCTTATCCAGACCCTTGTGTTCCAGCCGCTCTACGACTCGACGAAAACGGCGGCCCAGCAGATTCCCTCGCTCAATCGGTACCGCATCAAGGGGCAGTTCCAGAGCCAGAGTTCGTCGGAGATTTCGCTCAACGCCATGAACGTGCCCCAGGGGTCCGTGACGGTGACCGCGGGTGGCGTGAAGCTCGTCGAAAACCAGGACTACACGGTTGACTACAACCTCGGCCGCGTGCGGATCCTCAACGACGGCCTGATGGAATCGGGCCGCACCATTCAGGTTTCGCTCGAGAGCAACTCGCTCTTCAACATCCAAATGAAGACCATGATGGGCACGCGCTTCGAGTACGTGCTCAGCGACAAGGCCCGCTTCGGGACCACCTTGCTCAACCTGCGCGAACGGCCGCTCACGCAAAAGGTGAACATCGGCAACGAGCCGGTCAAAAACACCATCGTCGGTGCGGATTTCCAGTGGCAGCGTGAGGCCCCTTTCTTGACCGAGCTCGTCGACCGCCTTCCCTTCTATACGACGACCGCGAAATCGAGCATCGACATCTCTGCCGAGGGGGCCTATCTAATCCCGGGCCACAGCCGCGCCGTGGGCGAGGAGGGCAACGCCTACGTGGACGACTTCGAGGGCAGCCAGTCGGCCATCGACATCCGCAACGTGGCGCGTTGGTTCCTGGCCTCGACGCCGAAGCTGCAGCCGTCGCTCTTCCCGGAGGGCGCGCTCGAGGACAGCCTAGCGTACAACTACAACCGGGCCGCGCTTTCGTGGTACACCATTGATCCTCAGTTCTTCCGGGGAGGGGGATTAGAAGATGGACAGGTGTCTGCGGACCAAAAAAGCGACCACCGGGTGCGCGAGGTCCTCGAAGGCGAGGTCTTCCCGAACCGGCAGCTTCCGACCGGCACGCCGCCGAACATTCCCACGCTGGACCTAACGTTTGTGCCCGACCAGCGCGGACAGTACAACTACGAGCGGCCACCGGGCCTGAGCGGGGTCTCGGCCGGTCTGACCGAAGACGGGTTGCTCGAAGACCCGGCCTCGCGTTGGGGCGGCATCCAGCGGGCACTCACGACGACGGACTTCGAGGCGGCGAACATCGAGTACATCCAAATGTGGCTCATGGACCCGTTCAACGAAGACTCGGAGAACCTGTCCGGCGGCGAGCTCTACATCAACCTCGGCAACGTGTCGGAAGATGTGCTGAACGACAGCCAGCTCGGCTACGAGAACGGCTTGCCTTCGGCCACGAATCCCGACCTGCCCACCCTGACCTCGGTGTGGGGGGTGTACCCGGATCCTGCGACGTTCAACGTGGTGAATGCCTTCGACAACTCGGCGGGGAACTACGAGCTGCAGGATGTCGGATTGGACGGTTTGGCGGACGCGGATGAGCAGGTGTTTTTCCAGGACTGGCTGACGGAAATCGGCTCCTGGCTGACGGAGGATGCGCTGAACGCCGTGCAAGCTGACCCGTCCGCAGACAACTTCGCCTACTTCCGCAGCCCCGCAGCACAAGCCGCAGAACTCGGCGTCCTCGAGCGCTACGCGGACTACAACGGCTACGAGGGCAACTCGAACACCGGCTCGCCAGACGGCTATCCCATCACGTCCACGACCATTCCGAACACGGAAGACATCAACCAGGACATCACGCTGTCGACCATCGAGAGCTACTACCAGTACAAGGTATCTCTGCGCCCCGGCGACCTTGGCGAACAGAACATCGGCCGCAACTACATCACGGACTCGTTCGAGCAGACCGTGACGACCGCGAACGAGGAGACCCGGACGGTGCGGTGGTACCAGTTCCGCATCCCGGTGCGCGACTTCGAGCAGCAGGTGGGCGGGATTTCGGATTTCCGCTCCATCCGTTTCATCCGGATGTACATGAAGGGGTGGTCGGAGCCGGTGACGCTGCGGTTTGCGCGGCTGGAACTCATCCGGGGGGAGTGGCGCCGCTACCTCAACTCGCTGGCGCAGCCCCAGGAAATCGAGCCGGGGGATCCGGAGAACACGTCGTTCACGCTTTCGGCAGTAAACATCGAAGAAAACGGCAACCGCGATCCGGTACCCTACGTGACGCCGCCCGGCATCATCCGCGAGATCGACGTGGGCACCGCGAACCAGCGGCGGCTGAACGAGCAGTCGATGGAACTCGCGGTCTGCGGGCTGGAGGATGGCGATGCGCGCGGGGCGTACCGCAACATCAACTTCGACATGCGCATGTACAAGCGGCTGCGCATGTTCGTGCACGCGGAGCCGGGCCCGGACGGTACTCCGCTGAACGACGGGGACTTGACGGCCTTCGTGCGGCTCGGAAGCGACTTCGACCAGAACTACTACGAGTACGAGATTCCGCTGCAGGTGACCCCGTGGTATACCGGGGACGAGGAGGAGATTTGGCCTGCGGGGAACAACATGGACATCGAGTTCCTGAAGCTGCAGAACCTGAAGGTCGAGCGGCCATCGGGCTATCCCCTGTTCGAGGAGTATTCTGCGATGGACGGCAACGTGCGGCTCGCGGTGAAGGGCAATCCGAACCTCGCGAACGTGGTGATGGTGATGGTCGGCGTGCGGAATACGGATGCGGATGCGAATCCCTTCGGGGTGGAGGACGATGGCCAGCGCAAGTGCGCGGTCGTGTGGGTCAATGAGCTGCGCCTTGCTCAGTTCAACGAAGAAGGGGGATGGGCTGCGCTGGCCCAAATGAATGCCAAACTCGCCGACCTGGCGGACGTCAGCGTAGCAGCAAACATGTCGACACCCGGGTTCGGCGGTCTCGAAGAGCGGGTGCAGGAGCGCCAACGCGAAACCATCCAAGGCCTCGACGCATCCGGAACCATCCAGCTCGGCAAGCTGCTCCCGAAGAAGCTAGGCGTGACGCTGCCCATGTACGTCGGCTACTCCGAACAGATCACCACGCCCCAGTTCGACCCGCTTTCGCCGGACATCGAGATGGCGGACCGCACCGACCTGTCGCCGGAGCGCCAGCAAAACGCGCAGTCGGTGAACCGGTTGCGGTCGGTGAACTTCTCGAGCATCCGCCTTGCGCCGCAGTTCGGGACCGGCGGCGGTGGCGCGGGCGGAGGAGGCGGCGGAAAAGGAGGCGGCGGCAAAGACGGTGGAAAGGGCGGTGAACCTGCGGCTGGACTGGAGACCACCGACGAAGGAAAAGGAGGCAAGGGAGGCAAGGGTACGACCGATGGCGGCGGTGGCAAGGCTTCGGCTGGTGGTGGTGCAGGCAGCAGCGGCAGTGGGTTTGGCTTGCTCAAAATGCTCAATCCCGCAAACCTCACGGGGAACTTCAGTTTCACGGAGAATTACCGGCGGGATGTGAATCTGGAGTTCGCGCTCAACCGGCAGTACAGAGGCGGTTTGACCTACACCTTCACCCACAATCCGAAGCAGTTCAAGCCGTTCGGGAACATCGGCTTCCTCCAAGGCTCGCCCTTCTTCAAGTGGCTGACGGACTTCAACTTCTACCTCGGACTCAAGCAGGTGACCGCCGGATCCCAAATGCAGCGGCAATACGAAAGCAGCCGGGTGCGCAACAACACCGCGGAGCTGCTGGGCATCGAAACGGGTCTGCTCATCAACACGCAGGTCATGAAGACCTGGAACTGGACGCGGAACTATGCGGTGAAGTACGACCTCACGCAGAACCTGCGATTCGACTATGCCGGTGACGCGACCGCACTTGTCGGCGAGCCCGCCGGGGTTATCGACCGGTCGGACCTCGGCGCCTTCGAGGCCTACCGCGATTCGGTCATCTCGAACCTGCGCGGTGCAGGCGAAGTGACCCGGTACAACCACACAGTAACAGGTACGTACAAGTTGCCGTTTGACAAGCTCCCCTTGTTGAGCTTTATCACGAGCGATGTGCGCTACCAGGGGACCTACCGCTGGGACCGTGCGCCGTTCTCCCAGGATTCTCTCGGCCATACGATTCAGAACTCCCGCAACGTAAGCCTCAACCTGCAGGCGAACTTCACGACGCTGTACAACAAGGTGCCGGCGCTGAAGGAGGTGCTCTCTCCGAAGCCACCCCGTCCGCAGTCCCGGCGCCCGACGAGCAACGAGGAGCGCGACGGCTACGGAAACACGAAGGACAAGGAAAAGGTCAAGCTGGAAATCGACCCGCTGGAGCACGTGTTGCGGTTGCTCATGACCATCCAGAACGTGTCGGGCTCCTACACGCGCAACGAGGGCATGATGCTGCCGGGCTTCGGCTCGCGGGCCCGGTACGCCGGGTTCGATGAGAATTTCGAGGCGCCTGGCCTGCCGTTCTTGCTGGGCCACCAAAACACGAACCTCGCCGGTGAGCGGATTTGGAATTTCCCGCAGGAGGCAAGCGAAAACGGGTGGCTGCTCGCGGCGCCGTACCTGAACCAGCCCTTCACGGAGACCTTCTCGGAAGTGCTGAATGCCCGAGCAAACCTCGAGCCCATTAAGTACCTGAAGATCGAGTTGACGGCAAACCGCAGCATCAACCGGAGCTACCAGAGCTTCTTCCGCTTCAACCCAGAGACGGGGGCATTCGAATCGCAGAGCCCGAACGAAACAGGTCAGTTCAGCGCCTCCATCTTGACGTGGCCCACGGCCTTCGTTCGGGACGATGCGGAGAGCTTCAATTCAGACGTGTGGCAGGACTTCTTGCTGGGACGCCTCGAGATTTCGCAGCGCTTAAACGCGGAGAGCTACCGGCTCGACGAGCCCGAGGTGACGGGTTACTACCTCGGGTGGGGGGCGACGTCGCAGCAGGTGACGGTTCCCGCCTTCATCGCGGCCTACACCGGCATGGACATGGGGGCCGTGCCGCTGGATGTCTTCCGCACGCCGGTCGCGCCGAACTGGCGGGTGACGTTTGATGGACTGACGAAGTCGCCTTTCTTCAAGCAGTATTTTAAGCGGTTCAGCCTGAGCCACAGCTACAAGTCCACGTTAACGACCTCGTATGTCACGAACCTGAGCTACGCAGAAGATGCGGCGACGGGGTTGCCCACGGCACTGGACAACAGCGGATTCGGCAACTTCGTGCCGCGCGAGCAGTACAACACGGTGAGCATCAGCGAGCAACTCGGGCCGCTCATCGGGGTGGACGTCACCCTGAACTCGGAGCGCGGGGCGGAACCGATGTTCAAGTTCGAGGTGAAGCAGGACCGCAACGTGGTGTTCGGACTGACGAACTACCAGATCACGGAAACGAAGAGCAACGCGGTGGTTTTGGGCCTCGGCTACACCATCCCTGATATTCCGAATCCGTTCATCCGGACGTACGGGAAGTTGCCGATTAAGATGCTGCAAGAAACGGATCTCGTCATCCGCGCGGACATGAACATCCGGGACAACAGCACGATCATCCGCAAAATGGTCGAACGCCAAAACCAGGTCACCGCGGGCCAAAAGCTCATCTCCATCAAGCTCTCGGCCGACCTCGAGGTCTCCGACAAGCTCACGCTGCGCGCCTTCTACGACCACCAAATCACCCGCCCCTACATCAGCACCTCGTTCGACACCTCGAACATCAATTCGGGGGTGTCGCTGCGATTCAACCTGAATCAGTAGGGTGTAGCTTTACGGCCTGCATGCACGAAACCATGAACATTCCATCTGACTTGCGCTACACCCGGGACCACGAGTGGGTCCGGATCGAAGGGGAGATTGCTACCGTGGGCATCACGGACTTCGCTCAAGGCGAACTCGGGGATATCGTCTTCGTCGAGGTGGGAACAGTGGGCGATACGGTGGACGCGGGCGAGGTCTTCGGGACCATCGAAGCGGTCAAAACCGTGAGCGACCTCTACATGCCCGTGTCCGGGGAGGTGCTGGAGTTCAACAGTGCGCTGGACGGCACTCCGGACGCCGTGAACAACGATCCCTACGGTGCCGGTTGGATTGTGCGGGTGCGGTTAGCGGCAGGAGCCGACACCGGGGAATTGCTCGATGCAGCAGGTTATGCTGCCCAACTGACGGCCTGAAGCGATGCGGGTTCTTCCGCGGTTTCCGTGGGAGCGGGTGAGGAGGCGGTTCCTGTGGATGCCTGGGTTTTGGACAGCGGTCATTGCGTGCCTGCACGCCATTCCTGGAGAGGATGCGGAGGTGAACGACTGGTTCGGGCTGTTCCACCTCGACAAGGTGCTCCATTTGGTATTCTTCGCGGTGTGGGGACTTTCGTGGTGGATTGCGCTGGGAAAGAGCGGGGTCTTTCGGGGGACGTTCCTGGCCGTGCTCCTGGTCGGAATCCTCCTCGGGGTAGGATTGGAATGGGCCCAAGCGTCGTGGTTTCAAGGGAGGCGGTGGGACCTGTTCGACGTGGTGGCCGATGGACTCGGGGTGTGCACGGGCTATTTGGCCTTCCGCCTGATCTACCACGGTCTGCTTCCTGTGGAGCCGATTCAATTTCGGCACCGTTCTTGAGGTTCATTTGATGGCCCTCCGTACTTTTAACCCGATTTACCATGGAACTCCGCAAAACCCCCGAAGCCGATCTCGAGAACAAGCGCACCACGTGGCGCACCCTCGGGTTCATTGCGATTATGGCGATTACCCTGGCCTCCCTGGCCTGGACGTCCTATGAAATCGCCATCGTCCAGAACTTCGACTTCACGGCTGACCTCCTCGAAGACGAGGAGATTCCGGTGAACATCGTTACCCCGCCACCTCCTCCCCCTCCGCCTCAGCAGACCACGATGATTGAAATCGTGGACGACGAGGAAATCATCGAGGAAGAGCTGGAAATCATGGACCTCGAACTCGACGAAGACACGGAAATCGAGGTGCAGGAGTTCGAAGAAGTGCAAGAAGAGGAGGTCGTCGAGGAAGAGGAGGTGTTCATGGTAGTGGAAAAGATGCCGGCCTTCGGACCGTGTCTGGAGCTCAAAGGCGACGAGCGCCACCAGTGCACCCAGATGGAGATCATCAAGTATGTCTCCTCGAACACGAAGTATCCCGCTATTGCGAAGGACGCCGGTATCCAAGGAACGGTATTCGTCTACTTCGTCGTAGGCAAAGACGGCAAGATCCGCGATGTGAAGGTGCTACGGGAGGTGGATCCTCGCCTCGACGCAGAAGCAAAGCGGGTCGTCGAGTCGTTGCCTGCGTTCGAACCCGGTGAGCAGCGCGGCAAGTCCGTGAGCGTGCAGTACACGATTCCGGTTAAGTTCATCATTCGCTAAGCAGACGCACGGCCGGAAGCGCGGAGCGCCAGCGCTCCTCACCGAATCCCTGCAGAACGACATACGGCAGTCCCCGCTCGCGCAGCAGGGATTCAAACAGGCGGTGGATTTCCCATCGCCTGTTTGCGTCTGGGAGCACCCGAAGCGGGTCCGGTTCCCAGGGCAGATCCGGAGCGCACAGGAGAAACAGGTCCACGCGCTGCTGATCCGCCCGAGAATCCGCTGGGCAACACCCGAAGGCCACCCGCGCCCAAACCTCGAGCACAAGGGGACAGGCGTCAGACACCGTGCCCGTCCGAGCGAGCGATGCCGAGGTCGCGTCCCGCTGGAGGTCGGCGAGGCGGACGAGGTCATCGGGGCCTGCCCGAAACTCCCGAACCGCCGCATCTGTGCGGGCCGCTTCCGGCACGAACGCCCAGCCGAAGAAGCCCGCAATCGCCTGAGCTGAAGCGGTTTTCCCTGTCGACTCGACGCCCGTCACGCACACGAGGGAATTCATGGCCACGGGAGGAAGTTGAACAGTCCTTCGAGCGCAAGCACGAGGTAGATGCACTGCAAGGCGGTGCCCCACACAAGCCCGGAGCGTGCATACAGCACGATCGCGGCGGCATTCACCACCACCCAGTACCACCAATTCCACGGATCGTTTGCCACCATCCAGTACGTCGCCAGCAGGCTCCCGACCGTCGTGAACACATCGAGTCCCGGCCGCTTCGCCGCGCTCCATTTCCGCAGCGCCACCGTGGCCAGCGGCCAAACCACCACCCCCAACCCTAGACCGATGGCGTGTGCGGTGGGATCGGAAATCGCCGGTTCCCATACCTCCGACGTCCGCACCAGTCCCCAGACCGCAAATCCGGCATAGGCGACCCACAGCGCAGCCTCCGCCAGCAGGCGGGCCCGAAGGCACACGAGGACGAACAGGAGCGACCCCACGAGGGCAGCAGGATACGCCCACGGCGCTTCCAGCAGGTAGCCGATGGTGTAGGCGCAATTCAAGCCGGCCGCAACGGGCTCCGCCCACCGGAAAGCAGGGTTCACGGCTCGTCGAAGCTGCAGTTGCACGGCGGGCTCAGCTCGAGCTGGATGTCCGGCAGCCACGAC
>Ga0208787_1001364_pt1 | contig 10708 bp, 14 predicted proteins | sample Wag4_2014_7_11_FD_187362 | JGI IMG/M metagenome (GOLD analysis project Ga0208787, IMG submission 187362) | Fresh water microbial communities from Ohio, USA - Utica-2 Time Series HT 2014_7_11 (SPAdes) (version 2) | ecosystem: Environmental > Aquatic > Freshwater > Water tank | place: USA: Ohio... | reverse complement strand
GGATGCCTGTTTCAAGTGCTCCTTGAAACCGATAAATACATTGGTCATCATCCCCAACAATAAATAGATTTGGACTTTGAACACCATTCAAGAGGTATTCCAATAGGCTTAGCTGTTTAGCATTGGTATCCTGAAACTCATCCACCAGAATATATGTATACTGCTGCTGAAGTGATGCAACAAGGCTTTTATTGAAGACTAACTCAGCCAAAGCGAGGTTGATCAAATCCTCGTAATCATATAACCCTTTGTGCTCCAAAGCGTCATTATACATGGAGTAAATGGTTCCCCACTTTCTAAACGAATCCAACTTTTCAATTTCTTCCTTCGCACTTGCGCGTAGATTTCCATTGGCAAAAGTATTGGAGGGGTCGAGTTCGATTGATGTGATGGCTTCATCAATAAAATTATTCAACATCTCCTCATCAATGGACTCTTTCTTCATGTTGGCGAAAATGTCGAGGATGGATTTTAATTTTAAACTCGAAACAGGTTTTTCAGGTGGTGAATGGTGAAGATCTGCATAATGCGCAAGCAGGTTCTCCAACAACATGAAAGCATTCACTTGGGAAATAACCGGATTCTGTCCATTGAATCGTCCAGAAAGCTGAAGTATTTTACTTGCAAAAGAATGAAAAGTATGAATGGATACCTGTTGCGCCTTGTCGCCAATAAGCTGCTCGATTTTGGCTTTCATGGAATGAACACCTGCATTAGAAAAGGTCAGGCATAATATATTGGAAGGCAATGCTTCTGTCTGTTGTAATATGTACTGAATCCGGTGGACCAGCATTTGTGTTTTTCCAGTACCAGGTCCGGCATAAACATACACTGGACCTTCAATGGATTCTGCTGCTGCTCGTTGTGCTGTATTCAAAGGAAAATATTCGGTCATAGGTTAACTTAATTGACGAAGGTTATCTAAATACGGCTTGCAAGAGAGGAGAACGATTCTAAGAATACATTTTTACCATCTCGGAAATTTTGAAAGCGATATGTTCTCTGAGTGATTGGGGATCCAACACCTTCACCATATTGCCAAAACCTAAAACAAGCCTGTCCAGCTCCGGTCCCGGAAACACCTCAATGCTGATATCCAAATGGTTTTCTTCATTGTGACTGATAATTTGCTGGGTATGATGAAGCGGATTGCTTTTTACAAAGTCCATTTGCTTATAAAATCTCAATTTTACCAACATGGGCTTATCTCTATGATCATGCCAAATACCTATGGAATGCCGGAAATACTCCCGAATATTTATATCGGGTGACATGTAAGGCTTATTGCTGTATTGACAACTGTTGATGTTAGCCAATGCAAATACCAACACTTTCGATTCGTAAGCTGACAGAAGATCATAGGCCACCAAATACCAACGATTCATGTACTGCTTCAATAAGTATGGACTAATATGCCTATCCTTTGGTTCTTTATTTCTACTTTGGTAATTGATCAGTAATGCATCTTTATTGAGGATGGCTTTAATCAGGGGTTCAATCCATTTTATTCCCTGGTCTGGGATTTGGTCTGATACCCTGATATATGAACCGGCTGGCTCTTTAATGGAAGGCATGTCGTCACCATCTACCGCGAGCGACATAATCTTTTGCACCAGCTCTTCAAATTTTTGCTGCAACACACTGCCATGAAGCGATTGAAGCAATTCCCGGGCTATGATCAGTGCAGGTTTGTCATCCAAATCAATCGGATTGTCAAATAACCTGAATCCCTTTAGGGAGTAATGATAACCCTTTGTCTGGGTGTTTTTTAGAATGACGTTTGGCTGTGATTCAGCCAATAGCTCCCTGATTTTTTTTACATCTTTATCAATCGTTACAATTTCAACCTTTTCTTCATCTGGCAGCAACTGATTAACTTTAGACAACAAAATATCCCTACCCAAATATCCATCAGAATCGGAAATGATCTTATCTAATTGGATTAGTCTTTCATAATTACCGGGGAGGTGTTTACCATTAATATGTCCCATACTGGATCATCTGAACACTATCTATAATTTTAATTTACTAGCTGAACTTACAGAAATAATATTAACAATAAATGAATCATATTCTATTTGTCAATATATATTTGATTTGCAAAGTGGCTCCATTACCTTTTGGGGGTTGGACAAGAATTTCATCACCAGGTTTCATCAATTTTCTCATTACTTGACAACATGTGGCCATACGCTGATCTGGCCCGGGATAATAACCAATTTCTGTATGTAAGTCACCTGAGATAATTATTTTAAAATCATGTCCAAAGTTTTTTAAATTAGTCAGCTTATTTTCTAAATGTATCCTGAAATCTTCTGCAGTTGGTGCCATTTTGAACTTATTAAAATGTTTATAAATAGTTGATTTCAAAGACAATTCTCTTTCATCATTTAGAAGCATTAAGAAAATGATTAGTTACAAGTTCATAATGCCATGCAATATTGTTATTGGATTGATATTTTATAAATTCATATGTTTTATCTGGTGCTGGAAATTTAGAAGGGGTTTCACTTTTTTTCCAGAATATTATTTTTCTTCTATTGGAAAGCAACTTGGTTAGTTTATAAAATGAAGGAAGATAGCTAGGAGAACCAATAAATACAATATCTTCATTTGATTCTTTCTTGGATAACTCGTTGAAATCATCGTAGTTATCCCCTTCTAATCTTATAATTTGTGGCTCAATATTTTTACCTTTTGAGAAAGTTATATCATACGAAGGGATTTTAAAATCCGCATTTATTAAACCCCATCCTGCTGAAAGAATGTAAAATTTATCCTGAAATTCATTAAACAAATCAGTGTATACTTCCCTGTTGTTATATTGTTTATCATACAAATCATAGGCCGACCTCAAATTCAAAAAATTCTGATATCCATTATTGAGTTCAATTAATTTACGCCATGTTAATTTATCAGAAGGTTTAAAATGATCGTTTGTTACTCTTTTTATTGATTCTTGAATTGTTGAAGGTATTATATCATCCGGTTTGTATATGTTTTTACTTGAATTTGATTTTGCTTTAAACTGAATTTCTTTTGGAAGTATTTGGTCATCCTTTGGAAGTTTCTTGCTACTTGCACACATGAATACTAAGTCAAAATTTGAACTTAAATTATTTTTCATAATATTATTTTACTCCTTTTTTGAAATATTTTTATGAATAGACCCTAACTACAATTTCATTTATTTTTTTAATTTCCATTTCATTTTGTACTACTCTAGACTTTGAAGTTTTTCTATCTTTAAATGCCGTATCTGGAGCCTGAAAATATTCGGATATTTTTCTGCCAGGGGTTCTGATTTTCCTCTCCTTTTTACTATTAGCTTGACAATAAAGGAAAGTAGTAGGTTCTTCACAGTCGCATATTGTGAATGTACATGGCCCTACTGGCAAATTTGGGGTCCTACTTGCCACTTCATGGATTAATTCATTGATTTTAACCCTAAAGGATACGTTATCATCAGAGTTAGAATCCACATGATTTGAAATAATTCCATTTGGCTTTGACGTTTTACCTTTTTTTTCTTTCTTGGATGAATCTTTTGAACAAAATAGTTCTTTGGTCCGCTGTTCAACAACTCTTCTTCTTGCCCTAATTTGGCAAGTAACCTGAGTTTCATCAGAAGCATTGGGATTATTTCTGATGTTGAATAAAGGGGTTAACCCTTTAATCAGGATAACTTCATCATCATTGATATCTGCTATGATTGTGTCAGGTTCTCCATGATAAGGAATATAACAAATTTTGAAATATTTTCCAAACAATGCATCTACGCTATCTTGTGCCCCATTGGAAATCAAATCATCAAACATCAAACCACCGATAGTCCTTCTGAATGTGGACATGGTCCCATTACAAACATGTGCAGCAGCTTTCAGCTCACACATATGCCACTTCAGTCGGTTGCGTAAGTTTGCACGATTTTCCCCATTTTGGTTATCCCGGGCACCAGCAGTTCCGATATAGACCAAATGATAAACTACACCATTGAAGTTCCTTTGAATGTTGGGGATAATCTGATTGAGCTCGACAAACAAACTCAGCTCCCGGTAAGCATCGGGATGCATAAACCAGAAATAAATTCCTTTATATAGCGGAACCTTATTTACCTCACTGCAAATAGCATCAACCTGATTGACATCTTTAAGGTTTGCAGTCAACCAGTTCGACAACTGATCAGATGTTCTTAGCCCTTGATCTATCATGATGATTTTTTTAAATTTTACTATTTTCTATTTATTTCTCCCAATGCTACAGGATAATAAATAATAAACGAATCATTTGCTGATTAATTAGGTAAAGAATTAAGTACCTTATTCAAAATCATCATTTTACATATTATGTACAAACGTAATATATAGTTAACCTTCTGCTATTAACTTCGATCTCAATTCCATCAGTAACTGTCCCATCATATTTGTGCCTTCCCACTCCCCATTAGAAGTTCGCTTTGCACCCCAAAATTTATGCCTTTCACCATTTCTATTGCCGATGTCTTCAATAATTACATTGGGTGCTGTTTTAATTAGCGCCTTCTTTAATTCCTCATTTTGCCTGAACTTCAAATCGAGACAAGTCCGCATGTTCTGAACATACTGATCAGACATTGGAGTAATGATATATAGATTCTTATGGGCCTTGGCTTTCATTTTGGCACCCATCGGACTTCTCTCTTGCCTGATTATTTCTTGAATTGCAGGGTCTGCAAATCGCATGGACTGAAAAAGCGTCTCTGCTGTTAGCCATAATTTTCCTTCATGTGCTATGCGATAGGGTGCCATATTACCCAACCAGCCGTAGGGTAGATCAACCTTGGTGAATGAAATTATTGCCATAAAAAAATTAAAATATTTTAAATTCTTCAATACCCATCGCCCGAATACACAACAACAGCAATCACAACCAATAAGGCTGTAAAAATGCCTAAACTGAAACACATCAAAGACAAATAAAGTGTTCCACGTAAATCATCTGATATACCCTTTCCCTGAGCATCCTCAGTTTTATTGCGAAACTTACCCCACAACGAAATCAGTAAGGCTGAAACAAATGCCATCCACCCTATGGTGTTTAAGATTAATGTAATCACTTTGTGTTAATGATAATTTATTTTTATTTAAGAATGAAGCAAGGGGCAGGCCTAAAAACCCACCTCCACTAAAATTAGGCTACCAAAATATACTCACCAATTCTAGCATCCACATCTTCAACAACTTTTTCCATTCCAACTCCATTCCACATATTTTTCTTTTTCAATCCCAAAAACAATACCTCATTACCCATTTCTCTCTCTTTATTCACTTCCAGTCTTTTATTCACCATCTTCAACTTATCCCTTTTCTTTTTTAACTCATTCTTTTCCTGTTTACTTTTACCCTTTTCCAACTCTTTTATTTCCTCTCTCACTAATCTCTCTTTTTCCTTCTTTTTTACTTCATTCACATCAAAAAACCTAACCCACCTTTCTTCCACCTCATAATCTTTCATCAAATTATCATACCAACACTTAACCTCACTTTTTTCATCCATCAATAAATACCTTTCCTTCTTTTCACCTTTAAACTTCACTTTTTCTAACCAATAACCTTCTACAAACAATTTTTTCTCAATTCCATCTTCAGTTTTAACCATACCTTATACCAACAGATAAGACTTTAAATTTTTAACCATAATAATTGATTTTGTTTTGCAATTGTCGTTTATCATTTTGTAAATATTTTACAAACCCAGAAATGAAAAAACTTAAACTCAAAAACTGAATAGCAAAACCGATTAATTGTTAACATCCTTCAATATAAAGACTGAATTTTAATCAAACCAAGTCCTGCAAGCTTGCAAGACTTGATTTGATGCCCTCACTTGAAATTGCCAATCCCCTCACGCAGCCCTGTCATAATAAATCCGCTTGCGGCGGTGTACAAAACGGATATAGTCATTGACTTGCTTCATGGGCTGCAATGGCGCCAATCGATACACCTGATATTGCTGCAACAAATCCATATCCAACTCCATATGGAACAACTGCAGGGCTTTTCCTGATACGGAATCAGACGTATAAAGGTACTTCGACAAATCCCGGACCTCTCCCAAACACATGTTGGGATCAATATACCAACGGTTTACAACCTTAGTGGTATCAATGCGCCAAACATCATAATAACCCACCAACATCCTCGACGATAATTCATCCCGGCAATCATAAAGATCCAAAGTGATTGGAAACCACCAAAATGGGCAAGATTGGTAAACATTGGCCCAAACACCACCATTACTCATATCGCGGCCAAAGAGACCTTCACGGGCAATATTCAACCGCTTATACATCAAATACTCATTGTCCAAGTGATACCTACCGCCACAAAAATCCAAATGATAAAGATAACGGGGCGGCTCTACTGTTTCGCCCAACGCTGAATTGACTTGATACTTACCTGTAGCTTGAAATGGATTGTACTTCATACACATAACATTTTGATGGGCTTCGCAGCCCGGTTATGAACAACTTTGCAGTTTTATTGTATAACTGCTCTAGATTGGAAATCAGTTATTTACTAAATTGAAATCAATATGCGCTTTGAAAAGATATACAATCAACTGCTTTCTGAGCGCACCAAGCAAAAAAGTGAGAGAGTCATTTTAATCATTGCGATTGCAAGTTTTCTGATCCATCTAACAATCATCTTTTTGGTGGATTGGAACATAATTGAAATAAATGAAAGTAAGAATTTGCTCAATAACCCCATAGCTGCCATCTACACACCATTTTCATTTATACTGGTGTATGAAGTTTACCTGCTTATCCATTACCTGCCAACATCCATTACAACATATATCAGGAAACAATATGAAATTATCACCCTGATCATCATCAGACGTTTGTTCAAGGATTTGTCCAATCTTTCGCTCACAGAAGATTGGTTCAAAAGCAAATACGACCTGCAGTTTACTTATGATTTGCTTGCATCGATTCTGCTGTTCTTTCTGATTTATTTGTTTTACAAACAAAGCAAAAAAAGATTCAGAATCACAGATCCAAATGCAAGCATTAACCATGGCATGGCAAGGTTCATTAAAATCAAAAAGATTGTAGCAACAGCGCTTGTACCGGTGCTGATAATAACTGCTATCTATTCTTTTGTGAATTGGTGCTGGGGAATATTGTACCCTGTCAACAATGTAGGAGTCAATTTCACGAACATCAACAATATCTTCTTTGAACAGTTTTTTACCATCCTGATCATAGCAGATGTAATTTTGTTACTCTTTTCGTTTTTCCATACTGATGAATTCCATAAGGTCATCAGAAACTCAGGATTCATCATTTCCACAATCCTCATCAGGTTGTCTTTTTCGATATCCGGGTTGCCCAATATATTATTGATTTTGTCTGCAACAATTTTTGGGTTATTGATTCTCTTTATACACAATAAATTTGAGAAACAAATTTATGCTCAAGAACATAAAAGTTGAACTCTTAATACGAAACTTTAAAGATAATTCTATCAACAGAATTTAACTCCCCCTATCAAATCCAAAAAATATTGGTTCTCCCATTGGGAAACAAGTTCACGCTCTTTTATAAAAGGAATGATATCCTGCTTGACGTCATTGATATTGGTTTCTTGGAATTTTTTGTTGAGCAACTCCTCAAAATCTTGTCTTGACATTTTTTCCTGTAACCAATCACCTGATTGGTTTGCCCTTACACATAAATGGTCCAGGCTTAATGGAATTCCATTTTTTACATACCATTCAAAGTCATACCAGTCCCTTCCCTTTACCCTATTCTTCCATTTCCTGAATAGGATGGCATGCATTTTCCCTGCAAATAGATCCGGAAGATCATAACAAGTGACATAAAAAGAAAATGGATTCATCAACAGCCGATCAACTGTTTTGAATCCTCCCGGTGGATTGGAATCGACTTCTAATTTAATTTTGATTTTTGATTGGACATCAATTTCCAATTCCGGCAATATACCTTGCAATATGATCTCACTCATCAAGGTTTGTGTCTTTAGAAAAGCAGACTCAATCCTTGTGAATGCAGTTTTGGGTTTCTTTGATAAGTTAACTGTAAATCCAAGAGCCTTGAACTCTTTTTCAATACTTGGGAAGTATTTTTCAATCGCAAACTGCTCATCTTTTACAATCAATGAAAAATCAAGATCTTCAGAAAACCTTGGCAATCCATGAAAGATGCGAAGCGCTGTACCGCCATAAAAGGCTCCATGTTCAAAAAAGCCACCTCTACTCAAACCCGCCAAAGCAATTTCCTGCATGATTTCTCGCATGGCCTGCACCAACTCAAAATTATTGGTTGGATTGTATTTCATTAACCAATCCCTAATCATAAGCGGTTCAGAAAATTTAAAACACTGACCATACTTTGTTTTTTTGGGGCATGTTTCATCCACAATTGCATGGAATTGGTATCCAGCAGCCTCAGGTCCTCCTCGTCAATTCTTAAATCTTCTATCAAAAAAAATTCAACTTGTTTCATACTCCTCAATTGCAATCCAGTCGTATCAATAATTTTATCCATCAATGCCTTTTCCGGAGATGCCAGAATCGCCACCTGTCCCTTGGCAAGTTGTTGTGATTTCAAACCCAAAGCATAATAAGCTGAAGGTACATGCACATACACAAATACACCGGAAACAGTTACAAATTCCTTGGTATGCAACAAAGTGGCCGACTTGATTTCAACCACTTTTTCAGGAATCAAACCCCAATAACTTAAGGCTGCATCATAGGAAACATAACTGGGTCCATACAAATGATTGGCTGTCAAGAATGGTTCTGGCTTTTGCAATGGCAAGTTGGGTCCTGGCAAATACAGCCCTCTTTTCAATTGTACAAGTATTCCTTGATTGACCAACTCACCAATCTTGTCATAAGGGCGCCTGTAGTCTCTAAAAAGATGCAAAAGCAATTGGGAACCAAGAGGTTGTCCAGAAAAGGGTAATATGGTTGTATAAAAATTCAAATATGTCAAATTTATACATATTATTCGGATATTTTCCGAATTAATATAATATAATTTACAATAAAGTAGCCCTGTATAAAAACAAAAAATCCCCAAATCCTCTTTACCTTTATAGAGATTAACACCAAAGATGAAAATACTGCTCACCACCCTGTTCTTGCTTGCAGGTTATTGTGCCCAATCACAATGCTATATCGCCACATATTCGGGAAACCAACGGGTGCTGAAAGTCGATGGCGATTATGTTTATACCTACTCCGGAAACCAACGCATGTACAAATTCGATGGTGAATTCCTGGTTACCTATAACACCTACAAGAGGCTGCTTAAATTCGACGGACAATACATCATCAATTACACCACCAACAAGCGCATCGCCAAAATCGACAACCAATACCTGATTGATTACACGAACAATCGACGTATCGCCAAACTGGATTGTCCGGGCGCCCGGAGCGCGATGGCTGCCGCAGCCTATTTCGTCCTCTGACTTTTGCTGTAAAAAACTTTGCCAACCCTATCAATGTGTTCGCAAAGGGATGTTGCATCCAATGCAGCATAATCAGACAAATCAACCTTATAAGGAAAATTGAGGTCCTCAATATCCTGCCATATATCCCCTATGATTTTACGGTTGATTCCCTGACCTTTGACGGTCATATCTATATCAGAACCGGTTCTGAAATTGCCCTTGGCCCTGGAGCCGTAAATCACCACCTCATCGACTTCGCCATAACGGCGGAATACCGCTTGCAGCTGTTCAATAATGCTATCGTCGAGTCCAAATCTCATAAATAAGCCAACATGGTTTGATGTAACTTTCTGAGCAAAACGACATTGATGTTGACGATTTGTTCAAATGCTTCCGTAATGATCAAAGGGTCATAAGCATGAACCGTAATGTTTCTGGTCTCCAACATATCCATCCAAGCTTGTCCCTCCTCAATCAAACCCTTATTAAACGCTTCACGGGTGGCGCTGCGAGATCCTACAATACCGGTCATGCCCTCATACTCCAAAAAATCTTTCATCACTTTCCAGGCAAGTTCATGGGTGAACTCAAAATATTGGATGATACCCGCCTTGATCAATTCACGGTCAGCTGCCCGGTTGGCATCAACAGCATCTTCAAGCAGCATCAAAGCCTTGCCGTAATTCTGAAAACGTTGCTTCCAGCGAATATCTTCTTTCATGATTGTTGAAATTCTTCATGCAATTTCCCCCATTTCCTGATTTAATTCAAGGGAAATGCACTGATAATTCCTGTTTTTTCACGGGTTTAACATGATTATTTATACTGCTTTAATGCAGTAACCAACTCATCGCGAATCTGACCCTTCAACATCTCCGGTGCCAACACCCTGCACTGTGCCCCATAAGAAAGCACCAGATTCCGGAGTTCGATGGTGTTGAAAACGTACAGACTGACCTCCAAGCCTTCCGCATTGTTGCGGATCACTTTCATGGAAGGATGCAAGGGACTTTCCAAAATCAGCGGCGCTATCTCTTTGATGAAAAATAACCTGATCAGCTCAGGTTGCAAATCATGGCTGTGAAATACACCCAATGCATGTTTGAAAAAAGTGGATGGATTGAAAGATGGATCTTCCACATAGGTTTCCGAAGCTGGATCTATGGCTTCAATCCTGTACAACTTGAAGAGATTGGTTTTGACATCCCTTTTAATCTCGCGCGCATGGGCAACCATATACT
>Ga0208787_1001363_pt1 | contig 10708 bp, 6 predicted proteins | sample Wag4_2014_7_11_FD_187362 | JGI IMG/M metagenome (GOLD analysis project Ga0208787, IMG submission 187362) | Fresh water microbial communities from Ohio, USA - Utica-2 Time Series HT 2014_7_11 (SPAdes) (version 2) | ecosystem: Environmental > Aquatic > Freshwater > Water tank | place: USA: Ohio... | reverse complement strand
TACTCAAGGTGATAGCGGTCAGCAGTAACTTCCACCACCAACCCATAGGATCCAGGTCAGCGGTATGAAAACTGGAGAGGATACTGACCGCTCCTTCACGCGGACTCTCCACACCCAGTCCAAGATAGTCATAGGTTCCTAATAGGAAACAGATGCCCCAAACCATTAAGCTGCCTGCAACAGGAATCAAATAGGGATTGAAAAGGTATCGCTTGCCGGCAGTCTTGATGCCCTCAGCCACCCATACATATAGTCTTGCGACTAGTCCGAACGCCATTCCAGCTAAACCAACTTTCAAAAGCAACAAGGGATCAATAGCTAAAAATGAAAAATGGCTACTGGTAAAATTAATCGCGTAAGGGCTGTGTCCGATACCTGTCAACCGAACTGTTGCATCTGCCAGCAAGGATGCAACCAAACAGGGCAGGAGTGCACGCCACCTGATTTTTCCGATATGGGTGAATTCCACCGCAAAGAGGGCACCGGCCAATGGTGTTCCAAAGACGGCCCCAAAGCCCGCCGCTGCACCGCACCGCAACAGCATTTGTTTTTGGCTTTTTTCAAGCCGAAAAAAACGGAAAGGGATGCCGGCGATGCTGCCGCCCATTTGGACTGCTGTTCCTTCCCGCCCGGCTGAACCACCCACGAGGTGTGTCAGCACAGTGGTGAACAGAATCAAAGGCGACATCCGTGCCGGTACTCCCTGATTAGGATGCTGGATCTCTGAGATAATCAGGTTATTGCCTTTACCAGAATCCTTTCCAAAACCATACAGCCAGGTAATAAGGATGCCTGCCAGCGGCATCAGCCAAATGAGCCAAGAGTTAGACTGAAAAGTGTTGGTGGCAAGGTCAAGCAGCCAAAGGAATAGTGCCACAAGCAATCCCGTTACCATAGCTACCGGTATGATCAACCAAGTCCACTGCAAGGTTGCAGCAATATTTTTTGAAGACAACTTGATTGCACCCGGCATCCGCATCAGGCAAATATATTCAAGTTGCTTTAATTACAGGATCGACGTTTTAATCTCAATTGTCTTTCTTTTTGACACGATCTTTTACATCATCACTGCTGCCTGTGGTTTTGACAACCGGCTTGAAATTTTTGCCAAAGCGGTAAACAAAACCTAAGGTCACAATCCTGCTGTCGCGCCGGTTAGCAAATGTTGCCGCGGTATTGCTGAAGTTGATGGTGCCTTTGGGAGCATTGGTATAGAAGAGGTCGCGTATACCCAATTTCAAAGTGCCTTTGTTTTGCAGGATTTGCTTTTGGGCTGCAAGGGTAACCTGACTGAGGGGACTAACAACAATCTGTCCTTCAATGCCTTTGGTCCTATACCAACCACTCAATTCCGCACTCCATCCTTTGTTGAATTTGAATTGGTTATTCACGCTCACCAACAACATGTTGATTTTGTTGTCTAACGGATCACCATTTACTTCCCCCTGGAAGCTGTCATAGCTGTAGTTGAGGTAGATGTTTGTGGAAAAGACCTTTTTCGTTTCCAGTTGTGCGTTGATGGCAATACCCATATTGGTTCTCGTACCTACATTCGACTGGCTTACAATGGTTGCGAAATCCTTTTGCGTGAATGACTGTGCAAATACACCATTGGTTCTACTGTAATTGAGTGTGGTGGTCAGGAAACCTTTGAAAAGATGCGACAGTTCCACATTACTGGTAAGCTGTGGTTGAAGGAATGGGTTTCCGGCCTGATAGGTATAATTGTCAATGAAAAATACAAACGGATTGAGTGATTGGTAATCGGGCCGATCGATTCTTCTACCATAGTTCAGTGAGAACTGATGCTTGTCATCTGCCTGATAGGAAAGGTAAGTGGTTGGAAACAGATTCAAATATGATCTGGTGAAACTGGAGTCATTGCGTTGTGCATTACCCTTCTGATCACCTTGCACATCCGTATGCTCTGCCCGAAGTCCCATTTGCAGTCCCCATTTTTTCCATTGTTTGTTGTAATTGATGTAGGCTGCATTGATGTTTTCCCGGTAAGTGAAGGTATTGGTTTTGTCGAAATCTATTTGATCCACTCCATTGATTACATTGAAGAAATTGGCTGCATTGTTTGTACGGACTATGCTCGACTTCAATCCGACTTCCAGTTTGGCATTGTTTTTCAGTGGATGGGTATAATCTGTTTTGGCGCTCAGGATGGAAATATCTACTGGAAAATCACCCCTTAGGGTATTGCCGTTTTGAAAAATATTATCCGCACTGTAGTTGTTGTTCTGCAACAGACTTCCCCCTTCAGAACCGAATTGGCTGAGATCCAAATCAAAAGTGATTTCTTTACCCAGGCTGTCGATTTTATGCTGCAAGTAAAGATTACCGGAAGTGTTTTTCCATTTGTTGTAAAGGTTGTTAGTGGATTGAACAATAGAATCAATTGCATTGAACTTATTGTTCAATTGGGTATTGTTGTTGAAGGCGATGGTTTCAGGATTGGAGAATCCGGAGACCACAACACCAAGATTGGTTTTGCTGTTTAGCTGGTAATCTATTCCCAGTTTCAGGTTGGTATTGTCTCTTTGATCACTTCTTTCCCTTGAAAATTGTTGGAATATGGCCTTTATGTCGTTGTTGTCATTTTTGAAAATCCGCTCGATGTTGAGATCATTGAATCCTTCCCAATTGCTGTAGCTGCTGTTTGTGAAGAGATTAATTTTATTTTTTCTGTAGTTCAGCTGGAGACTGTTGCTATTGCGATTGTACAACCCTTGACCAACACTGCCTGAATAGGTTCCATTGAAGCCCTGCGTTTTGCTTTTCTTCGTTTTAATGTTAATGACACCGGCATTACCCGCAGCATCGAATTTGGCAGGAGGATTCGTCATCAGCTCAAGCTGATCTATGGCTGATGCCGGTAGGCTTTTCAGGTAGTTTGAGAGGTCTGCTGGGGTCAGGTAGGTTGGCCTTCCGTCAATCAATACCAATACAGCTTGTTTTCCTTTGAGTGAAATAATTCCATCTTTGTCAACTGCCACACCGGGTGCTTTTTCCAACACTTCCAAAACATTGTTGCCAGCATTACCGGGTGCTGCATCCACATTCACCACCAGCCTGTCGGCTTTCATTTCCACTAAGGGTTTTTTGGCCTGCACCACAATTGCTTTCATGGATACCGGTAATGATTCCAACTGGATGATAATAGGAGCAGTAACATTGGTGTTTTTTGAATCAGTTATTGACAAGTAATGGTCAATATAACCAATCATGGAAATTTTTAGGATGGGTGGTAATGCATCCTGATATCCAATTTCAAAATTTCCAGATTTATCTGATATAGCTGTCTTGTAGAGTGAGCTATCTGCTTTGAGTAATTGAACTGTTGCCCCTCCAAGGACTTCCCCATTTTGCTGTTTGATTGTTCCTGCAATGGATCCTGATGACTGCGCTGAAGCAGCAAATGCTATCGATACAAAAATGCCTGTCAACAAAACTATACTCCAGTTATACCTCATCAATCTGTTGTTTGAACCGATTAGACGTTTAGGAGTATCCAAACGTTACTGTTGTAAAATCGCATTGTGATGAATGGTAAATTGGTAAAGAGTATTGCTGCTGACATGTATTTGTTGAGGTTGTAGAAATAAGATAAAAGAATCCGTTTGTGTGGATGTTTTTGCTATTCAAAAACGTCTATATGCAAACGGATTCTTATTGGCAACTCAACCTTCCTCAAAAGAATAACTGGGTTCTTCGATGGTCAGCTTGTTCTGCACCATGGTGATACCAGGTGCATTCCAGGCTGCTGTTTCGGCATCTTCTTTTTCAGCCATTGATCTTACTGATCCATACAAGGTTACTTTGCTTCCGCTTACATCTGCTGTAACCCGATTCGCATCAACCGTTGCACTTCTGTGAAATGCAGAGGCAATTTTGGCTTTGATGTCTTTGGCTTCCAATTTTGGTTTAACTACAATGAGGTTTGCCACAGACCTTACACCTGCAAGGTTTTCAATGGCAGTTTTGGCATTGATGCGCTGGAATTCCCATTCCACTTCACCTTCCAATTTTACATAACCATCTTCCACTTTTACTTTGATTTGTTCCTTCATCAATGGTGTATGCCATTTAAGGGCATTGACAATCGCTGCTGCAATTTCTGTGTCTGATTTCACATTGGTTTTGGAAACGCCAATCTGAATGTCTTCAGCAATTGCTTTGACTCCGGAAACCCTTTTGGCGGCTTTTTCAGCCATCAGTTTTTTGGAATAGGAATCTACCTGTCCGGATAAGGTTACAACCCCATCTTTCACTGAAACGCCAATTTCATGGGCACTGAGGAATGGTTCCCATTTTAGTTCGGCCATAACATCCTGCTGGATTTGTGCATCTGTTTTCATGATTTGAATTTGTTTTGTGGGTGAACAATAGGCGTAAAATTCAATCAATGATGATGCGTATGCAATGATTATCAAGGAGGAAAGACTTGATTTTCATCAGCATAAAAAAAGCCCCTGCTTTACAGCAGGAGCTTTTAACGGATTGGATTTATGGATTAGTTTTTGATCACTTTCAAATTGCCGCTGTTCCCGTTGGGGTTGAAAACGCGGATCATATAAATACCTTTCGACAACCTCGAAAAATCAAGGGTAGTGTTGGTATTGGCAGTTTGTTTGGAGAACATGCGCTTGCCGTTCATGTTGTACACCACCACCTCAGAACTGCCCTTGAAGCCGCTGAGGTTGAGGTTGAGTGTATTTTGTACAGGATTGGGGAATCCGGCTATCAACCTGTTGTTCGCTTCGGTCGCAACTGGAATACCAGTATTAGCAATACTTGCATCCACATCAGCTAGTCTTGTTGCAGTGCCCAATGCCACACGCAAAGTATAACAACGAGTAGCATTGAATGTACGGGTATTGGTTGGGTAAACACGAACATAATAGGTGCCAGGCGTCATGGTTCGGGTGATCGTCTCATTTCTCGTTCTTGTTTGAGCGGAAGTAACCAGCACAGTAGTGCCATTGGTATTGATCAATCTTAGATTATAATTGGCAGGCAGGGTTGACAGGGTGATGGTAATCGTTCCACCGGTGGTGATGGTGAATCGGTAGTGGTCCACATCACTGCCTACATTGATTAATCCGGTTACGTTGGTATTAAATGGAATCACAGCAGAACCTGCAACAGTGTTGTTTGTGGCATTGTCTAATGCACTCGCACAACTGGGTGAGGTGGTGGTGAAGTTGGCCTGTACGAAATTTCCGGTTCCGGCAGGGCAGGTTGCCTGTACCCTCCAGTTATAGGCTGTTCCCTGAACAAGTCCGGTTAAGCTGGCGGTTGTACCTGCTTGTGAAGCAGTAAGAAGCGTCCAAGTAGCCGCAGCATTGGTCTTGTACTCCACACGGTAGCTGGTGGCATTGGCAACAGCTGTCCAGCTGATGGCCGCGCTGTTGTTGGTTATCGAACCGGTGGTAAGACCGGTGGGATTACCACAATTCACCAGGGTGGTGAAGTTGGCTGCTTGCACATAGTTGCCTGTTCCGGCAGCACAGGTAGCGCGAACCCTCCAGTTGTAAACTGTGGCTCCTGTAAGTCCGGTCAGACTGGCTGTAGTACCTGCCTGGGCAGCACTGAGGACTGTCCAAGTGGCTGCTGTATTCAATTTGTATTCCACAGCATAGCTGATGGCATTCGGGACGGCCGTCCAGCTCAATGCTGCACTGCTGTTGGTGATGGAACCGGTGGTAAGACCGGTGGGGTTGCCGCAGAGTGGTGGGGTGGTGATGGAGAAATTGGTGTTGCTGATGTCGAAGAAGATGTTGCCGATGGCTTCGATTTTAATCCGAGCAGTCGTGCTCGGGGTGTTGGGAATGACCACTGCCTGACTGCCATCATTGGGTGTGCTTTCCAAAAGCACAGTAGGGAAGGTTTGTCCGCCATCGGTACTCAGTGAAATCTTCACATTGGCGCAGTTTATGGGTGCGATGTTGGTTCTGTTGACAGTCCAGGTAACAGTTTGAGTAGAACCCCCTGCCCAGCTGACAGCTGTATTTGGGGCAGAAACACCAAAAGGACCGGCTGTGCCATTGACCGTTACAACCATATCTGCAAACGATGTTTGTCCTACTTCAGGAACAGCAGAATTGTAAGGGGCATTATCTCTGACCGTTAGTCTGAAGTTCAAGGTACGGGCAACTGAGCTGAGTGCTTCAATGTTGGCGCCAGCATCACCACCGGGGAGCGGACCAGTAACTGACGCTCCTGCGAGGATAGTTGAGAGTTGTGGGAACAAACGGGTGGGAGATGTTGTGGGTTTAAATGAGATCCAGTTAGGACCAGTTGTTTTATTAGCTCTGGCTACACTATTTGTTCCAGTAGTAGTGGAATTGTCATTTTGCTCCCAGCTGTAGGTGAGCGCATCACCATCAACATCAGATGCACTTCCTGTTAAAGCGAATGGAGTGCTTCTTGGGATAGTATAATTGGTAAGGGGTGCTACAACTGGAGCTGTATTCATACCGGCAATACTTTCAGTGGTTCCACAGGTTTTGGCCAAAAGGTTGTTTTGAATCTGTTGGATCGATGCCTGGTGGAACACATCAATGGAATGGGGGGCAACGTCTTGTCCGGTGATACCTGCATAACCCATGATGGTGATGCCGGATCCCACTTCCTTGTTGACACCTGTACCCTCCAAACTAAAAGAAAATGTATGATTGGCTCCCACTTGGTGACCGATTTCATGGGCTACATAATCAATGTCGAAATTATCGCCTTGGGGAATACCATCTGCAGGGGAAGTGATACCGCTGCCTTTGCCATTGGCTGTTCCGCTTTTGTTGACGCAAATGCATCCTATACAGCCGGCATTGCCACCGCCACCTGTGGATCCGAACATGTGTCCGATATCGTAGTTGGCTTCTCCTACATTGGCAATGAGTGTATTTTCAAGTTGTACATTCCAGTTCGCAAGTGTGGTGTAAGGGTCTGTGCCACCATTGTAATAAATGACGTTGGTGGTGCTTGGAATCAGATTGAGGTGCATGGCCAGGTCTTTTTCAAAGATGCCATTGCAACGGGTAAGGGTATTGTTGAAGGCTGCGAGTACCAAGCCTACTTGTGCTGAACTGGTAGCACCGAAAAAGTTGGCATATTCACCGTTGCAGGACAGGGCGAGGCGGTAGGTTTTCAGGTTACCACCTGAACGGGCGATGCTGAATTCCTGACCCACCTGCTGGTTAAGTGCATTGGCAAGCTTTCTGTCGGCTGTGTTGCAAGTCCATGGCATCTGTCCGGCTTTGCGTTGCGCCTTGAAAACCGCATAAACGGGTTGGTCTGCAGCGTAAGATTCGATGTATTCATCTTCCCGGTTGTTGGTGCGCATGACCATCGACTGGATGCCTTGTGCCGAGATGCTCAGTTTTACAGTTGCGCTGGGGTCTGTGATACCTTTTCCGGAAAAGGAACGGATATCCGGAAAACGCTCTTGCAAAGCAGGTTCAAAATTGGATGCTTCCACGAGCTCAAAAGTTTCCAGTCCGCCATCTGCATTGGGTAGGGTGATGGTGGTGGCTGATTTTGTTCTGGCTGTGCCGGCAACAGACATCATCTCCTGTCTGAAAGCAGCCATGTTGAGGTCAAACAGCTTGTAGTTAGCTGGGAATGAAGCCCTTTGTGCAGCCCTGTTGGCTGTAATCTGCGCCAAGCCGGCATCGCGACTTGTCCAGAAATTGTTTTGTTGGGCATTGGCCAATTGAAGGGTGAAAATGGCCAATAGGCCGAAAAGCAGCTTTCTCATAAATGTCTTTTTTCAGGGGCGCAAAACCGCCCGTTTTCATTGATGGGGTGATAAATAAAAACATGGCTGTGACATTTGACCACAGACAACGGTTTCAATAAGATAACGGGATTTTTGGAGGATTCAGGTTATTGTCCTGATAGGAGTAGTTTATAATAAGTCACCATCCGTTTCAGGTCTGTTACGCCAATCCGCTCATCTATGCCATGGAAACCCTTGGCATTTTGGATGGGCGTAAAATTGAGCACGGCATCGCTGAATCCCCTGAAGTACCTCGAATCGGTGGCTCCGACCACAAGATAGGGAGAAACCAGCACATTGGGTACTGTTTTATGGATGATTGTGGTCATTTGTTGGAAGGCAGGATGGTTGGAAGGTGTGGTGGTAGAGGGCTCCATCAGCGAAATAGTCTGTTTGGTTACGGTCACCCTTTCGTCATTCACTGCTTTTTTAACGAAGGCAACTACGTCATCGCTGCTTTCACCAGGCAGGATCCGGCTGTTGAAGGTGGCTTTGGCCACGGTTGGAATGACATTGTCTTTAATCCCCGCTTTCACGATGGTAGGTACCAGCGTGGTATGGATCATGGCGTTTGTTTGGTTGTTTTGCTCCATCTGACTCGCGATGGTTCCTTCAAAGAGCCAGCGGTTGGCCATAGCCATCCGGCCCATGAATGAGGTGGAACCGATTGTGTTACCGAGCATTTCAATTACTGGCGTAGTGAATCGGGTTGGCATTTGATTGGCCCTGATTTTCACAATGGCTTTGTTGAGCACATCAATGGCAGTTTCTTTTGAAGGCATGGATGAATGTCCACCGGGTATTTCCACTGCAATATCTATGTTGACATAACCCTTTTCGCCCGTTCCAACCACGGCAACAGGCCTGTTCAGGTCTTTGAATTTTTCCGAATCGATCATCCCTCCTTCATCCACTACTAAGGCTGGTTTGATGTTGTTTTCGTTGAACCATTTTGAAAAAACTTTGGCTCCCCTTCTGCCGGAGATCTCTTCATCATGTCCGAAACAGATATAGATAGTTCGTTCAGGTGTATGGTTTGCCTGCAGCAGCTCTTCAGTAGCCTCCATGATGGCCAAGGCAGAACCCTTGTCATCCACTGCACCCCTTCCCCAAATGGTATCCTGGCTGATTAGTCCGCTGAAAGGAGGGTGTGTCCACTTGCTTTCCGCAACTGCCTCAACCGGCACAACATCCAGGTGGGCCATGATCACATGCGGTGCAGCATTGGTGTCTTTACCTTTCCATTTGAATACGTAGCTGAATTCTCCAAAAACCATGCGTTCCAGCTTGCTGTGCATCAATGGGTAGGTCGTTTCCATGAACGACTTGAACTGCGAGAATTCAGCTGTGTCTATCGCCAGGGTGTCGCCAAAGGAAATGGTTTTGATCTGAATGGCCCTGCTCAGGTGTGCGGCTGCAGAGTCGTGGTTGCCGATAGAAACTGAATTTTCACCAGCAGGAGCTGTTGTTTTGAAGCGTAATGTATTGAAAATGAGAACAGAAAGCAATACAGTCAGTAAGCCCAACAGAGAGAGGATAATTTTCTTAGTCATGGTTTGCAAATCAAAACCAAATATATCAATTATCCGATGCCTTTTGGAATGCTATTTTTTAACCATTCTGAATTCATGTTTGTCGCCACCATTCACAAATGTGTACCAAAACTCGCTAGATGTCAGTTTGGTGATTGTTCTGTTGGAGGCAGATATTGTACCTGACAGTGTAGTAATTTCAATGCTGCTCACACCTGATATTTGGATGATTCTTTGTTCGGTATCCAATTTCCATGTGCCTGTTTCACTGATGTTGCGTTTGTCTTTGTTGGTATAGGTGCGTGGATGTGAATTGTTGTCCTGATAGGTTTCCTCGTAATTGCTTATCAGGATTGAAGCAGTCACATCCGTATTGTTTCTCAGGTATTGCTGCAGTTTCCAAGTTTTCAGTAGGTTTTGCTCAGATTTGCTAATCAATCCTCCGGCATCGTATTTTTCACAACCCATCAATGAAACGGTAAGTATAACGAGGAAAATGTAGATTTTGAATGTTGTCATAAAAAACGAATTTTCGTCACAACGGATTTTTTGGTTTTTTGTTGTGTCGGACTGTGAAAATCAACAGATAGATCTCATCTTTCAGACAAATTGTTTAAGTTTATGACCTTAAAACAACCCAAACATGAAATACAAAAAAGTGGCTATTACCGTTTTCACCGTGCTGATTACATTGATGGTGGTGATGAGTGGCGTGATGAAACTTTCCGGATTGAAGGAAGCTGTTGATACATTGACCAAGGTGGGTGTTGGTGATTACATCAGCCTGCTCGGAATCATGGAAATTCTATTTGCCGGTCTCTTTATTTATCCTGCCACTAGGAAGCTGGGGGTATTGTTTCTGACCGCTTATTTTGCTGGTGCTATGGCAACGGATCTTTCACATGGAATGCCTGTAATCAATGCTGCATTTACGCTGGCATTGGTATGGATTGCTGCCTTCCTGAACGACCGCAGCATATTCCTTCAGGAAAAAAATAAACGAAGCTAGCCTCAATCAATGCGTGCCTGAAGGAGGTCAAGGAGCCGTTTGTCGTCCTTGGCCTTTTTCATTGCCTTTGCTTTCTCGCCAAATACCCAAAGTGAATAGGGTGTGTGATTCTCTTTATTTCCTGTAGGCTCCTCTTCGCCGCCCTTTTTGGTTTTAATCAGCACTACACCATTGGCACCCCGAACGCCATAAAGTGCTGTTGCAGAAGCATCCTTGAGGATCTCAATCGATGCAATGTCATCGGGATTCAAGAGGTTGATGTTGTTCATCGGAACATCATCAACAATGTAGAGGGGATTATTCCCTGAAAATAGCGAACTGATGCCCCGGATGTTGATGCGTGGCGCGCCACCCGGACTGTTATCATTCGATACCCTTACG
>Ga0208787_1001362_pt1 | contig 10710 bp, 8 predicted proteins | sample Wag4_2014_7_11_FD_187362 | JGI IMG/M metagenome (GOLD analysis project Ga0208787, IMG submission 187362) | Fresh water microbial communities from Ohio, USA - Utica-2 Time Series HT 2014_7_11 (SPAdes) (version 2) | ecosystem: Environmental > Aquatic > Freshwater > Water tank | place: USA: Ohio... | reverse complement strand
ACCTCGTTTCGCGGTTATTAACAGGTATTGGCCCTTCCGTTTATCGGATCATTGTCGGTGGATTTTTGCCGTTACTTGTCCCCACTATGAACGCATTTACCTTACTTTCTTTGGACGAGGCGCTCCCGTGTCAAGACTTGTGCGATAAGCTCGATGGCCTGACCCGATTTCAGCCGTCCCGACGGTTTCAAGAGTTGGACTTAGGGCTCTTCAATGTAGTCCCCGAGTATTTTTTCCCCTATTGCCTTGAATTTGCTAGGCCGATACTGCGCGAGATCCTAAGTGCGCATTTCAGTAATTCTCCAAACGGCCTTGGTGAATTTGACACGCGCGGATTGCAGCGGTGCATCAGCACACTCTATGACGGTAACCCTGCTTGGCTAGGCGAATGGATTCCTGTCGCACGTGAGTTTTTTCATGGCCGCGCGGATGCCATGGAGTTTAGTGATCCAAGCCAGGCCATAGCCCCCGTTCCGTTGATTTGCCGTCGTGGCATGTACAGCGAGATGGCATTTATTTATAAGGGTATGCTCGCTACCAAAATGGTGTGGATGATTTTGAGTCAAGAGCAACCCTCCATTAATTCACTTCTCACCGCTAACCAGCGAACGTTAATGGATTTGGTTGAGGTACCCGAAGATTTGCTGTGCCAGCTCAAGGACTTCATGCCTGAGATGCTGGAAGAAATCAAGGCAGTTTACCTAGACGAAGACGAGCACGACGAGGTGGGCGGAGATTTCAACGACTCAAAAACTCTTGAAAACGCCGAGATGGCCCTGGTCATGCACTTTCTACTTCGTGAAGCCAACATTAATCAATGCGACATGACCGCCGTCACACGGCTCACGGTGGCCTTAAGCGGGAGGGGATACGACAACCTCTACAAGAAGATCCGCGATCCCTTTCAGGGCAACCAACGCATGGTTTTAAAGCGGATGTTGCGGATCAAGCCATTGATAGAAGACCTTAGAAACGAATCCATCATGCTGAAATTCAACAAAGAGATGCAGAAACTGAGAATCTAGGGTGCCCCCTAGGGTACGCGGTGGGGTGACCCTAAGGGACAGGTACCCAAAACCTTTGCGCAGTAATCATTAAATCTATTGCCAAATGGACCCCATCATTCTCACCAGCAAAGAAGAACTTCAGGCCTTAATCCGCGAATCCTACAGGGCACTTCGCGAGGGCGAAGAGGCCGTGCCCACAATCATCACCATCGACCCACAGCCGCTGCTCACCGTAGATGAAGCCGTCAACTACCTTCGGATCTCCAAGAATACCCTCTACGGCTATACCTCCCAAGGACGGATTCCCCACATAAAGCAGGGAAAGCGTGTGCTGTTTCGCAAGAGCCAGCTCGACGCCTGGTTGGATGCCAAGCAACGCGGCGGAGCGCTATGACGCGTGCACAACGCCTTCAGCTGCAGCAATTCGTCCACGACATCGATGCTTCACTTGCAGCGGACTCCTATTCAGACAGCAGGGCTATGATTTCTCGTAGATTACTGGAGCAGCATTTAATCGTTCTCAAAGGTCTATTGGAGAACTCCCCCGAAAACAACCTTGATGATACCCCCCTACGTCAGGCCCTTCGGCACATACGTAGCCACCATCCCGAGGTGAACACCGTCTTAGCTGTGTATCGCTTTCGTACAGACTGTCCCCCGAGTTGTCCCTACTACCTGTCCCTCAACGCCTTGTACCAAGGAACATGAAGTCTCCCATCTTCACCGTGCGGACTGCCATCCGTTGCCTCGAAGACGCCAAGTCCATTCCCACGCCCATGATGCTCTTCGACGAGCTCTGGTTTGAGCAAGAGCTGTGCATCCTTTTCGCCGACACCAACGTGGGAAAGTCGCTGCTGGCCGTCCAAATCGCGCAATCCATAGCCAGCGGAACAGCGATCCCCGGATTTCGCCTTGGCGTTCAAGGACAGCCCGTGCTCTACTACGACTTTGAAATCAACGACAAGCAGTTTGAGCAGCGCTATACCAATACCATGCGAAATTCGTATCGCTTCTCCCCCAACTTTTACCGCATCAGCTACAATCCCGAATGCAAGACACAACGAATACGTAGCCAAGACGTTTTCGCCGAAATCCGAAGCCACATTGAGGAGTATTGCTCGCAGGCATTGATTATCGACAATCTATCCTACTTCGCAAGCAATTCCCTAGAAACCGCACAAGACGCCACCGATTTTATGCGCGAAATGAAAATCCTAAAAGAAGAATACCGCCTTTCGATCATGCTCTTGGCACACACCCCCAAGCGCAACAAGAGCCTATCCATCAGCGAAGCAGACCTCGCCGGCTCTGCCGGCTTGTCGCGCTTGGCAGACAGCCTCATCGCGCTCGGCAAAGGGGGCGAGTCCCAAGACCAGCGCTACATTAAGCAAATCAAAGTGCGCTCGGCGATGCTGAATTATGGCGCCGAGAATGTGATCAAGTGCCGGCTTGCCCCAAACGGCGGATTGCTCGGATTCGCATTTGAAGGCTATTGCCAGGAGTCCGACTTGCTGCGTACCGCCGACCGCCAAAACATCAGCGAACAAGTTATTGCCATGCGTTCGCAAAACCCAAGTCTATCCCAGGCTGAAATCGCCCGGCAATTGGGAGTCAATAAGATGCGTGTAAGTCGGATACTCGCTCGAGAAGACTCTGACGAGAACGCGTGACACGCTATCAATAAAGTCGCCTAATCTGATGCTCATTACTATTTGGATACACTTTATGGGAAACTTTCACTCAAGTCCAATCGACACTGTTACGTGCGACGCAGGTATAATTGCAAATTTTGCTGCAAGACCGGGCTACTAATTATAGATATGGAAGTTTTAAAAGTTTTTCAAAATTTGTCTTCCAAATATCAAGCTCAAAAAGACCTCCTTCATTATCTAAATTTAAGGAAGCAATAACTTCAATTCCATCTATATCAGTAAACTGAAAATCACTCACTTGCTCTCCTAACACCCGACCTTCACTTACATTGCCTTGGGGAAATAAAAATAAACTACCCATTTCTCCATCATTCATGGGACGCACCAATAAACCATCCTTCCAGTTGTCAGGCATAAGTATTGTAGACTTCTTCACAAGGTGTTCAAGAAGCCTTTCCTCTTGAATTGTCGGCTTTCTAATTAACTCCATGTATTCTTCCTATGTTAAATGCACCTCCAGAAAGTTTATAAGCAGTGTATTGTATTCTTTGTCCCCCAATCTCAACAACCTGATTAAAAGGTTTTCCTGCAACCACCTGATAAGATACTGTTTTGAGATGTGTTTTTATTGTTAATTGAACGAGTGACCTGTCCAATCCTAAAGCATCTGTATGACGGAAAGCATGATATTCCTGATTTAGTCCTTTACCAAATTGTATTGCAACATCATCCACAACGTTAGATCCATTCTTAGCAGCCGTATTGTTTGCGCCAGATGTGCTAAGCAACTTCCCCGCTCCTCTTCTCCATGCACTTATTTCAGCACGTATTGGGGTTGTAAATAAAAATATTTCCGGTAATACATTTTCTGCAGCGAAGTAAATGGAAGAGTTACTATGAAATTTTTTTGTGTACTGTTTATAGAAATTAAGTGAGTGCAGGGGCTGATAATCCCCATCTTTTTCCATTCGTAACATGAAAGTCACAATGGAATTATACCCCCTAATGGCAAGTATTTTTTCTCTTATTTTTAAATCATATTTATTATATATATATCCTGATTTGTTATTGCCCCTTAGCGAAGGATTTATTCTAGCTAATTCACTATCATTAGGCGTCACAATGACTTGATCAAGTACAATATTTGAACTATACCATTTTCCATTATAAAAAGTGAATTCCCAGCCATTCTGATTGATATAAATGTCGCCCTCACATGGGTTTTGTGGGGGCCCTTTAGGAGTTTTACCCGGTCCGGTTTTCACATCTTTACAAAGTAGTCCAGTGGGATCTATTCGGTTAATGGGGTTATTGAGGGTATAGTTGTAGGGGGTCACCCAGTTTCTCAGGTTAGCTAGGGGGTCTGGGCTCATCCAGATGCTCCATTTGGCGTAATAGAACCTAGCTACGTTGTAGGTGAGCCCTGTTTCGGGGTCGTAGATGGCGCCTTTAAACTTATAGGGGTTGGAGTAGCCAGAATTATTGGCGCTTTGGTTGACGAGTCCTTCCCCGAACGGTGAGTACAGGCTGTACTCATAGGCCATACCGGCGAGGTCGGTCACGAACTCCGTAGACCCTTTATGATCGTGGTGGTACCAGTAGATAAATGGATAGAGGTCGCAGTCGTAGGATCGATTGGGTTGATTGGGGTCGAGGCATTCGCAGTAGGCGGTCATGTCCATGGGGAACACAAACGCATTAAACTCGTCTTCCCCCCAGCAGGCATCCCGATCGCCGATGCTGTAGATGTACTGCGGCAGGAGTTGTTGCTTTAAGAAGTAGCACTCCAGAGGATATCCCAGGTCGTTGGCCATACGGCACAGGTCGTCCAGTACGATGTTGTTGGGGGTGGCGGGGGCGGGGTTGGGATTAAAGCTTCCGTCGCCGTCGGGATCGTAGGACCCGAAGTAGGAGGTGTACTCCGTGGGCTCGCTTCCGTACGAGTAGTTCACGCGTGCTTCCACCTGCAGACGCGTGGCGATGCGCTCATCTCCGGCAAAGTAGTGCTTGGAGACCTCCACGTCGTTGCGGTACATCTCAAAGACGTAGTGCGATCCGGCATAGACGATGTAGGGCATGACGCTGTGGGTGGTCGTGGGATTTCCGTTCTGGTAAACGGTCGCCGTAGTCAGGGTCGACTTCATCAGGCGCGTGCCCATCCAATCGTAGACGTTGTGGTGCAGTCCCCCGTTGTTCTTGGTTCCGCGAAGGCGCATGTCCTGATCCCAGACGTGCGTGGTGTGTTCATTCGTCTTGGTGTTGTCAATGTGCTTGATTCCGCCGCGGGCATTGTAGGACACGTTAACATTAAACCCGTCCTCCACAATTTTGGTGAGCTGATGCACCTCCGCTGACGCGCCGTACTGGTAGCTCAAGGTGTAGTCCATCGTGGCGTGCGGCGTGCCGCCCGGCCCCACAAAGCCCTGATCCTTGGCCAGAATGCGCCCGTCCTTGGCATAGGTCATGCTGAGGTTGTAGTTCCAGGTACCTGCGCTGCCCGTCCACGAACTGTTGCCTACCGAAGAGAGTCGCCCGTGGTCGTCGTAGGTGTAATTGAAGCTGTAGGTGCCCCCTAAGTCGTTGTAGGCCAAAGATGACCCCAGGTGTCCGGCAGAATTAGCAATGGACGAAATCATGCCCAAAGCGTTGTACTGATAGGATTTATCCAGAATTTTGATCTGACCCCCCGTGGCGTTGTTCTCGGAAGTGTAAAGCTCCATGCGCTTGGCTTGGCGCGTGACGGCATTGTGCTCGTAATCCGTCTCGGTGCCGTTGCCGTAGCGCAAGTACGAACGTGAACCATATCCGTCGTAGCAAACTGCATAAATACACTGTAGCCGCGTAACACCATGTGATAAAAATAAGAGTTTCGCGAATAGTGCAACGCCCAAATAGTAGCATGATGCAAATACAATGCGTCATTTAGGTGGTGTTTAATGACTACAACGGACAGGATTCAGCGATTTTCCATTGATTTCAGATCTTTTTGGTGCGTTTTTACTACGCCTTAGGCGTTTTTTTGAAAAAATTCGGTTGTTTCTCGGTTGTTTTTCGCGCGAGTTCCAAATTTCTTCCGCGAAATTCAGTCAAATTTTAAGGAATTGCCATTTGATCGGGCCAATTTGTTGTCTAACGGTGTCTTTCTATCTGTGCTCAAGCCGAATTCTTTCCCACAATGACCGGACGGATTAAATGTAACATACATGTTACGTTTTGGCTGTTTCGCGACACGATGTTACGCCATGCTTTAGAACATTAATAATTGATTATAAGTTGTTTAATGCTTTATCGGCGTTGATAACCGACAAAAAATGGCGTAACGTAACATGTTACGATTTACGCTGTAAAGCCGCCAACCTTTACGTTAATCTCTAAATCGAGGACACGTAACGCAAACTCGTTGCCTTTATCGTTCATCCGGGCCAATTGGTCTTGGCCCTGTTTGCCATACGAAAGAAATTTTTAACCTGAATGATAGTTTTCTATCATTCTTCGTATCAAAAATTTCATCAACTTGTCCATTGGAATTGACCAAACCATCTTCGCATGTGCCACGCCGCTCATTTAGCCCGAATAGTAGTCGTTTTTTCAGCGCTTGCGCTGAGTGTTTTCCACGCGAAGGGTCAATCGCCCGTAGCGCCGGGCGGAGTCCAAGGGGCCGCGTTGTGGTCGCGGCAAGGCGACTCGAGTGATTTGTTCGCTAACTACCACACCGTAAACCTGCTTAAACTTCGGACGCAGGCCGACAGCAGTATTCCACCGATGCAGGGAGGGACTACCCTGTTCTTGGTTCTCAAGCCCAAATTCACCTCATCTACGGGCGCGCAGTTCATGGAATTGGGTGACATAGTGCTATACGACAACCAGATAAAACATGGCAGCGGTTCAACCCAGCTTGATTTCAGTGATGGAAACCCAATGCTGCTGACACTTTCGTTGCAACGATCCGTGAGAACTAAGGCCATAATGAAACCTAAGTTTCGACTTCTTGACTCCTCCCTTTTCTCAATTGCTGAGCTGATTTATTATCCAAGCTTAACAAATCGTGAAGAAATCCAGCGAGTTCACTCATATCTCGCCGTCAAATACTCAGTGCCCATTACAAAGGTGAATGACCCGGACTGGAGGGACTATTGGACTCAAAGTCAATCGCGCTACTGGGTGCAAAATCCGCCCAAACTGTACCATCGATTCCGCGCGTAACTGTACCACTAGACTTGAGTTCACTTCGCAGGTGTTGATGTTTTGAGTTCAGATTGGTTCGACTCGTTTGGCGATGTTAATAACTTGGGTTAAGGTAGTCAAAAAAATTATTGGGCCTGAGTTCGGTCACCGGGTGATTTCTTACGCAAAGATTCCCCACCCAATTCAATCGAATACGCTCCATGGACCCATCGGTCCATAAGGGCGTCAGCCATGGTGGCATCGCCGATCACTTCGTGCCAAGAGGACACGGGTACTTGACCCACGACCATTGTGGATTTGCGGTCGTGACGGTCTTCCATGATGTCCATAAGTATTGAGCGGGATTGTGCGTCCAGCACCTGTAGGCCAAAGTCGTCGAGAATCACCAAATCGGCTTGCTCGATTCGCTCTAGCTCTTTGATGATGCGGCCTTCCGCTTTAGACTGCTTCAGCCGCGTGGTGAGTCGCGCCGTATTGGAGTACAATACCTTGCGCCCCGACCGGCATGCTTCATGACCAAGAGCCGTAGCGAAATAGCTCTTACCCGTACCCGTAGCTCCAGAGATAAGAATATTCTGACCCTTTTGCAGGTAGACCCCTGATGCCAGCTGCTGGACTATATCGAGGTCCAGTCCGCGTCCGTCAAAGTAATAGAGCTCCGACAAAGAGGCCGTGTAGCGGAATTTGGCACTTCGTATCAGACGATCTACAGCCCTTCCGCGCCGATCACCCCATTCGGTGTCGACCAAATGCCGTATCAGGTCATGGGCACTCAAAGAATCGTTAGGGGTTTCCAAAAGGGTGGTGTATGCGCGCGCCATGCCGTAAAGACGCAGCTTACGCAGGATTTCTGATGTCTGTTCAAGGTTATTCATGAGATTCAAAAGTGTTGGGATTAATAACAGGGTTTGTGGTTTTGTTGATCTGGGCGTAGTAGGATCCCCCGCGCACGTGACGGTGCACAATGCTGGCAGATTCCCCCACCTGGTCGAGGTAATGCTTCTCGGTAAGTGCCCTATGAATGATGTGGTAGTTGACCATGTCTAATTGCTGAGCATACGTTGCAGTGAGCTCCAATTCACGGGTCCCAAAGCGCTTGCCGAGGCTCAAGATGCCGTCGCAGGTTTTGTAGCCCTGCTCGGGATACGAGGCCTTAGAAAGTATGCGTTCAAAAAGGATCCGAGTAAAGGGTCCGACCTCAGCGGCTTTATCCAAATAGTGCTGCGGACTGCGCTCCAAAAGCACCCGATGATGCGAGGCGAGATGCTCCAAGTCCGTAGTGTACTTGCCCCGATGCAAGTTGCGGGCATGCTCTGCTATGAGCTCTTGATTGTAGTACAAGCGCACCCTCGAGTGGCTGAAGACTAGCTCCACGACCTTGCCAATCAAGGTGTACGGCACGGAATAATGATGCTGATCATCGCGTAAGGTCACGTGTCCGTTGCGCTGCACCTTCACGTTTTTCACCGTAATGGGCTCCCAGTCTGACGCGGGCAGGGGCATCAGCGTTTCGCGCTCGTACTCCAAGAATTCCTCACTACGACTGACTGCCTGAGTGCGGGGCGCCTCATTGAGCACCTCCAAGCGCTCCCAGATCAGTAAGTTGAGCTGCTCTAGGCTCGTCGCGTTGGATAGGTTGACATCGTGGTAGATCTCCTGGTAGATAATCGACACCATGCCCTCCACCAAGGCCTTGTCGCGCGGCCTACGCACCCTAGTGGGCATGATTACCGTGGTGTAGTGCTCCGCAAAACTCGCTAATGCTGGGTTTATGGTGGGCTCGTAGCGGTGCGCCTTAATGACCGCACTCTTGAGGTTGTCAGGCACAATCGCCTGAGGAACACCACCGATGTACCGCAATGCATTACGTATTCCCTCAATAAAGTATTCCTGCTTTTGGCTAGGCTGCGACTCCACATAGACATACTGCGACGCGGGCAAAATGGCCACAAATACCTGACATTCAATTAACTCTCCCGTCTCCGTGTCAGCATACGCAAGCGTGCGACCAGCATAGTCGACAAAAAGCTGGTCCCCGTACTTGTGCGGCACGACCATATGCCCAGTATGGCGCTCCAAGTAGTGGTTTACATGCTTAAAAAATCCCGTCTTGCGGTAGCCATTGGGATGCTTGGCATAATACAGCTTCCATTGGCGCATAATGGTCATGCCCTTCTTTTTGAGATCCTTAGCAATCTGAGGAAGCATTGCCGTGAGCACCGCCAACCGAGGATCAGCCGGAGCAGCAGGCATTGGATTGATGAGCAGCCGGCTCACCTCGAGGTCAGAAAGCGCTTCCCATTCCTCAAAAGCGAGGTTAAGGCTTTCTATTCTAGCCCAATAGACATTAAGCGTGGAGCGTGAAATGTCCAGCGCCTGAGCCATCCAGCGCTTACTCGCGCCGGCATGGTAGTGTTTTAAAAGTAATCGTAACTTGTACATCGGAGTTGGTTTATTTGCCATGCCCGAAGGACCCCCTCAGGCAGAGTGAAAAACCAAATCCTAAACGTCAAAAGTTATCAACAGGTGGTACAGTTTGCCGCGGAATTAGTGGCCCATGATGCGCGGAAACAGTGGTACAGTTTGCCGCGAACACCATGGTACAGTTTGCCGCGGAATGAGTGGTACAATTTGACGCGAATTTTGCACCCCATGGACATGACCGCCTACTGCGAATGCCTGGATCCCAATCAACCCAACCGATCCTACGACTGCACCCTCTATCCTTTTATCTACTGGTACCACCACGATCACAAAGGGTCCACAGAGTTTGTGACCGACCTCGCCGGAATGGCCTATGAGTACTCCCTGTACTCGCCCTTTGGTGAAGCGCTCGTCAGCCAAAGTGCCAACAACTCTGGCTACTCGAACCCCTATAAGTTTAAAGGCGCCATCTACGACCCCGAAACAGGGCTCACCTACAACGTCGCGAGGTTCTATAACGCAAAGTGGAGCATCTGGATCAGCCCAGACCCCTTAGCACACCTGAGAAACTGGGTGACCCCCTACAACTATACCCTCAACAACCCCATTAACCGTATCGATCCTACTGGACTACTCTGTAAAGAAGTTAAAACAGGACCAGGGGATCCGCCGATGGATGAATGTGAAGTTGAGAAGAAAATTCATTTACACTCTGCCGACGTAATTGACAAACGCCCCTCTAATGTGATACTCAGAGCTATAGATGGTAGTGTTTTGATCTTACAATTACCAGACTTCTCAAACATCAATGCTCAAATAAATCTTTATGATGTTGCAAACATGTTCCCGAAAAGATTGGGAGGGGATTTCATTAGATCAATAAAGTTTGACGGGTTTCAGAAATATGATTTAAAAGAAGATCTTGCTGTTATATTCGACCTAATGGGAATGTTTGACCCAAGTCCCATTTGTGATCAAATTTCAGCTCAAATATCAATTGAAAATAAACAGTATTTATCTGCAGGTTTATCAATGTTTGGCATAATACCATACATGGGAGACGCGGCAAAAATACTTAAGATAAATAAGTACCTGAAATTCTTTAAAAAATTAAAGAGAATTTCGAAAAGTGAGTCCGTCGGTGGAGCGGCATTAGAAACAGGCAATCAAGTTTTCAAATCATTTACCAAGAGTAATTACAGACATAATCTTAAAGTACTTACTGGCCACAAAGGGATTGGAATGGACGCACATCACATATTTCCACAATCAAATAAATTTCAAGCTTATTTTCAAAGGTCTGGGATTAATATCCACGACCCCAAGTATTTAACTTGGTGGAAAAGTGGATCCCATAGAAATGCCGCTAATTCGTACAATAATTCGTGGTCTGAGTTTTTTCGGTCAAATCCTAATGCCACACGTGAACAGATCGAAAGTTT
>Ga0208787_1001358_pt1 | contig 10725 bp, 6 predicted proteins | sample Wag4_2014_7_11_FD_187362 | JGI IMG/M metagenome (GOLD analysis project Ga0208787, IMG submission 187362) | Fresh water microbial communities from Ohio, USA - Utica-2 Time Series HT 2014_7_11 (SPAdes) (version 2) | ecosystem: Environmental > Aquatic > Freshwater > Water tank | place: USA: Ohio... | reverse complement strand
GAAAAAAAATCATCCTGTCCCGCGCGGGTGTCCATTACCTGGAAAATAATGGATCTTGGATTTTTGCCCCCTCCGGACTAGAACTTTGGGCTTCTCCGGATAAAAAAAGCTGGAAATCTATTGGAAAAATTACTTTCCCAATCAATAGTTCCATGCAAAACTCCAAGACGGGCGTCAGAAGCGTAGCATTATCCTCCTCCGTAGAGACACAGTACCTAAAAATGAACATTTATAGCCCGCTACAAAATCCTGCCTGGCATCCTGGCAAAGGGCAAAAGTGCTGGATCTTCATAGACGAAGTCCTAGTAGAATAAATGGCCTCTTACCAGCATGCTTCCCCTCAAAATAGGTAGGTCTGCCTACCGTTCCTTGGTCGTATTTTACGCTTCGCAGGTCGAGAGAACGATTAACTTGGCCGAGCTTGGCAAGGGCAATCAGTTATTTGATTGAGCTTTGCAGGAAAAAGAAATTTAATTCTAAATAAAATAAAACAAGGCACTGTTTTTGATGTTTTATTTAATTAGAATTTTATTTTCCAAATAAAATTCTTTTTTATACCCAAGCCAACTGCCCATACCACCACCTTTTTCGCCATGCGAACTGCTTTTTTTAGACGTACTATTTTACTTTTCAGTTACTTTATTATCCCAGTCTTCAGCGCCTCTGCACAGCCTGAAGTGAGTGTTTTCACTTTTCTAAGTAAACGGGATTCCGCACTTCTCACCTTAGAATTGGATCTGCCATCCCTTCTGGCAGGAAAAAAGACCAATACGTATTTTTCCGCCATCCTCCGCCTTGAAAATGGACAGGAAATTCAAACACAAGTACGTCCGCGTGGTAAATTCCGCCGCCGAATAAGTGAAATTCCACCCCTTAAGTTCAAATTTTCCAAAAAAGACCTAAAATCACTGCATCTAGATACCTTGAATGAGGTTCGATTAGTACTACCCCAGAGCTTTGATAATGAGGGGGAGGCCCGACTGCAAAAGGAATATCTGGCTTACCGCATGTATGAAAAAATAAGCCCCTACCATGTAAAGGCACGCTTAATCCGACTGTGCTTATACGACCAGTCTACCCGTTCCGCCCATCCAACTGTTTGGGCAATGCTCCTTGAGCATGAGGAAGAAATTTTGGCTCGACTCGGCGGAAAGGCCGTTCAGGAGTTTGGTCTCCCAGTTGATAGCCTCGATTCCTACTATGCTGCCTTAAACGTTGCTTTCCAGTATATGATTGGGAATACCGATTGGAGTGTACCCGACCAGCGAAATATCCTACTTTATAAAGAGACTTCCGGCGGAAAAATCATTCCCATTCCGTATGATTTTGATTTTTCTGGCTTGGTAGATGCTCCGTATGCTACACCTACCAAAGAATCTGGATTAAGCTCCGTGCGCGACCGGGCGCTCATGGCCGACGGGCTCAACAAGCGTGCACTGAAGCAGGCAATCAAGGTATTGATGGAACAAGAGACGTATTTTATAGAAAGTTGTAAACGAGCACATTTGAACCACAGGCAAACCAAGCTGGTACAGCAGTACCTCGCTGATTTTTTTTCAGCCATCAAACAATACCAAGAAGTACCAGTTCGAATTAAGGCAACTAGTTAAATCAGTTCACTCGTTATTTTGGCAGACAGCAAGCACAAAGGAATACCACCACCCGGGTGGACACTTCCTCCAACGAAATGAAGCCCTTCTATACGATTGGAAAAGTTGGGGTGTCGTAAAAAAGCTGCCATCATGGTGTTGGAACTATACCCATAAAGTGCTCCCAGATGCGAAGAGGTGCGGCGCTCAATTTCTCTGGGCTCTAAAATATCCTCACAGACAATCAGCGATTCCACATCGGCACCCAGTATCCTGCTAAGCTTTTGAAGGGTATTTTTTCGAATTTCAGGAATAACCTTGCTCCAATCCTGGCCTTGGTGGCACGGGGCATTAACTAAAATAAACCAATTCTCGCCGCCACCCTCCGGAACATCGCTTGGAGTGAGTTTGGACGTAATATTGACATAAATAGTAGGGTCATCTACGACAAGACCTTCCTCAAGCGCTTCAAATTCCGACTTATAATCTTGGGTAAAAAAGATATTGTGCAAGCCTAGTTCTGGGAAATCACGCTTAACCCCCCAATAAAATATGAGTGCAGACGTACTTTTGGGTTGGTTCAAAATGGTCTCTGGGTGCGTTTCAGCCGGAAGAAGCCGCTTGTAGGTATAATACACGTCCATATTACTCACCACCCTATCAAAGGCATAAAAATCGTCCTCCGTTGTTTTGAGCCCTTTAACACGTCCTTTCTCAGTAACGATCTCCGTAACAGGAGTAGAAAAATGATAGTTTACACCTTGTCGAAGCGATAATTCATACAAACTGGTAGTGATAGAGTGCATTCCTCCCTCTGGATAAAACACACCAATATTGTGCTCGAAATGAGGAATAATGGTCAACATACCAGAGGCCTTATAGGGGTTGGAGCCATTATACGTTGCGTATCTATTAAAGAGCTGAACCATTTTTTCATTAGAAAACGCCTTTTGGTGTGCTTGATGCATGGTCTGAAACAGCTCAAATCGAGGCAATCGAAGCAATGCTTTCGCAACAGGCTTGCTTAACCAGGTGCCAACACGGTGCAACGATTTTTCAAGAAATAATTTACCCGCCAAAGAGTACTTTTCCGCACTGCGCGCCAAAAAACGTTGCACTTGGTCTGCAGGAACCCCCAAAACCCGTTCTGCTTCCGCTGCAAACTGGTCGGGGTTAGCTGGAACCTGAAGCCTAGTTCCATCCTCCCAAAAGTAATGACAAGCCGTGTCCACTTGAACATACCGAAAGTGATCCTCTGCCCGCTCCCCACACAAAGCAAATAGCTCCTCTACGTAGTGGGGCATTGTAAACAAAGACGGTCCTGCATCAAACCGGTAGCCATCAAGGGTAAATACACTTAACTTCCCCCCGGGATAGGCATTCGCTTCAAAAACAGTTACCTCGTGACCCGCTGCTGCTAAGCGAATCGAACTTGCAATGCCGGCAATGCCAGCCCCAATAATTCCAATTTTCATTTCAGATCCAATAAATAGGTGAAACCGGTTTTAAAGCGATTTGTTCTAGTAATCACGAGACAAAAAGCCACTGCTGTAACTTCCTAATGTACCTTGATCGCTCCTTTATAGAAAAAAATAGTTAACCCCTGCCTGACTCTCTACAAAGACCTCCCTCAGAAATAAGTACACCATCGCTCCATCAAAAGTAACCTTTATTACCAGAATACACTCGGGAAGTTGTTTGCTAACAGTAAACGGAAGATAAAAATGGCATAAAAACGACTTTGTACTTTTTTAGGGTTACGGGCACTGCTCGTACCTTTGTACCTATGAGCACGTTTTCTATCCTGCGCCGCCCTCGTCGCAACCGCCGAAGCCCCGCTCTTCGAGCCATGGCCGCTGAAACACACTTGCAACCAAGCCAGCTTATTTTTCCTTTGTTCTTGGTGGACGGGAAAGGAATCAAGCAAGAAATCCATTCCTTGCCTGGCATTTTCCGCTATTCCTCCGATTACTTATTGGAAGAGATAGAAACGTGCATTGGGTTGGGGATTCATAACTTTATTTTATTCCCAGCTGTAGCGGATAGCCTAAAAGATACAACAGCTACGTATAGCTATCATTCAGAAAATTTTTACTTGAACGTTGCCCAAACCATCAAGGAACGATTTCCGGAATGTACCCTCATCAGCGACGTCGCAATGGATCCGTACTCGAGCGACGGCCATGATGGCCTTGTAAAAAATGGGAAAATAATCAACGATGAAACCTTGCCCATATTAGGGAAAATGGCCGTCGCACAGGCACAAGCAGGGTTTGATATGCTTGGCCCCTCTGACATGATGGATGGTAGGGTAGGCTATATTCGTCGGGCACTGGATGAGGCGGGATTTACCGAAACAGGGATTCTGGCCTACACCGCCAAGTATGCAAGTGCCTTTTATGGTCCTTTCCGAGACGCTTTGGATTCTGCACCTAAAAGTGGAGATAAAAAAACGTATCAAATGAACCCTGCTAATCGGAGAGAGGCCCTCCTAGAGGCAGAGTTGGATACTGCAGAAGGAGCGGATATGCTAATGGTCAAACCAGCACTGCACTACCTCGACGTTATTTCTGATCTAAAAGCCTCTTCGCCACTTCCAATAGCCGCCTATCATGTATCTGGAGAGTGTGCCATGTTGACCGCCGCCTGCAGGAATGGATGGCTCGACTACGAAAAAGCGATGCCCGAAGCACTGCTTAGTATCCGAAGAGCTGGTGCTGATGTGATTCTGACTTATTTTGCGAAGGATTTTGCTAGTCGGTTCCCAGGAGGCATCTAGCCATGCTGAATTCTACTCTGTAAACGCTGCTGAAAAAAACGCAACAGAACGGGAACGTACGGTTCGTGCGTCCCTAAACTAAGGAAATCAGCTCCCGCTTTTTGGAATAACTCCTTCACTTGGAGTAGATGCTCTTCAAAAGTGGTTCGGTAATTCGTTCGGGTATAGGCACTGGAAGTATCTACCCAATATTGCTGCTGCGTCTCCGCGTCCGTGACACGAAGTACTCCCACATCAGGAAGGTGTTTTTCTAATGCATCCCAGCAATGAATACCAATCAAGTCATGCCTGCGGGCCATGATCTTCAGGGCATCCTCATACCCCTTATCCAAGAAATCAGAAAGAATGAAACATACACTTCGCTTTTTGATTACATTGTTCACAAAACGAAGTGCCTTTGCAATATCGGTTCCTTTCCCTTTAGGTTGCGTACTTAGTATTTCCCTAATTATTCTTAAAATATGCTGTTTCCCTTTTTTGGGAGGAATAAAGCATTCCACTTGATCAGAAAACAAAACCACTCCAACTTTATCGTTGTTAGATATCGCAGAAAAAGCCAGCACAGCACATAGCTCAGAGAGATATTCTTCCTTAAACTGGGTATGACTACCAAAAACTGCCGACGCGCTGACATCGACGAGCAGCAAAAGGGTATTTTCGCGCTCCTCCTCCATTACCTTGACATACGTCTCACCTGTACGCGCCGTAACGTTCCAATCAATACTACGAACATCATCTCCCGGAGTGTACAACCGCACTTCACTGAATGACATTCCTTTCCCCCTAAATGCACTGCTATACCCCCCCGTAAAGAGGTGACTACTTAAACCGCGTGTTTTGATTTCTATCTTGCGGACTTTTTTTATCAGTTCTGTACTGTCCAAATTCGACACCCAATTTTATTTCCTGTACAAAAGCAAAGGTAGCTAATTAACTAGGCACCTCCCATAATTATTGTGGAGTTATCCCAAAAATAGAGGGCGGTTCGTCTAAAACAAAAGGCCGTCTACCGGCCATAAAAAGAGGCTGTCCACTTATTTACCCCAATAAAAAGAAGCTCCTCTCGACAGCGTAACGTTGTAAATACCATGTGGGAGTGTAGCAAGTCCTGGAATCTCGATTACTTTAATTAGCGCTCCACTTACCCAAGCATAACTTTGTAGACGAATTCTACCCAATGAATCCTTGATAAGTACAGCGCCAGACTCAAGCGCACGACTATGTTCTGTCAGGATTACCAATTGGTCTTGATCACTTTGATACCCATACCAGCGGTCTTTCCCCCGTACCTGAATTCCTTTGAGGCGGAGCCAAGCTTCCGCCAGATTAGGCGTTCCATAACCCGCTTTTACATCTGGTTGGTAATACCGATCGGCACTTGCAAATACCGCATTCAAAAGATGGGTGGCAGGTACTTCAGGAAAGGCGCTCCAAAGAGAAGCAATCCCTCCGGCAAGAATGGGAGCAGCAATCGAGGTGCCTGCTGACAGGGTTAGCTCTTCTCCTAGGGCTCCTGCGGTTACAACGTTCATTCCCGGAGCAAGCAAGTCAGGCTTAACGCGTCCATCCGCAGTAGGACCCAATGAGCTAAAAGGAGCCACTTCACCCGTTTGACTATCCGTAGCCCCAACCGCCACAATTCCAGGCACATCCGCTGGAACTCCAAGGTACTTCCAAGGTTCATTGCCAGAATTACCAGCACTATTACAGATAATCATCCCCTTTTTAGCAGCTATTGATGCGCCTTTGGAAGCAATAGTTGACTTTCCATCGAGCTCTTCATACCGATGGCTCAGCAAGGAGTCATTAAACGTTGTATAGCCTAGCGATGCATTAATTACATCTACCCCAACACTATCTGCCCACTCAGCTCCAAGAATCCAGTTCACCTCCTCAATGGGAAACTCACCACCTGTATCTTCCGTTTTTAACAGAAAATAAGTAGCATCAGGTGCGGTTCCGACAAAGTAGCCAGGTAGATTGGATGCCATCACCGATAATACAGCAGTTCCGTGGTGGGCGCTCTCAAAAACAGCCTGATCACGCTCCACAAAATCAGGGCCTGGCCAAAGACGCTGTTGCAATGCAATACTATCAAAAAATGGCATCGTGTCCACATTGGTAAAGCCGCCATCCATGACTGCAATCCAAATATCCTTCCCACGCGCGCCAACGGCCTGTAGAAACGGTACTTGGATTGCCGTGCTGTTGATAAGCCCATACCCCATTGGACCAAACTGTATCTCTGCGCTTCTATTTTCTGGAAATACGCTGCGTGATTTGGCCGGCCGGTTAGGTGGATTTTTTATCCGAATATGTTTTCCTAAATAGCTTAATCGTTCAACAAAAGGCAAATCAAGCACCTTACTCGCCGCCGCAGAATCTGCGATGATAGCCACTGCATTCATCCAACGAGAAACACCATGAATCTCTAGGCCTTTTTGCCGAATCGCTTCAACATACGCTGGATTGACAGGAAGATCCTCCTCTTCAAGTAGAATTCCTTGATTAGCTCTTCGCTCTAAGGCCCGAGCAGATAAAAAGGTTTGGGGTGTTTCAAGAGAAAAAGGGGTACCTGACTTATCTCTGAGCTCCACCCACCATTTTTCTAAAGCTGGAGACTGTGCATAAGAAGGAATGGCGGCGATGAGTATCACCGCCACCCTAAAGAGCTCTTTATAAAAATTAAAAACTGCGGTGGTACCGCTTTTATTGGAGAATATCCTCTCCAAGTACACCTTGCTTTTTGGCTGTTTCCCCATATCCATGCAATTGAACAGGCTTGCGTTTTTTGGACATTCCGATATTCAAAAACTCTACAAAAAGAGAGAAGAAAATGGCAAAATATAGGTAACCCTTGGGAACAGATCCCTCAATAAAGTGCCCAAGATGGGCAGCTTCCGCAATGAGTGAAAACCCAATAAGAATCAAAAACGCCAGTCCCAACATTTGAACAGTTGGGTGATTGTTGACGAACTTACTCACGGGACCAGAGAAAATCATCATCACCAGCACCGAAACGACTACTGCCGCGATCATGATCATCAGGTTATCCGCAATCCCTACTGCTGTTAAAATAGAGTCGAAAGAGAATACTAAGTTAATAAGAGTGATCTGAATAATAGCATTGCTAAGGGCGTCTTTCCCAGAACCAACGGCGGGATTTGTTTCCTCTTCCACACCTTCCAGCTTATGGTGTATCTCCTTGGTAGCCTTGTATAATAGGAAAATCCCCCCAAGCAATAAGATGACCCCCTGACCAGTCAATCCACCATGAATACCAGGAAGATCAATTGTAACAAGTGGCTCTTTCATACTGATAATCCATGAAATACCAAATAGCAATACGATACGTAGCACCATTGCAAGGATCAATCCGATATTTCTGGCTTTAGGTTGATCCTCCGCAGGTAACTTGGAAGAGATAATGGAGAGAAATATAATATTATCAACCCCCAAAACAATTTCGAGGAAGGTAAGGGTTAACAAACTAACCCAAGTGTCAGCCGACGCCAAGTCGGGCATAGAATAAAGTAACATAGCAGGTTAAACGTTTAAAATCAGCAAAAAATGCTGTTTTGAGGGTGCATAGGTACGGACTTTTTCATTGTTCTGCCATACCCCACCCGATATACGCCTTGAAAAAAACGATGTAATAAGAAAATTATTCGGCGGAAGTACCGTCTATTTTCGTGTCGGTATTACCTTTGCACTACTTGAATATTAAACTACCAATACTTATGTCAAATCATAACGAGGAGTACACTCCAAATAAAAAACGCGATTGGGCGATTTTCGTCGTATCCACAGTGGTAATGGTCGGAATTCTTTTCTGGAAACCGGAATGGATCTGGGTTACCTTCCCTTTCCAGTTCACTGCCTTGGCAGGAGCTATGGGACGTCTGTAATTTGAAGTGGTCCGTTTTATCGTAAAATCTACCTGACTAGAGGAACTATTCCCTTCTTAGGCAATGATTTACAAAGCATAAGATGCTGTTCTCTTTGTTTACGATGCTACAGACACACAATGAATTACCAAAACAAAGCGGGCTTGGAAGTTATCACTTCTAAGCCCGCTTTGTTTTGGTAAAATCTACCTACTAGATTCACAAACTTCTCATTCTCCGCCAAAATCCCAAGGCTAACCCGAGCAGCATCAGCAAAGAGCCCGCCCAAACGAAGTTGATACCTGGGAAAATAATAGCTTCCAAAACAATATAGTCCGACCTGCCGGCATTCTCAGCAATTTCTACTGGGATTCCGGCCTCTTCTGGATTGCTTTTTGCCACGCGAATGGTAAAGAGCCCCGTTTCGGGATCCACACTCTGGAAAACGAAATGCAACCCTACGTCCATCAATTCCGATTTGAGACTAAGGGGTTGATTCCCTCTAATTAGAAAAACTGGAGCAACTTGGTAGCTTTCCCCCTTCCCCATCACTTCCAACTCAGCAGCAACAGCGATGTCTCCCTGTTGAGGTGCATAATTAGGGTGCTTGATTTCCCGATTTACATTTGCCAATTTCACCTCGTACCCTTGGAAAGAGAAAGATTCTCCTTGTTTTACTTGGAATGACTGGTAATCCAGGTCTTCCTCCATTTTCAACGCCTTCTCGAGCCCTTTCTCCGTGAGCTTTGCCTTGATTTCGAGTTGAGGTGCGGAGTAAGCCAATGCGAAAGCTCCTTCTCCAGGCCGGAGATACATCATTGGATTTAAGTCATACCCCGTCCTGTCCTCTAAGGAGTAAGCTTTCATTTTTAGCCCGAATGCAAGATCGCCAGGCTGCTTTTTATATTCAGGATGCACCGGATCCTTTGTTATCCCTTCTACCACAATGTAATGCTCCTTAGTAAATAGGGTATCCCCTGACACAGCATCGTAGAGCTGGTATTTCAAGCTATCTTCTTGCTGTTGCGCATACTCAGGATCCAGTTCTGCCTTTGGAAGCGAAGAAACATGGGTAAAAATATCGTAATTCCAATAGTGCTTCGTGGAAGGATTGGAGGCAACTACCTTTGTGAACGGTCGGTCGTACATTACATTTGGATGTAGTACAAACTCCTCCCCAGTAGGATTCCCTGCTTCATCGCGCTTTTTGAAACGCACGGTAAAGGTCCGGGTCTGACGCTCAATGGTGTCCCTTTCATAGGTGGCTTCAAAGTTCCGCTTGATTGGCATCGGGGCTTCTCTAATAAGCAAAACATTTCGATTTAAATCCTCATTGTCCATCCCCTCAATCAAGCCCTCCATCGCGAAATTATTGGATGAAATCCATTCCTTATTTAGTCCGGAGGACATAATTCCCAAAATCAATATACCAAATCCCAAGTGGGATACTGCGGATGCAGCTACTTTAAGGTTTCCTTTTGCAAAAGAAATCAGGTAATCCGCGTTGGAACTCAGCGTAAACATAGCTGTAAATAACAGTGTAGCCAATCTCCAGTCGCTTACCTGAATCCAAGAGGCATGGAAAAAAGTCAGAATAGTCGCAAGCACCAAAGCGATGCCCAAATGAAGCCCAAACTTTTTTGCCCATGCTTGCCAGTTTCGCTCACTGTAGCGAAGCCATTGGGCGACACCAGAGAGCACACCAATAAACACCGCAATCCACATCTGGTAGCGGTTATGGTGCTCCACAGGGTCTTTTAACGCTGCACCAACGTAATCTTCCTTGAACAGCTGTACCAACTTATTCCAAACTGGTAAGGAAGTGGCTCCTGTGAGCAGTACGGCCGAAAACAGCAACACCAGTGCGCCCATAAACATCCAAAATTCACGAGAGGCAAACTTTTCCTCTTCGGGAATACTGGGTATTTCTTTCGCACGAGCCCAAAACAGTAGCAAGGACAGCAACGAGAATGCCCCAATAAACAGAATTAGCTGAAAGCCTAGGCCCATTTCGGTAAACGCATGCGCAGAGGTGTCCCCTAAAATGCCGCTACGTGTGAGGTAGGTCGAATACAAAATAAGTAGAAAGGAAACCAAGTAGAATCCATACGTGCTTCGGATGGAGTATCCCGTAGAGCGGGCAATCAGGTTCGTATGAATACCTGCAACCAAGGTCAACCAAGGCACCAATGAGGTGTTTTCAACCGGATCCCAGGCCCAATAGCCGCCGAAAGAAAGCGCTTCATACGCCCACACGCCACCCATTAAAATACCCAACCCCAAAATGGCTCCTGAGAAAAGAGACCAGTTCAAGGCAGGTTTAAGCCAATCGCGGTGCTCGTTTTTCCAAAGACCCGCAATGGCAAAAGCAAAAGGAACAATCGTACTGGCAAAACCCAAGAACAGGGTAGGTGGGTGAATGGTCATCCAATAATTCTGAAGTAATGGATTTAATCCGTTCCCCTTCACC
>Ga0208787_1001357_pt1 | contig 10728 bp, 8 predicted proteins | sample Wag4_2014_7_11_FD_187362 | JGI IMG/M metagenome (GOLD analysis project Ga0208787, IMG submission 187362) | Fresh water microbial communities from Ohio, USA - Utica-2 Time Series HT 2014_7_11 (SPAdes) (version 2) | ecosystem: Environmental > Aquatic > Freshwater > Water tank | place: USA: Ohio... | reverse complement strand
ATTCAAATAGGGGTGGTTTTAGAGGTTAACAGGGGTGAACTCTTTAAGGCATGGAAAGGTGGTGGAGCGTATTTAAATAATAAACCTATTCGGGTAAGTAATACCCATAAGCTGGAAGACGCTTTAATAGCAACAGGCTTTCCTTATATCGATTTTTCTCATTTTGATGTATATCTGCCTGTTTTCAACCATTTATTGCGGAATTGTAGAGGTATCAGAAGATGGGGTGCTGCAGCGGTCGATTTGGTTTACGTTGCCTGCGGTCGGTTCGATGGGTTTTTTGAAGGTTCACTCAATGCCTGGGATGTCGCCGCGGGCTTATTGATCGTCGAAGAAGCCGGAGGTTCAAGTTGCGATTTTAATGGAGGGAATACACAATGGTTTGGTGGTAAAGTGATTGCAGGAAACAAGCATATTAATCAAGATCTAAAAAACCTTTTCCTTACTATTCCACCACAACCTTAGGGGCTATTTCTTGTTTATAGCACAAACAAAATAAAATGAAAATAGCTGCTTATAGAAAGGCTCATTTCAATGCGGCGCATCGGTTACATAATCCAGGTTGGTCCGATGAGCAAAATAAAAAAATGTTTGGCTTGTGTAATAATCCTTACTATCATGGGCATAATTATGACCTGGAAGTAAAAATTGTGGGCGAAATCGATCCTCATACAGGCTATTTGATAGACTTAAAATACTTGAAAGATATCATTAAAGAAGAAATTGAGGATCGGTTCGATCATAAAAACCTTAATCTGGAATGTCCGGAATTTAAGGATTTAAATCCAACGGCCGAAAATATTTGTGTCGTTATCTGGCATATTTTAAGAGCAAAAATGGAATCAAAATATGATATCGTGGTTCGTTTATATGAGACGCCGAGAAATTATGTAGAGTATCCGGCGTAATATGTTGTTTTTATAAGTTAAGGTTATTTGTAAATAAGAGCATTCATTATTCGATTTTAGCGATGCTTTTAGTCTTTTTTTCCAAGTTTATTTTATGGATTTTTGTTTTTCGTATTCAAATAATAATAAATGATTACGAAAGACATACATTCAATAAGTTCAATAGTATAAAATAAATCCACCCTAATGATGGCTTTGTTAAAATAAATATTTGAATGGTTCGATGTAATAGCTTATATTGTGAAACACATATATAACTATTATCATGACAGAGTCTCATCCTTGGTTGAAGAATTATCCTGCTGGCATTCCCGCTAATATTAATCCTGATGAATTTCCTAATCTGAATGAGCTTATTACGAATGTGCTGAATCGTTATGGAAATAAAACAGCCTTTTCCTGCATGGATAAAAAATTAACCTTTAATCAGGTTAATAAATATTCCGATCATTTTGCTGCCTTTTTGCTTGGCAAAGGACTTCAACCGGGAGATCGGATTGCCATCATGATGCCTAATCTTTTACAATATCCCATTGCTTTATTTGGTGCTATTCGTGCCGGTTTAGTCGTTGTGAATACCAATCCGCTGTACACGCCAAGGGAAATGCAATATCAATTTGCCGATTCAGGAGCGAAGGCCATAGTTATTGTTGAAAACTTTGCGTCGAACTTGCAAAAAATTATTGGTGAAACGTCCATTGAATTGGTCATAAAAACCAGTATTGGCGAAATGCTGGGTTTCCCAAAGGCACAAATCGTTGATTTTGTCATTAAAAATCTGAAGAAAATGGTGCCGGCATATCATTTGCCCAATGCCATTTCATTTTCAAAAGCACTGGCAGAAGGAAGCCATTTTCCAAAACCTGATATTCACCCACTTCCTGAAGATACCGTGCTGTTACAATACACAGGGGGAACTACAGGGGTGTCAAAAGGAGCTATGTTGACGCATAGAAATTTGGTAGCTAATGTATTACAAAATAGAGCCATCATGCAGCCTTTCCTGTCGGAAGGAGTTGAAGTAGCATTATGTGCCTTACCGTTATATCATATTTTTGCTTTTACGGTAAATTGCCTCTCTATGTTACAGTTTGGCGCCCATTCTGTATTGGTTACCAATCCAAGAGATATCAGTGGACTGATAAAAACGATAAAAAATAATCCGCCCAGTTTAATTACGGGCATTAATACCTTATTTAATGCCTTGTTACAGCAAGATGACTTTGTAAAATTAGATTTTTCAAAGTTAAAAGCTACTGTTGGAGGTGGCATGGCGGTTCAAAATCCGGTAGCTGTTGCCTGGGAGAAAATAACAGGTTGTTATCTGGCGCAGGGATATGGACTGACCGAAACATCTCCCACTTTGTCTGTCAACCCCATTGATGGCAACGGAAAATTGGGAAGTATCGGATTGCCATTACCTTCTACAAGCATGAGAATTGTGGACGATAATGGGAAAGTGCTGGAACCGGGAGAAATTGGGGAAATTCAGGCTTCGGGCCCTCAGATTATGAAAGGTTATTATAATCAGCCAGAGGAAACGGCGGTTTCGTTGAAAGATGGCTGGTTTTCCACTGGAGATTTGGGATATATGGAACCTGACGGATTTTTCAGAATCGTAGATCGTAAAAAGGACATGATCCTTGTTTCTGGTTTTAATGTTTATCCCAATGAAATTGAGGAAGTTCTCGTTTCTCATCCCGATGTGTTGGAAGCAGCTGTGGTTGGAATGCAAGACGGCAAATCGGGGGAAGCGGTAAAGGCTTTTGTCGTATTAAAAAACAAGGGAACCAATAAAAAGGAATTATTAGCGTATTGCCGGGAAAATTTAACGGCTTATAAAATACCGAAGGAGATCGTTTTTAAAGATGAATTACCTAAAACCAATGTTGGTAAAATACTTAGGCGAGAGCTAAAATCGGAGTAATTAAACTGAGCGTCGGGGTATATTTGGCGATGTTATTTGTTGTTTATTTGGAACTTTACAAACTTGTTGGTAGGGTCGGTAAGAAAATGGCAATACCAGATTGCGCGCAGTTACTGTTATGTCTTCTTTGTTCTTTCATTCTATCGGCAAATACAGTTTCATTGTTCCTTTTTTAAACAACACTTCGTCCAAATGCCCCATTTTTTGCCGGTTAGTTGTCATTAAGTGCAGGTGTAAATAAGTGTCGTGATGTGTAAAAACTGCTTTATGATTGGTCGAGAAAAAGCCGATTATTTCGGATGGTTCATTTTTAAGTTCATAGTTCTTTTGGCCATTGTGTGCCTCGTCTGGCGAACTAACTTTTGACCCTTTCGGTAAATTCACAATATGTATTGTCGCTTGTTCAACTGTCCCCGAAAGTTTAAACATAAATGGTCTTGGTGAAGATTTAGTAACCTTGTCAAGATATTGTTCAAGTTGCCGCATTGTATGAATACTGTCAGGCAAGGTTTGCTGTGTCCACCTGGTAATGTTAGCGTATCCGAAAAATGGGGCTTTTATGTCGTATGTTTCTTCAACTTTCATTGTTGTATCGGAAACAACAGTCGATTTATAAGCTTTACCGTCAATGATTAAAATCTCCCCTGATAAATATTCAAGGGGTCCAAGTCCATATAAATTTGTTTTGTTAGTAATAGTGTCAAGTTTTATGTTTCCATAAAGTTGTCCTTTCCACATTACATTTTTCATCTCACCAACAATTTTTACTTCGTTGGTCGTCTGCTGTGCTGTTGAAATGAAACTTGTTAAAGACAAAATAGTCAGTCCGAGAAGTGTTATTTTAAAATTCATATTTTTTATTTATTGTCGTTTATTTCTGCGTTGTTCTACAATGAGGCATAGCTCTTGCACGCTGTTGAACGAAACCTCCGGTAGCTACCTATCTAAAAAACAGTTACCTTACCAAAACTAAAAATTTATTCGTTATGGTAACAAAAAAAAAGTCCTGAGGAGTTAAGAGAGAACAAATTAATGTATAACGGTTTGGGGCTTGCCGAAGTGGGGGATTTTGAAATACGAATGTTCAAATTTAGTACAAAAGCTCAATAGAATTCCAAATGTTCAATTTAGCACTTCTGCCCCCATTTTGGCAAACCCTTGTTGAACGAAACCTCCGGAAGCTACCTATCTAAAAAACAGTTACCTTACCAAAACTAAAAATTTATTCGTTATGGTAACAAAAAAAAAGTCCTGAGGAGTTAAGAGAGAACAAATTAATGAATCAGGCGAAGCGAGAAGTGTTGGGTTTTGAGGAGTTGATATACCGATTTGAGCGCACCGTTTCAGTGTTGGGTCGAAGCAAGACGACATTTGAAAACTACTCTCGCCACGTTGCTGCGGTAGCAATTTACTACGGGAAAATCCCAACGGAGCTGGATCAAGAACAAATACATGACTATTTGTTTTATCTTCAAAAAAAGTCAAAAACACCTTCACAGAGCTATTTTAAACACACGGTTTATGGATTGCGATTTTTGCTTAAAAGTGAGGGTTTACCGTATTCTTTTTTAAATCTGCCAGAGATAAAACATGAAAAACGCGTTCAAGTTGTATTGAGTAAAGAGGAAGTTTGGCGTTTATTAAAATCGTGTGATTTACTCAAACATAGGGTTCTTGTAGGGCTACTTTATGGTTGTGGTTTGCGTTGCATGGAGGTGCGCAGTATTCGATTACAAGACATGGATTTTGACCGTAGACAACTTCGTGTTGTTCAAGGAAAAGGTAAAAAGGATAGGTATGTTCCACTTTCAGAGCACTTAATTAGAGGCTTGAAGAGCTACATTGAAGTAGAAAAACCTGTTGAATGGCTTTTTAACGGACAACCGTTACCCAATAGAGCTGGTGGTGATTTTGACTCGCGTTATAGTCAGAAAGGTGTTCAATGGGCGGTGAAACAGGCTTGTAAGCGTGCTGGAATAACGAAAGACGTGCATGTGCATACTTTGCGGCATACCTATGCAACACATCTGTTGGAAGATGGCATCGACATTATGACCTTAAAGAACTTATTGGGTCATGAAAACATCGAAACCACCATAGAGTACCTGCAAATTGCACAACTGCCAACGCAGAAAGTTTTCAGTCCACTGGATACTTTGTTTGAGCAATGCAGACAGAGCAAGTAGGCATCAAACCGCCTCGTTTTGAGATTACAGACGTATTACAAAAACTGGGAGAAGGCGTCGAAAAAATTGGACTAAATGTTTGGCAACTGCGGACACTTCGGCAGGTGAAAAATTGTCGTACTGCTGCAATGGGCGGACATATTGACGCTTGTGATTCATGCGGGAATATTAGTATCAGCTACAACAGCTGCAGGAATCGTCATTGCCCAAAGTGTCAGGGCAAGAACCGGGAAGAATGGATACAGGCAAGGGATCAAGAACTTTTGCCTGTGCCATATTTTCACGTGGTTTTCACGTTGCCAGACAGCATCAATTCTTTAGCAATGCATCAACCTAAATTGGTGTATGATCTGTTGTTTGACGCAGCTTGGAAAACGCTTAAAAAGTTTGGACAAAAAAAAGGTCTAAAGATGGGGATGATTGGTGTGCTTCACACTTGGGGTCAGAATATGAGTTTACATCCTCATGTTCACTGCATTGTTCCAGGTGGGGGCATTGACAAGAATGGCAATTGGCAAAACATCCGCAAAGACGGTAAGTTTTTGTTTGATGTAAAAGCGCTTTCCAAGGTTTTTCGGGGAAAGTTTTGTGATAAACTGCTGAAATTAGCACCAGAATATTATTCCCCAATTCGTTCAAAACTTTGGTCAAAGAAGTGGGTGGTTTATGCCAAGCAACCTTTCGGAAGTTCAAAATCGGTGATTGAATATCTAGGTAGATACACCCATAAAATCGCTATCAGCAACCACCGCATCAAAGCGATTGATGAAAACACGGTGACTTTCACCTACAAGGATTACAAAAGCGGTGCGGTAAAAAAACAAATGACCCTTACCCACGAGGAATTTATCAGGCGTTTTGCGCTGCACATTCTACCTAAGCGTTTTGTAAAAATCAGGTATTGTGGCTTTTTGAGTTCAACTTGGAAGCGGCAAAAGTTAAAAGCACTACAAGAAAAAATGCAGATGCGATTACCCGAACTTAAAGCAATTGAACAACCTGAGCGGATCTGTTCGTGCTGCAAAGTCGGCAAACTTATCACCATTCAATACTTCGACAGACGTGGACCACCGCAAACCGATATAGGCATGGGCCAAAAGAGTCTGAAAGTATCGGACAACCTCCAAAAATCCTAAGTGGGGGGTTGGGGGGCTTGTGCTCAAAAGTGAGTAAAAATAGCATATTAGCGCGTTAAACCACCGCAAAAAAAAGAGGACCCTTAAGAGTCATCGACAAAAATTTAAAATCAATTCACGACAACCCCATAAAAACCGGTCACGTTCAACGGGAGTTTCATGGCATGCCCGCTGGGCGCCACGAAACTCTAGCTGTTATATGCCGTTTTTATTTCTTCGGTTTTGTTTTTTCAATTAAAGGTAACATCAACATATCGTACATTTCTTTCATCATTTCTGCTACCATTGGGTCAGATTTTTTTGGTGTACCTGCATTATAGGGCGGTTTTGGGTCATACTCTAAATCTAACATTACTGCTTCCGTGTATTTTCTGCCTAATAAGTCGTCAATAATGGCTAACGACATATCTATTCCTGCTGATACACCTGCCGAAGTCCAATATTTTCCGTCTTTTACATAGCGTTCTTCTTTGAAAGTTGCACCATACATTTTCATCATTTCTTCGCCTCTGTACCAATTTGAGGTTGCATTTTTACCTTTTAATAAACCTGTTGCACCTAAAACCCAAGCACCTGTACAAACACTTGTAGTGTATTTTGTTGTTTTGTCAATTTGTTTTATCCAATTAAGTGTTTCTGTATCTTGTGTGAGCATAATTGTTTCTGTTGCACCACCGGGAATTACTAAAATGTCTAATGACTGCACATCTGCAAAAGAACTGTCAACTTTTATTTCTAATCCTCTTTGGTTTTTTACAACTCCTCTGTTTTTTGCAACAAAGAAAGTTTTTGCTCCCATTATTTCTGCCAAAGTATGATAAGGACCCATTGCGTCCAAAGTGTTATAACCATCATACAATAAAATACCAATAGTCTTGATAGGTACTTTTGTTGGTGTGAAGAGAATATTCATCATTTCAGCGTGTTTATCGGCTGTGCCAATTACCAAACTATCAGGATTTGTTTTTTGTCCGTAACTATTTCCCGTAAAAAGAAGTACGGTAATTATTGTTGAAATTATTCTTATTGATTTATTCATTTTTTTAAATTTTAAAAAGCCAAAGGGCGAAGCCCTTTGGCTTTAAGGTTAGTTAAAACTTCGCACTTAGTGTAATACCAACTGTTCTTGGTTGAGCAATTCTAGCTTGACGACCAAAACTACTATCAGGATTTCCGTATGCTAAATATCTTTCATTGTTAAGATTTTGCCCCCAAATAAACAAACTATATTTGTCATAAGTTAAGCCTATTCTCGAATTAAGAAGCGTATAAGAAGGCTGTTCTATTTTATTTTGAATATCGGTATATTGTTTACCTAAATTGCGAATTTCGCCACGAATAACTGCTTTTAATTTTTTATTGATAGCATATTCGTATTGTGCTCCCAAGAAAATGGTATGACTTGGTGCATTAGAAAGTCTGTTGCCTCCAATTGCAGTTGTAGTTTCTACACCTGTACCAAAGTTTACACGTTTCAAATCAAAACCATTGTATTCAGTTGGGTTAATACCAAAACTTCCATCTAATTGTAAGCCTTTCGCTGGAATAGCTGAAACTTCTAATTCTAATCCCATTGATTGTGCATCGCCTACATTTTCTCTCGCATAAGTAAATGGTGCAACCAAATTATAAAACTGTAAATCTTTCCATTGAATTAAAAACGCAGAAGCTCCAATGCTTAATTTTTTATTTAACAAGAAAGATTTATACCCAATTTCGTAATTGTTAGAATATTCAGGGTCAAATGTTTGACGTACTCCTGCTGGTAATGAGCTTGCATTGATACCACCTGCTCTAAATCCTCTTGTGTAGGTTGCATAAACATTTGACAAATCATTTACTGAATAATTAATTGAAAACTTAGGTGAAAGTGCTGAATAATTGCCGCTTGCAGTAATATTTGGTTTCAATTCAGTAACTACACCATTAGATAATACGGCATCGCCAAAACCGTTAAAAATTGCTTCTCGATTTTCATAATCATAACGCAGACCAACGGTTGCTTTTAATTTATTGGTAAGTAAATAGCTCATTTCGCCAAAACCTGCTATACCAAAATTATTACTTCGGTTTCTATTGATTAAATACGAACCTTTTTGTAAACCAAAAGCTGTTGCTTCTGCATCTGACAATTCATAAGCCGTATTGGTTGTTGGCTCATATCCTTTTTGTGTAAAGGCATAAAGACCTGCTGTATATTGAAATTTGCTGTTTGAATTTGAATTTATTCTTAACTCCTCGCTCCAAACTTTTTGAGGTGGTAGTAATTCGCCAATTTGACCATCATAGTAAGAATGATAGATACCTGGAAAATCTAAATCTTTAAAGCCAAAAGCAATAGTTTGCAAGGCAGAAATGGAAGTTAAAGTAAATTTATCGGCAAAATATTTAGCCACTAACGAAGTGTTTAAAATATTTCTTTCGTGTCGTTGTATTCTTGCCAAATTAATTTTATCAGGATTTGCAAATGCTCCTGTATCTGTAAATTGCGATACCATAAATCCCGAATTATCGCTTTTGTCTTGCTGACCTTTTAGATTTAAAGTAAGTTGAAAACGTTTTGAAGCCAACCATTTCAAATACATATTTCCATAAAGGTTTTTTTCGCCTCCAATAGTTTTTCCATTTAGACTTACATCGGTTGCGGTTGTGCCTGTTATGTCATTTTTCAAAAAACCATCTTGTGTTTGGTATAAACCATTTAAGCCAAAAAATAATTTATCTTTTATTAAAGGTGTTTTAACACCTGCACTATAACGCTGTAAACCAAGATTTCCAAAACTAGTTTCTGCAAAACCATTAGTAGTATTGGTCGGTTTTTTTGTAATGATATTAATAACTCCACCCATTGCGTTACGACCGTATAATGTACCTTGCGGACCTCTTAATACTTCAATTCGTTCAATATCTGTAAAAGCAAAGCCATTGGCTAAAATGTCAATATTGTTTACATCATCAATATATGTAGATACCGCAGGGTTTTCACTAAATACTTGAATACCACGAATAGCTTGAATTTGTTGAAACGAAACGCCTAATTCTTGATAATTATAGTTTGGTACTAATGCAGAAAGTCCGCTCAAACCCCAAGTTCTGGTGTCTTCCAGTTTTTTGGCAGAAAGCGAAGTGATAGAAGTATTAACTTTTACAATACTTTCTTCACGTTTGTTAGCGGTTACTATTACCTCTTCTAATTCTATTGTTTTTGTCGTGTCAATTTCTTGGGCATACACAACCGAACCCGTTAGCAATATTCCTATTGCGGATATTATTCCTTTAAATCTCATTTTAAAATTTATTTGATTAAATACATAATTGCTTGATATATGCAAGACATACCAAATTAGCCACATTGCCCAAGGCAAGTGGCGTTTTTTCAATGGGCGAAGCCCAATGAAAAGTATTAAATCAAATTGAATTTTGGTGGTCGGAAAATATCAGTGTTATACGAAGAATTAAAATGAAATTGATAATCAAAGAAAGATTTTTTAGTTTCTGCAAAAATATTTCGTTTATCAATGCTAAAACTTATCAAATTATGGCAATATAAAACTTCGTATTTTTCTTTAAGTGTCTGCGGTGCTTGTTTTTGTTCGTCTTTGTCAGCTTGTTTCAGTTTTTTCATCAACTGGCATTTTCCGTTACATTTCATAACTGGTTTTGCACGGTTCTCACAAAGATTTTTGGCTATATAATCTTGATTGATTTTGAAAGACATATAAATCCACATCTTGCTAAAAGGTTGCAAGAAGATGAGTAAAGTGAGTAATATGGCAACTATATTTTTCAAATCGGTTGCAAAGGTAGAAATTTATTGTCGTTTATTTTTGTCAAAATGATTATTTTTGTCGTTAGGTTTGTTGGTTGTAGGGTGTCTCCTAAAATGGCATATAACTTATATATACACGAAACAAACCTTCGCATAGCCATACAAATATGGAGTGATATGCGAGACTTCGTTTCGTTTTATTTTTTTTGCAAGTACAGATGTATTATCTAAGGGGGTTTCCAAAGAGAAATTGAAAAGCAAAATACTTGATATACAGGAGTTTAGTGGTTATGGTTCATAATCCACCTTCTCCGCCACCGGCGGAAGTCAAAAAAAATAAAGCGTGTAGAACGAAAGTTTTACGCGCTTTTTTTATGTTTTTAATTGTTGTGGTAACGCTAACTTTTGCCCTGTTTTGAATGCATGTTTCATACATTGGGAAATTTATCTGTGCATATTGTTTTTGAATCACGGATTCAAAGGATTTCGAGGATTACACTGGCTATGGATAATGTCTTTGATCTGGGTCGGAAGTTTTCTTTTTCGAGGATTATTTTGTTTAAATGTTTTTCGTCGATGCCTTCCGGCACTGTTGAAAAGGAGTGTAAAAAATAATACGCTACGAATGACCATGACACCAAATCTAAAGACGTCCTGTTTAATCCTAATAAATCCCGAAAATCCTGATTCAAAACCTTTGGCTGCTGTGCATAAAATTTCCGGCAAAGATTGGGAAAATAATATGCCCTGTGGTAAAAAATATTTGCAGGTTTTTCCATTATTATTTTATCTGCGAAAATAC
>Ga0208787_1001350_pt1 | contig 10754 bp, 8 predicted proteins | sample Wag4_2014_7_11_FD_187362 | JGI IMG/M metagenome (GOLD analysis project Ga0208787, IMG submission 187362) | Fresh water microbial communities from Ohio, USA - Utica-2 Time Series HT 2014_7_11 (SPAdes) (version 2) | ecosystem: Environmental > Aquatic > Freshwater > Water tank | place: USA: Ohio... | reverse complement strand
TTCGATTCTAGATGGTAATGAAGGGTTCCAGTCAAGGCATAATACTTGAGTTGATAAAGCGGATCGAGAGCATCAAGACCCACAAATGCTTCGATGCTAATCACCGTTGGTGTTAATGGCATCGCTTGATTGGAGGCGATAACTTCCATCACCGTTAAGCTTGGATCGTTCGCTAAGAAAGTAAGGCCTTCTGAGCTCATCTTCACACCATGTACACGCAGTAGATCGCCTTGCACTACATCGACTCGATTGGTAATCACATAAATGACACCGGTCGCATCTGCTAACATCACAAATTGGTTTTCTAATTGAAGAAAAATCACCACACCTTCTAAGGTGTAAAAGGTTGTCATCTCATCGGGCATCGTTAAAAATTCAGCAATCGTGATCATGACAATCGGAGCAACGGATAAGGTAATGAGGATTGATGCTTCATAACTCAGATAATGGCCAATCGCAGTGATTTCAATGGTTTTTGGTTCCGTAATATCGGGATTAATCGTCTTGGTTACTAGATCTAGATCATCAAGATAAGGCGCCGCAATTGTGTAGGTGACTGTCATCGGTAAGAAAGGATGAGATGAGGGTAAATCAATCACTTGCCCTGGATAGTAAGATTGACTTTCAAGGTAATTTTTTAAATAACCGAGCATCACGTCCAACAACACATCATCTGGATAATCAAAGCGAAGATGGTCTTCTCCACCGACATAAATAAACATCAAGGTTGGAGGGATGTCATCTAAATTTGGCACCAAAATACCATCGATGACAATATTAAAATCAAGGTGCATTTCTGCCCATTCATAATCGGCTTGTGAGGCCATCATCAAAGGGTATTGATTGGTTTCATCTTCGACATACATTTGTTGGTCAATCATCGTTAATTGACCTTTTAATTCAATGTATTGAATCCAATGACTTGGTAAACTAGCATCCATTGCCATCAGTTCAGTGATCGTGGTAGTCGTTGGTGTAATCGGAATGGGTTGTGCTTGTTGGTAACGAGTGATAAAAGGTTCTTCTTCATTTGGTTTTCCCATGAGGATATAACCATCCATATTTTGGCGATATCCACCCATGCGAATGAGGTCACCTCTCACAAGGGGCTCTGTACTTAAGACGGCAATGAGGTCGGTTTCATCGGCCATGACTACAAGGCCCATGTCAAGATTTGCAAAGATGACGACGCCAACAATTTCATCGTACGTATCGAGTTCACCTGTTTTAAAGGTGGCAATCGGCACACTACCAAAATGAATATCCACATTCCATGATGCGTATAATGTCATGGTTGTGGTGATGGGTGTTGTAAAGACAAATGGGTTTAGTAAGGCTTCTTCTGTGAACCATCCCGCAAAGATAAAACCTTCTTTGATTGGTTGAACTGGTTCCGTCAGTAAACTATCCATCGGAATAATCTCCGGATCAATTAAGGATCCACCATTGGTGTTAAAAGTCACCGTCACCATCGTGATGGACGATGATACAACACTACTGGTATCTTCACTAGAGAGGATAGATGTACTACTGGTGATACTTGAAGCACTACTTGAACTCGTACTGGCAATCGAAGAGATTTCACTCACGGAAGTCGTACTGGTGGTTGAGGTGGTGGAAGCGATTGATGAGGAGAGTTGACTCGTTGTAAAACAACTGGATAACAACATAGTACACATTGCAACCATACGAATAGGAAAAAACCTTTTCATATTGATGCCTCCTTTCAGGCACTCGACTTAAAACTTGATCACAAAACTTCTTACAAATTCAATGTATGCTTAAACCAATCAAAAGTAAAGATAGCCGAGGGAAAAATCATAAGGACTTTTTCTTAGCGGTTCTTAGGTAAAGAAAAAATCAATTTCATCCTGTCAACGTTATTAAGAAAAAAACTCATGTTTTGAACCTTGAAGCAGCTTTTATATTTGCATGATGCTGATGAAAGTCGAACGAAAGAATTAACTTTTTTACGTTTAGCAAGGTTTTTCATATCGGTTATAATATGCCTATGCAACATCTTGCCATCGTTGGCTTACAGTTTGGTGATGAAGGTAAAGGTAAAATTACCGATAGTTTATCGCACAATTTTGATTACGTAGTTCGGTATCAAGGCGGCCACAATGCTGGTCATACTGTTTATGCCAACGGTCAAAAATACGTACTACATGTTTTACCAACGGGTATTGTTCACCCACACACGATGAATGTTTTGGGTAACGGCATGGTGATTAGTCTTGATGCCTTACAAAAAGAATTAACAGGTTTTTCTCCTTCTCAAATCATCATTTCCGATCGCGCCCATCTGTTATTTCCTTTTCATCAAATATTAGATGCCCAAAGCGAACAATCAAGTTCGCAAAAAATTGGTACCACCCAAAAAGGAATTGGGCCTGCTTATCAAACAAAAACGGCGAGAACTGGTATTCGTGTTGCCTCGTTAAGAGATTTATCAAGACTAGAAATCGAACTCAATCGATTGGTCAAATCCTTAGGGCTTTCCTTTGATGTGTCAACCTACCTTCAATCCATGAAGGGATTTATTGCAACCATCCTTCCGCGAATTCAGGATACATCTTATGTCATCCATCAGGCCTATCAACAAGGCAAACGTATTTTGTTTGAGGGTGCTCAAGGGGTGATGCTTGATATCGACCATGGTACCTATCCATATGTGACGAGTAGTCATCCTACTCCTGCAAGTATTCCCGTGGATATTGGTCTACCTCCAGCATGGATTCAAAACAGTCTAGGGATTGTTAAAGCTTACACCACGCGTGTCGGTGAAGGACCTTTTCCCACTGAAATCTTAGGGAGCCAAGCAGAGTTGATTCGTAAAACCGGTAACGAATATGGTTCGACGACCGGTCGCCCAAGACGCATCGGTCATTTAGATATCGTGATGTTAAAACACGCCTTACGTGTGACGGGTGTCAATCAACTCGCCATCACCTTACTTGATGTTTTAAGTGTCGTGGATACGATTTCAATTTGTATCGCGTACGAACTGCGTGGACAACGAATAGAACTCGTCCCTGCACATGCGGACGACTTGGCGATGATCAAACCGATTTATGAAACCTTGCCTGGTTGGAAGATTCCGATTCAAGAATGCAAAACCTTTTCCGATTTACCAAAAGCCGCACAAGCATATGTGTTAAAAATTGAATCCTTACTTGGGGTTCCGATTCGCTATCTTTCCAATGGTCCTCGTCGGGATCAATTGATGGTTCGGAGATAAGTTATGATTGATCGTTATACTTCACCTTTCATGAAATCCACGTGGTCTGATGACGATAAATTTCAACAATATCTTCAGGTTGAACTTGCTTCTTTATTTGCCTTAAAAGAACGACATATCATTGATGCCACCACCTATCAAAAATTAACTCAAGCTCGTTTTACCCTGACCGGCATTGCTCAACATGAAGCAACGCTACAACACGATGTCCTAGCTTTTGTCGCCTCATGTCGAGATTCGTTAGGCGAAGAAAAACGTTGGTTTCATTTTGGCTTAACTTCTTCGGATGTGATTGATACGGCGCATAGTTTGATTTTTCGCAACATCAATCAACATTTCACCACGCTCATCGATAACCTATTAAATGTACTGAAAGCCAAAGCTTATCAATATCAACACACGCCAATCATGGCCCGCACGCATGGTATGTATGCTGAACCGAGTGTTTATGGTTTACGATATGTGCTTTGGTATGACGATTTACAACGGCTCAAAAAATCATTCTTGCAGGCTTGTGAAGGTGTAGAATTGGTGAAACTATCTGGTTCGATTGGCACCTATCCCATCTTGCCTCCAGAACACGAAAACATCGTCGCGAAGAAGTTAGGGTTAAAAACAACCACCATTCATACCCAAATTATTCAAAGAGATCGCCACGCTAGTTATGTGTTTAGTTTGGTGAATCTTGCCGGATGGATCGAAAAAATAGCCCTCGATATTCGCTTGTTATCGAGATCAGAAGTGTTAGAAGTATCGGAAGCGTTTGGTGAACAACAAAAAGGGAGTTCAGCGATGCCACATAAACGTAATCCCATTCAAAGTGAAAACTTAATGGGCTTAGCAAGATTAATGCGAGGTTACCTAACCGCTGTTCATGAAAACCAAGCATTATGGCATGAACGCGATATTTCCCATTCTTCCGTGGAACGGATTGTCTTTATGGATGCCACCACGGTGATGGAAACCATGCTGACGCGTGTCACCAAACTCATCGATCAATTGGTGGTATTTCCTGATACCATGCTTCGGCATATCCAAGAAAGTTATGATACCTATTGGACCCAAGTCTTTTTACATCAAGCCATCCTACAAGGCCTTGATCGTGAAGAAGCGTATCGGGTTTTACAAACCAGCGCCTATGAAGCGATGCAAAAGAAAATCAGTATGATCACCATCTTAAAAGCCCATCCCTTATTCAAATCTCAACCCTTGTCATCTTGGATGAAAAGTTCAAATGCGATTGATCAACTTTATCAACGGGTTTTTAAATAGCGCCTTTATTTCTTTGCAAACACATCATTAAATTGTTTTTGTACGCGGATAAAGGTTGTGCCTCTGGGGAGTTCTTTTAACGTTTTTGCCCCAACATATGTACATGCAGATCGTAGACCACCTAATAAATCTTGCAGCGTAGCACTGACAGGTCCGCGATAAGGAACTTCCACGGTACGACCTTCAGAACTACGATAGTTCAACATTTCTTGTTGATTTTTGGTCATCGCGGTATCGGAACTCATCCCATAAAATTGGATATATGAAACTGCTTTCGTAATCGGTAACTTGGTCTTTGCATCAAATTGACCAGTCGCTTCATCGCGTGTGAGGATGGTACCACCACCTTCATCATGTCCTGCGAGTAAACCACCTAACATCACAAAATCAGCACCAGCACCAAGGGCTTTGGCAACATCTCCTGGACATGTACAACCACCATCACCAATGATTAAAGCGCCCATCCCATGAGCCGCTTCTGCACATTCAATAATCGCAGACAATTGTGGATAACCTACACCGGTTTGAATGCGAGTGGTGCAAACACTACCAGGACCGATGCCTACTTTAACGATATCAGCACCTCTTAAAATCAATTCTTGGGTCATATCACCTGTCACCACGTTCCCGGCCATGATGACACAATCTGGATGCCGTTGACGAACCTTGGAAACAAATTCGGCAAAGAATTCACTGTAACCATTCGCTACATCGATACAGATCATATAAAACTGAGGAAAGGTTTTTAAAATCGTTTCTAACCGTTGTAAATCGCTTTCACTTACACCAGTGGAAAACACCGTTAAATCAGGATTTAATTGGGTGGCATACGGGCGAATCGCATCGACGTGATAACTCTTCACCAACACCGTGAGTAACTTTTCTTGTTGCATCGCTAATGCCATGCGAATGGTACCGACGCCATCCATGTTGGACGCCATGATGGGAATCCCATTCCATTGGCGACCTTTGGCGTGTAAAAATTTATAAGTTCTGGTCAAATCAACATCTTTTCTACTTTTTAAAGTTGAACGTTTAGGACGAATGAGCACATCAGCAAAATCTAATTTTAATTCGTTTTCGATCCGCATATGAAGTTCCTTTTGTATGTAAAGATAACAATGCAATTATTTTAACTTAATTGTGGGTTCAGTGGAAATGAATGATTAAAAAAGCACCGAGATGAATTCGGTGCTTGGTTAAATTTACACGTTCAATGGTTAGAAAGTGACAGAGTAAATTATCATTCTGCCAGTTGTGTTGGATGCACCTGCAGTCGCAAAATCTCCATCCGAGGAATTAGAAGAAATCAACCAAACCGGTCTACCTTCATCATTAAGTGAGATTTGATTACCTTGGTCGTCACCACTTCCAGAAAATATTAAGATATCCACTTCTTCAAATGCTTCATTAAGTTCAATTAAGAAAGCGTCAGTGGATTGAACACCCTCACGACCACCTTCTACTTCATAAAAAGTTCCTGTTAGATAATAACCACCGGCTTTGGCATAGATAGCAGAAATGATTTTGCCATTATAATCATTATCTTCAATCATTGTTTTTTCGCCGGTTGCTAAATCAATACTGAATAGCATACTTCGAGAATAAATATTATATTCCGGATTAAATGGCGAGAAACTATATGGACCAGAGGGAGTTAAAATGCTTTGTTCAATCGTGATGAGGAAAGCAGTTGTGTTATCAGCCATGACCATGAGATTAGAATAGTAATTATTAGAAAAATTATACATTACATCGTCGATGGTGGTACTTATATACGAATTTAGACCAAAACTAAAGGCGTTCAACGTGTCAGTGCTAAAGTCGTAGAAACCACCTATGTTAATGTAATAACTCGGGTTCATGGTAGAGATATATTCATGATTACGTTCAGCAAATCGAGTAAAGATGGTTTCTAAATTTGTGTAAATTTCATTTCGATCTTCTTCGGCAATAAAATTTTCTTCGAGGATATCAAAATAATCTCCAATGGTTCGATCCTCAAGTGTTGAAGGAATTCTGAGGTTAACAAAAACATTGGCACCCAATGACAAGTCGCCATTTTCGTTCATAAATTTAGTTTCAAAACCTGAGCGATAACCTTGAAAGTTTAAATTGGTATAACTGTCGAATGTAATAGGGGAATTACTAATCGTCGTTAATGCATTCAGATTTTCAAAATTTAACTCTGCTAAGTAAGTATTTTGAAAATTTGCATAGTCAGTGTCATTAAAAGTAGGAAAGTTTGAAGGAATAGTGGTAAAGCTTAATTTTTGTTGTGATGTGATCAAATTAGGATTTATTGCCAATTCATTATTAAAAGCTTGAGTAATAAACAAGCGATCATTTTCAAATAATATATCATCAAAGCGATAATAATTATTTTTGACATAAGCATCAACGACAGTATATTCAGATTGGTTGCTAATATCAAACTTTAAAAGAAAACAAATCTCCGTCCATTGGTCAAAAGAATCAATAGTAAAGTTTTCCGAAATATAGGTTTCATGATGGAATAGTTTCCACCAAAATTTGGGTCGCCATTTTGCGGAAAATCATAACTTAAGACCACGATAATGGTATCTTGTTGATCAAAAGCAACACGGATCCAAGTGCCCCAGAATAAATATTCATTTTCGATTTGCCAATCGCGACGTTCTTGACTAATTTCAAATTGATATAAAAATTCTACTTCAGCGGTTCTCATGTTATAGATTGAGAAACCATGTTCTCTGTTCCAATAATCATTTTCGGTAGTACTTTCAATTGAACCTTCAAAATAATTCATACCAGATTGATAGTAATATTCATTTTGGAACCTTGAAAATGATGGATAGTCAAAACCGACACCAACGGACGTAGTATCACCATCCAATGTGGCATTATCAAAATCCCAATTAGGAACTTCGTTACCTGAGAAAGGCACACTACTACCACCACTTGTCTGAGAAGTTGTTGAGTTTTCAGCGCTCGTTTGTGAAGTTGTGGAACTGCCACCGCTCGTTTGTGAAGTTGTGGAACTGCCACCATTGCCTGGATTGGCTAATAAAACCGTGCCAGTGACAACCGTAGCGCCACCACCTAATAATAATAATAGTAATGGTAATTTCTTTTTATCGGTGACAAAACCGAGAATTTTAGTGATAATGGATTCTTTTTCTTTTTTGGCCATAACCAAGTCTCCTTGTTAATTACACATAAAACTATAAATGAAAATAAAATAATTTCAATTATTATTTATAATTTGATAACAATTTAATTAATAAATATTTAAGAATTTTTAATCGTGTTAAATGATCATTACATCCAAGATATTAATATTCAAAGATTAATAAAGCAAAAAGATAAATACAAAAAATAATAAATTAATCAATTAGAGGACAATAATCAACGCTCTAAATCTAAGCGTCTTATAAGCAAAATGTAACACTTGGGGAGGGAATTACACTTACACCCCTACTATGTTTTAAAAAATGAAAAGGTTCAAATGGTTTGATTAATTTGAACCTTTTGAGAAATAAAAAGAGTTAAAATTCAATTATTCTTTAATATAACCAACATTGCTTGTTTTCTTTGGATCAAAGGTTAAGTTAAAGACAGCTGCAACTAATTGATAAATTCCAAAGGTGACTAAACTTAAAAAGAAATAAGCCAAGGTTCGGCTTTTCCAACCTTGAGGTTTTAAATTGGTGCGGTTGATGATAAAACTGCCAATAAATCCTAAGAAGAAAGTAAGCAAGAAACGTACTAAATTGTTGTTGTCCATATTTGAACTCCTTTAGTCGATATTTTATCATAAAAAATAAAATAGTTAACATTCATATCTTATGAGAAAATGTAAGGAAACTTTTAACCTTTTAAAAATAAGCGGATTCAAAATAGTGAATAAGAATCGACATCTCACACAAAGGATTACTCCGTGTGTTTCATTTGAAAAAAAGTCTATAAATAAAAAGTGCAAATTAAATTTTTTAATTTGCACTTTTATATATTAGTAATAGAAATAAAGAATTTGAATAGACGTTAAACTATTCTTTAATATAACCGATATTGCTTGTTTTCTTTGAATCAAAGGATAAGTTAGAGCTAGTGAACGTCCCTTCAACATAATCATTCTATTTCGATGGTTTTTAACCTATTCAGTTAATAATTCAAAAAATTAGGTTGGAAAAGTTGGACATCATCATGTGGGTAGACATTTATTCATGCTACGATATAAATCAATTTAAGAACGCTAGGGATGATGTTAGGTTCGTTGAACAAAGGATTAGATAAAAAGCCATATTCATCGGAGGATGAACTAAGTATTCTTATCTTTTTTTAACCCAATTTGATAAGCAATCAAAAGTGGAATCCATCCATTAAACACAGCAGTATCCATATAATTTTGTAATAGCTCTCCGAAGGACGCTGAAAAAGGTAAATTAATGATGACAACAATCGACAGCAAAAGAATCATCAAAATGGTAAAGGGATACTGAAAGGCCTTTTTCTTTACAATCTCCTTTATTTGGAACGATTTTGATCCAGTGATATCAAGACTCTTATGGTCTTGATGTGACCCAATAAAATAAGAAATTAGCAATGGAATCCATCCTCCTAACGCTAAAAAGATAAGAAAAGCCATGCTTAAAGGTATTCCTCCTGGTTCGATTGGAACAATAAATACCTCAATCAGCAACGACAGAAAAATGATTAAATAAACGATCAGAATGATGAGCGGATATTTTTTTGCTTTTTTCATAAAAATCCTCTTAACATCAACATAACAATTAATTTTAGAAAAAACAATTCAATATTTGTTGTGTAAGACAATTATCGCAAAAGGTTTAAAAAGGATTCATAAACATAAACCCGGTTTTTCTTTGAAGGATTTTGCACTTGGATGATCTTTAACTCACGAAGATAATTCACCATACGATTGATTTGATCATATGGTTTATTAAGCGTTTTCATCATTCCTTCTACGGTAAAGATAGGGTGGGATTCTAGATATAGCAAATAGGGGATCGCTCTTTTTTTAAGCAATTTTTCATGGTTATCTTTTAACGATTGCAGACGATGAAATAAACCCAAGGTTTCTTAAAATATGTCATTTCTATGGATAAATTTAATTTAAGTAAAGATGGGATTATCCATCATAATTTTGAGACTTTTTTATTACAAGGCTTAAAACAATAAACAATCCATCCATACGGACACTCGAAACGGACTAGCTATCCGTGTGTTTGTGTTAGTGCAAACAAGGTTAAAAATTTGTAAGATAGGTGAGAATAAAATATTTTGGAAAAGTAACTAGTTACTTCCTTTGAAGTTTTGAAGTCTCAATAATTATGCACATTGGTAATCTAAATATAAAAAACATTATATGTAAATAAATTTTATATCCCCTTTAAAAATTGACTTGAGAACTGGCAGGAAGCCTTTGCTCCACACAAATGGCATTTGGGTTTCTTTTCAGTACAGATGCTTGTTAAACCATCTTGATCTAATTGACCATACATAACAAATATTATGTCAATGTACCGAATTGGAAATCCTGTTGCTTTACTAAATGCTCTACCGACCTTTACAGCCCCTTCCAAATCTTCTTCGTTATCAATCAAACCTAATCTACTAAAGATACGTAAAATAACTCGGTCTGGTTTTAGAACATTCAATCCGATATCCATCATAAAGTGATATACGGTTTTACCCCCTAAAAATAAAAAGTTGGATTGCAGTGATTTTTTCAAAGCAAATAGGGCGTTGTCATTATCCAACAACCCAAAGGAATTTATGTAATTAGTAAAATTACCATGCTTTTTTATGAGATCACTCATCTTCAAAGCATTTTGATAACAAGCATCAATCTTCCATTTGTTTCTTATCATTTGTGGATCATTTTTTATCGCAGTAAGTTGACTAGGAGAGTATTTCCTTACAACATCTATAATTGGAAAGTTTTTGTGAATTTGGGGAAGATATAAATCAACTGTTGAAGCTTTAAATCCCGAATAAAATATCACATCAACAAGCATTTGGTAATATTGATCATTTTCGATTTTTCGGTTTTCATATTTCTTAAATGAGTCAAATTTACTATTAAACTCATTTACGGAATATTTGCTGTTTTTTTGTAAAGTGTCGGTTATTTGAGAAAAAATTAGTTTTAAGTCAATCGAATCATTTTCGCTTCTTTCATCAATCTTTAAACCACAAAATTTACAGAATGAACTATCATTATCTATTAATTTTCTAC
>Ga0208787_1001348_pt1 | contig 10793 bp, 10 predicted proteins | sample Wag4_2014_7_11_FD_187362 | JGI IMG/M metagenome (GOLD analysis project Ga0208787, IMG submission 187362) | Fresh water microbial communities from Ohio, USA - Utica-2 Time Series HT 2014_7_11 (SPAdes) (version 2) | ecosystem: Environmental > Aquatic > Freshwater > Water tank | place: USA: Ohio... | reverse complement strand
CATGTTTAACTAGTCAATTTGAGCAGCAAGTCAGAGCGATGGCGCGTTTACCTTTGGGTAGTACTGAGTTGATTGGCCCAAGCATCATGCTTAATATTTTGGGTGATGAGTGGCTGGTCTCTGGAACGCAAGTAGAGCCTTCATGGGAAAAAATTCTGAAGGCCCCTTCGGCAAAGCTTCATCTGTATGGCAAAGCTGAACCTCGCGTTGGTCGCAAGATGGGACACATTAATTTTGTGGGCAAAACTTCATCAGCTGTTGAGTTGGTTTGCCAAGAGGCTATAGAAGTCCTAAAAATTGTGCGCTGATCATGCCTGATTTAATTCAAAGAATTCAAAGGGCGGTAGACGTTCTTAAGGCTGGTGGTTTGGTGGGGATGCCCACTGAAACGGTTTATGGTCTAGCTGCTGATGCGAACAATGTTTCAGCAATCAATAAAATATTTTCCAGTAAGGGCCGCCCTTCTGGCCACCCTTTGATTGTCCACATCGCGCAAGCTGAACCAAATGTTGCTGATGATCATCAAGCAAGTGCAATTGCTTGGCGTGAAATACTCAGCCAGTGGTCAAGAGATGTTTCGCCAGAGGCTTTGATTTTGGCAAATAAGTTTTGGCCCGGTCCTTTGACCATGATTCTTCCAAAAGCTAAAAATGTTTTATCGGAAGTAACAGGTGGGCAAGAGACGGTAGGGGTTCGGTGTCCGCAGCATCCTATGGCGCAGCAGTTATTAAAAGCATTTGGTGGTGGTTTGGCAGCACCTTCTGCCAATCGTTTTGGCAGAATTTCTCCAACCACAGCTGAGCATGTACGTGAAGAATTTCCAGGTAATGAAGTGTTGGTGATTGATGGTGGCCCCTGTGATGTGGGTATTGAATCAACGATTGTTGATCTGACTCGCCTTGATACCCATGGCGCTGTGATTTTGCGACCTGGAGCGATCAACCAGGTCATGATTGATCAGGCGCTTACGACATCTGATCAGGGTGGGGGAAAACTTCTATCAATGGCTCAAAAAGGAAATGAAGCAGTACCGAGGGTGTCTGGAAGTTTGAGTGCGCACTATGCACCAAAGACTAAATTGCTTATATACGATTCGAAAGATGCCAAGCCAATATTTTCTGAAGCAAATGAAGTTGCAGGATTTAAGCAAGTTGCTTGGGTGCATTTTCCACAAGCTCAGCTTGATAAACAAAATGACAAAGTGCTTGGCTTAAAGAATGTAGTAAAAGAATTGCTTTTACCTCTTGAGCCAAAATCACTGGCTCGCGAGCTTTATGCTTTACTCAGACAATTGGATGCACTGAACGTTGATTGTATTTTCTTTGAGCAATTGCCGGGTGGTATTGAATGGGATGCGATCCGAGATAGACTGGGGCGTGCCTCAGTTGGGTCTGGCGTGTAATTGTTGAGGACCATCATCAAGAAGCCAAGACATTAATGCATCATGGATGCCTCGCCCTGAGCGAGCATTGTGATGATTGATGAATGAAGAAATCACATAGACCTGTCCTGTTCTACTCACAACATAGCCTGAAATACTTCTGACATCTGCCAAAGATCCCGTTTTGATATAAGCACCATATTTTTTGATTGGCTTAGGGAACTGAGATAAGTTATTTTCAAATGCTTGCGCATCGCCTTTTCTGGGGATGTATTGACGAAGTTTATCCATTAAGCGATGTTTCATTGTTCCATCTACTCCGGCAATCGGAAGTGATTCGGTGAAGTAATCTCGCGTAGAAGAATTTAGACCAAGCAGCAATACTTGATTGAGATGCTTAGAGCTGATTCTTTCAATGCGGGACAAGCCAGAGCCATTTTCAATGACCAGTTCTGGCATCTCTAATTGATATTTCTTGAGCCATGATTTAACCACCATGTTTCCGTTGCTGGTGTTTCCGGGGCCCCCAGTTTTTTCTAATGCCAGCGTGAGTAAGACTTGTCTGGCCATCACATTATTAGAAAGCTTATTGATGTCTTTGACAGACTCATACAAGGGAATGCCAAAGTGCGTCACAATCGGCCGAAAAGATTCGGTTAATTGACCACTTTTGATCGCAGGCTTCTTGCCCCACGTGCCACCTAGATCTTCCCATGCGGCAATTAAGCTCTGTGATAAAAATTGATCACTATCAGAGGCAACAATGTTCCAATGAGCGGTAGAGCAGTCACTGGGGTAGTTACCGTTAAAACTGGCAACCCAACCTGAATTTTTCTCGGCCTTTAAAGACATGGTGATGCCGTCTCGCCAATTGGTGCAGGGACCATCGATCACCACCAAGTTGTTATCAATGGATAGATTGGCCATGCGCGGAGTTTGCTTGATGACAACCAAGCGATTTTCAAGATTTGGGAAAAACTGAAAACTAAAGCTATTAAAAGCAAACAAAAGCGCATCTGGAGCAACGTTATAAGCGCGAGTTGGTTCGCCGTCAGAGAATGATGACTCTTTGACAGATTTGTCATATGCGCTTCTGTCAAAAATCAGGTCTCCATGGATATTTTTAACGCCACTGGCTTTGAGATTGCCTAAAAGCTTGTTCACTTCTTCTGGGATGAGCTTTGGGTCACCACTGCCTCTGATAAGTAAATCCCCGCGCAGAGTACCTTTTGAGATTTGTCCGTTAGTGAATAAATCCGTTTTCCACCTGTATTGAGGGCCAAGCATTTCCATGGCAGCTAAGCTTGTGACAAGCTTCATTGTGGAAGCTGGATTCATGCCTAAGTTTTCTTGCCAATGAATCACATCATGGGAGTTAAAGGTTGCATAACCTTGTTGGCTCGTGATTTTTGAGACAGATATTGAAATTGCTTCTTTTGGTATGGCGCTTTTTTTGATGGCTGATTCTACTGATGCGGGTAAAAAATCTTTCGCAAATAAGCCAAAGCTTTGCGCGGCTAAAAAAAAGCCTGTCAATATCAATAAATGTCTCTTAAATGGCATCCCTAAATCATATAGCCTAATGAGCACTTATGTATATATGGCTTTACGAGGTAACTATGTTTTTTAAAATCTTGTTTGAACGAATCAGGGCAATGCATAGGTCATAAAAAAGAGGCCGATGCGGCATTGGTATTTTTTCCTGAAATTGTTCGCACAGTTTGGCCAGAGCCTTAAGTCATTGCTTAGTTTAGCGCCACCAAGCAATTTATGAGCCATGCTTTTCAATTCCACTTCACTCAAAAGCCATTTTTGTTTGCCAAGGCATTGAAGTAAAAGGTCCAAAGATGTTTCTTGAAAGGTCAGGATTTCGCTTGCAATGATCTTGAGCATTGAATGTGGCGAGTCAGAAGGGTCTTTGAATGTCATTGAATATGTCTTTTCAAGACTCAATGCTTGTTGCCAATCCTTCAAGGATGCCGGCTTGATCAAAACAAAATCAAACACATTGTTAGGGTTCAGTAATCTATGAGCGCCATCGGTGTGTGCGGTGATGCCAAATATTTTTATTTTTGAGCCATAGTGCTGATGCGCGGCGATTGCCAATTGATCTCCATTGATGATGGGCATGGTCAAGTCTGTGACCAAAATATCAAAAGAAGACTCGCAAATTTTTTCCAAGGCTTCTTGACCACAAGAGCTTGAATGAACGCAATATCCCATGTCTTTGAATTGAGCCTCTGTGATCAGTCTGCTTGGGGCGTGATCATCCACAATCATCACGCTTTCGTGATGATCGATGATGGGGGTAGCCTTCTCATAAGTTGTATTGATTCTTGTGTACTTGGGTTGCTGAATGGATCTTTTAAAAGAAAGTGTGAAGCTCACTGATGTGCCAAGTCCTTGTTCAGAATCAATGGCCAGTTTGCCGCCCATCATCGCAATGAGCTGTTTTGCAATGGTCAAACCAAGCCCTGTGCTTGAGTGTGAATACTCAGTATCAATATGTTCATATTGTTCGTAGGGTTTGAATATCCTTGCGATATGAGCTTGGGGTATCCCTTTGCCATTATCAGAAACCTCAAAAAAGATGATTTGAGCAAAATGATCATTTGCAAGGGTTCTGGTCGTGATTTGAACTTCTTTGTCTGGACTGAACTTGATGGCATTGCTGATCAAGTTATGTAATACCTGACCCAATCTCGTGCCATCCGCAATCAAGCTTTCTGCAATTTCTGGGCAGATATGACAGTTGAGAGTGGTATTGTTTTTTTGTGCAAGGGTAGTAAATGTTCTGTTGATGTTTTTAATCAGATTGCCCAAGTTACAGGCCTCTGTTTTGAGTGTCATTTTCCCGGCATCAATTTTCGACAAATCTAGTAATTGATTCAGAACCTCTAGCATAGACTCTGCTGAGGCGTGAGCGCTCTCTAAGATGGTTTTTTCAGAATGATCTAGCTGACTATTGCGTAAAAGCTTTTCTTGGATGCTGAGTATGGCACTGATGGGTGTTCTTATTTCATGGCTGATGGTTGAAATCGCCTGGTTCTTTGTTTCTTGGAATGCACTTAGGTTTTGTTGATTTTTATGGGCGAGTTTTGACCAATGCTTATTTCTTATCAGTAAGTAAACGCTGAATAAGCAAGTGCAAATGAAAGCTAAGAGGGTAAGCTGATGTTCGTTAAGCATCAGTGATTCGATTGGTTCTACAAAACGTAATTAATTCTGCAATATTGGTTACGCCAATTTTTTTATAAACACGAGTTTTGTATGTCGATACTGTTTTTGTGCTGATGTGAAGAAACTCTGAGATAGCACTGTTGGGATGTCCATCGGCCAAGTATTTAATGACTTGAAATTCTCTTGGAGAAAATGATGAAATGATCTGATCATCACTGCTGAATATTTTTGATGAATTATTGACGTGAAAAAATGTATATCCTTGAGAGACTGCTAGGCAAGCGGCTAGGATGATGTCTGCACTGGCTGTTTTATTGATGAAGCCGTGCCCACCAATACTTCTGACACGACTGCCATAAACCTTGGCTTCTAAAGAAGAGACGACTAAGATTCTGGTGTCTGGAGCAATGATTTGTAACCGGCGGATCACATCGAAGCCATCTACTCTTGGCATATCGATATCCAAAATGATCAAGTCTGTTTCATTTTCTCGGACGAACTCAAGGCAGCCATCGCCATCAACTGCCTCCCCGATGATTTGAAAGTGAACTTGTTGTGCCAGCATGTTTTTAAGTGCCCAGAGCATGGCTGGATGGTCGTCAACCAATAGGACTTTCTTCCTCATCTAACTCACTCCTTTTGTGACTGTTTCGTGATCAGTTGTTTCATAGCTAATTGTTGTTTGGCTGATTTGCCCATCTTTAGTACTTGATGTAGTGTCATTGGCGGCATGATGTGTTTACCGTAGTAACAATCAATGTCATGCTTTTCGGCCACAGTTTTTTCTTGCATGAGTTTGATGGGGCCTGCCACTGATCTTGCATCGTTGGCATGGATGAGTGCTTTATCAATGTCATGCTTTTCGGCCACAGTTTTTTCTTGCATGAGTTTGATGGGGCCTGCCACTGATCTTGCATCGTTGGCATGGATGAGTGCTTTAAGCGCAATCAATTTCTTTTCACACTGACTTCCCGGGATTGCTTGCCTGATGAGATCGCTAGCCAGGTGGATGTGGGTGAATCGATGATTGAGCATCAGATGGCATTCTTCATCCTGACCTGTGAAATTCAGTAGATGAAACAAAATGCCGAGGCGTTGTAATTGCACCAATGCTTCTTGTAACCGGGAAGCTTCTTTTAATTCTGCTGAGTGGCTGATGCCGACATAAATCAGACCAACAGGTAAATAACATTTGAGCAGGACCTCTTGAAAGTCGTTCATCAAGTCTGAATCAATCAACCATTCAGCTTTCATGTTGAGCATGATGGAGTGTGGTTTTGTGAAGCTGTGCCAGTAATTGGCCGCGCGAATACCTTCTTTGACTAAACCGATCACCGTCGCGCGAATACCTTCTTTGACTAAACCGATCACCGTGTCTTTTGACGCATGCTCTAAGGATGTGAGGGTGACAAATTCAGTGACGAGGTCTTGAGAGCTCAATGCCAGCTCAAAACTTAAATTTTGGGATTCTGCCCATGTTTCAAGCTGCTTACTCTCGGGTTGCATCATCACTTCATACAGTTGTCCCTGTTGGAACTCTTTAACAGCCAACCCTGGTTTTTTTGTCCAATTTTTAACAAGCGAATAGAGCCGAGACTTAGGTTTCATAATTAAATCCAATAAAATCAATTATTTAGTGATATTTGATCACCAATAGTTACGCTGCTCTTGAGAAAAGCTTGTGCGCCAGTGCTTAGGAAATCCATTCTTTGAATGGAAAGTCTTGTCATGACCCTTGAAATGCTGGGCTACCATCCCTATAATTAGCACTCAACCATTTAGAGTGCTAACAATACGTTTTAGTTCGAGTTCGTTGGCACTTCTACTGGAAATTATAATTAATTATTTTTACTAACTGTTAAGTAAATACTTACTAACTTTTTTAAAGGAGTCAAAATGAATTTACGCCCTTTACATGATCGCGTGATCATCAAGCGTTTAGACAACGAAACAAAAACAGCTTCAGGTTTAGTGATTCCTGAGACTGCAGCTGAAAAGCCAGATCAAGGTGAGATCCTTGCTGTTGGCACAGGTAAAAAAGATGAGTCAGGCAAGGTTATTCCACTGGATGTGAAAGTGGGCGACCGTGTTTTGTTTGGCAAGTATGCTGGTCAGACAGTAAAAGTTGATGGCGATGAGCTTCTCGTAATGCGCGAAGAAGACATCATGGCAGTGGTTCAGAAGTAATTTAATAAGAGACATCGAAAGGAATTCAAATGGCAGCAAAAGATGTATTTTTCAGTGACAGCGCGCGTACGCGCATGGTCGAAGGCGTTAACATTTTGGCTAACGCAGTTAAAGTAACTTTAGGACCTAAAGGTCGTAACGTGGTTTTAGAGCGTTCATTTGGTGGCCCATTGGTTACTAAAGACGGTGTGTCAGTAGCTAAAGAGATTGAGCTAAAAGACAAGCTACAAAACATGGGTGCACAGATGGTTAAGGAAGTTGCATCTAAGACAGCTGACAACGCTGGTGACGGTACAACAACTGCAACAGTATTGGCACAGTCAATCGTACGTGAAGGTATGAAGTACGTTGTTGCTGGCCACAATCCAATGGATTTGAAGCGCGGTATTGATAAAGCTGTGACTGCAGCAATTGCAGAAATCACAAAAATCAGCAAGCCATGCACAACCACAAAAGAAATCGCTCAAGTTGGTTCTATTTCAGCAAACAGCGATTACAGCATTGGTGAGCGTATTGCTGAAGCCATGGAAAAAGTGGGTAAAGAAGGTGTTATCACTGTTGAAGATGGCAAATCATTAGCAGATGAGCTAGATGTTGTTGAAGGTATGCAGTTTGACCGCGGTTACCTTTCACCATATTTCATCAGCAACCCAGAAAAGCAAGTAGCTATTCTTGAGAACCCATTCATTTTGTTGTTCGACAAGAAAATCAGCAACATTCGTGACTTGTTGCCAGTATTGGAGCAAGTAGCTAAAGCTGGTCGTCCATTGTTGATCATTGCTGAAGATATCGAAGGTGAAGCGTTGGCAACTTTGGTTGTTAACAACATTCGTGGCATCTTGAAGACTTGTGCTGTTAAGGCTCCAGGTTTCGGTGACCGTCGTAAGGCCATGCTTGAAGACATCGCTATTTTGACTGGTGGTCAAGTGATTGCTGAAGAAGTTGGTTTGACACTAGAAAAAGTAACGCTACAAGACTTAGGTCAAGCTAAGCGCGTTGAAATCGGTAAAGAAAACACAACCATCATTGATGGCGCAGGCGAAGCTAAGAACATCGAAACTCGCGTTAAGCAGATTCGTGCACAAATCGAAGAAGCTACTAGCGACTACGATCGTGAAAAGCTACAAGAGCGCGTTGCTAAATTGGCAGGCGGTGTTGCAGTTCTACGTGTTGGCGCAGCCACAGAAGTAGAAATGAAAGAGAAGAAAGCTCGTGTTGACGACGCATTGCACGCTACACGTGCCGCTGTTGAAGAAGGTATTGTCCCTGGCGGCGGTGTTGCTTTAGTACGTGCTAAACAAGCCATCATGACTTTGAAGGGCGATAACGCAGATCAAAATGCTGGTATCAGCATCGTGTTGCGCGCCATGGAAGAGCCACTTCGCATCATCGTTTCAAACGCTGGTGACGAGGCAAGTGTTGTTGTGAATAACGTAGCTGCTGGTAAAGGCAACTATGGTTACAACGCAGCATCTGGTGAATATGGTGACATGGTTGAAATGGGTGTTATTGACCCAGCTAAAGTGACTAAGACAGCTTTAGTGAACGCAGCATCTGTTGCTGGTTTGTTGTTGACAACAGACTGCGCAGTTGTTGATTCACCAAAGGATGATGCTCCAGCAATGCCTGATATGGGCGGCGGTATGGGTGGCATGGGTGGTATGGGCGGCATGATGTAATTGAGTCCATACTCAAATAAAAAAGGCGCTTCGGCGCCTTTTTTATTGTCTGCAAATCAGTTCAATTGAGAGGTTCACCATAACGATGTTTGTGACCGCATGGGTGGTATGGGCGGCATGATGTAATTGAGTCCATACTCAAATAAAAAAGGCGCTTCGGCGCCTTTTTTATTATCTGCAAATCAGTTCAATTGAGAGGTTCACCATAACGATGTTTGTGACCGCGCGTGGTCAATGCCCTTTTACGACTCTTCACTACTTGGGTTGCTTTCTTCTTACCATAGCTTTTTGGTGGAACCCCTGCCATCAATAATGCTTGGCGTTTGATTTGAGCCAGCGTTAAACGTTTTTTGATATTCATGGTTCAACTATACGGTAATCAATGCTAGGTAATCAAATTCAAGTTTGGTATAGGTGATTGATGAGAGCAACAAAAAACCGCCCGTAGGCGGTTCTCTGTAAAGCGATTGAGATTTACTCAACTGCTTTGACCATGTCTTCAATGACCTTCTTAGCGTCACCAAAGACCATCATGGTCTTGTCCATGTAGAACAACTCGTTATCTAGGCCGGCATAACCAGACGCCATAGAACGCTTGTTCACAATCACAGTCTTCGCTTTGTAGGCCTCAAGAATCGGCATACCGAAAATTGGGCTACCTGGAGTTCTCGCGGCAGGGTTCACCACGTCGTTAGCACCCAAAATCAATACAACGTCCGCTTGACCAAATTCGCTGTTGATATCTTCCATTTCGAACACTTGATCGTATGGAACTTCAGCTTCAGCCAAAAGAACGTTCATGTGACCAGGCATACGACCAGCCACTGGGTGGATCGCATACTTCACAGTGACACCAGCGTGAGTTAGCTTCTCTGTGAGTTCTTTCAGTGCGTGCTGAGCACGAGCAACCGCTAGACCATAACCAGGAACAATGATCACTGTTTCAGCATTGGTCATCAAGAAGGCCGCATCATCAGCAGATCCTGACTTAACGTTGCGCTGCTCTTGTGAGCCACCAGCAGCTGCAGCACCTGCATCGCCACCGAAACCACCAAGAATCACGTTGAAGAATGAACGGTTCATCGCCTTACACATGATGTAAGACAAGATGGCACCAGAAGAACCAACCAATGAACCAGCCACAATCAACATTGAGTTATTCAATGAGAAACCAATACCAGCTGCAGCCCAGCCAGAGTATGAGTTCAACATTGAAACAACCACAGGCATATCAGCACCACCAATTGGGATGATGATCAAAACGCCCAAAATGAAGGCAATCACAACCATCACAACAAAGTAGTTCCAAGCAGGTTCTGCACCAGGAGCAATCGAGAACATCACACCACAACCCACCATCACGATGGCAAGAATCAGATTAAGGATATGCTGACCTGGGAAAGTAACAGGAGCACCTTGGAATAAACGGAACTTGTATTTGCCAGATAATTTGCCAAACGCGATCACAGATCCTGAGAAAGTGATGGCGCCAACAAATGTACCAATGAACAACTCAAGACGATTGCCTAGAGGAATTGGCTCACCAACAGTCACGATACCAAAGGCGTGAGGCTCTGCAACTGCAGCAACCGCGATACACACCGCTGCAAGACCAATCATGCTGTGCATGAATGCCACTAGCTCAGGCATTTTTGTCATTTCAACGCGCTTGGCCATGATCGCACCAGCACCGCCGCCAATCACAAGACCTGCTAAAACATAAGCCATGCCGCCGGCTGCTGATTCTTTGGCAAGCATCATGACTAGGCCAACTGTTGTGATGATGGCAATTGCCATACCTGACATACCAAACACATTTCCTTTGATGGAGGTGGTTGGATGAGATAAACCTTTAAGTGCCTGAATGAAACAAATAGAGGCGACTAAATATAAAAGCGTAACGAGATTTAAGCTCATGCTGCTTCTCCTTTTGCTTTTTTATCTTTTTTCTTAAACATTTCTAGCATGCGTCTTGTTACCAAGAAGCCACCGAACACGTTCACTGCTGCCAAAGCAACAGCAATCGTGCCCATTGATTTACCAAGCGTGCCTTCAGTTAAAGCGGCGGCTAGCATGGCACCAACGATGATGATGGCTGAAATAGCATTCGTCACAGCCATCAAAGGTGTGTGAAGTGCTGGTGTGACGTTCCATACAACGTGGTAGCCAACATAAATGGCCAATACGAAGATGATGAGGTTATAAATAGTTGGGCTGATCATGTCCATGATTTTTTCCTTGTAATTCTTCTTATGCGTTCTGACGAAGAACTTGACCGTTTTGACACATCAAGCAAGCTGTCACGATGTCATCATCAGTTGGAATAGCAAGAGCTGCTTCCTTATCAACAATGAGTTTCATGAAAT
>Ga0208787_1001347_pt1 | contig 10796 bp, 23 predicted proteins | sample Wag4_2014_7_11_FD_187362 | JGI IMG/M metagenome (GOLD analysis project Ga0208787, IMG submission 187362) | Fresh water microbial communities from Ohio, USA - Utica-2 Time Series HT 2014_7_11 (SPAdes) (version 2) | ecosystem: Environmental > Aquatic > Freshwater > Water tank | place: USA: Ohio... | reverse complement strand
CAGCTACGGCATCAAAGCCCGGTTCACCAAAGTGGCCGGATTCGCCACGTTGGAGCAACAGATCAATGACGGCGTGCCTGTGCCAGTGGGGTTCCTGCATCGAGGCCCGGTGTCGGCACCATCCGGCGGCGGCCATTGGCTGATCGTGGTGGGCTACACCAAAGATCACGTGGTAGTGCACGACCCTTTCGGCGAGGCCGATCTAGTGAGCGGTGCGACCCTGGGAGGCGTGGCCCGGTTCATGGCGTACAGCCGCAAGAACTTCGGCCCACGGTGGATGGTAGAGGGCAGCAATACGGGATGGGCAATCATCGCTGAGCGCTGATGCCCTTCGATCACCAGATCGATCAGACCGAGCTCCAGCCTAAAAAAATCACCAAGGCCCGCTTCCGTCGGCGAATCTTCGCCGAGTGGAGCCACGCCTGCGCATACTGCACCGACCCGGCGGACACTCTTGACCACGTGCTGCCCCGCTCCCGTGGCGGGCTGACCGTGGCGGAGAACCTCATCCCCGCCTGCCGGCGATGCAACGGGGCGAAGTCTTCGACTGACTGGCGGGAGTGGTTCAGGGCCCAGGACTGGCACTGCCCGGAGCGGGAGGGGCGGATTGATGGATGGATTGGTAACACTCCGCACACTGAAGGCATAGACCAGCCCTACCCGTCGTGATACCCATCTGAGGCCATGACGAGCGAACGACCGTATCAGTGCCGCCGGTCAAAGACCTGCAAGGCGTGGATCCCTGAATCAGATATTGAGTGGGTGCATCAGCACGGCCAACGGCGGCCACTCTGTAAACCAGGCTGCTGCCCTAACGGCAAGCGGAACGACACAGCAGAGGAGCTGCTGGAGCTGCAGCTGGAAGTTCGCCGGTTGCGGGCAGAGACACGGGACGCGAAAGCCAGCGCAGAGCGCGCCCTGGCCAAGCTGGAGTCGGTGCAGGATGCGCTAACCGTGGCGCTGGACATCCAGGACATCTTCGATCAGGGCACCATCGCCCTGCCAGCTGATCCGACAAAAGATGAGGCGGTGCCCATCTTGCTGTTGTCTGATCTGCACTGCGGCCAGATCGTCAAGCCGTCATCTGTCAACGGGCTCAATGAGTTCAACCCGGAGATATTTGACGACCGGCTAGATGCCGTGTTCCGCAATGCGCTGAAGGTGATCAATGGGCAACGGAGCACCTCAACGATTCGTGAGGCGGTGATCTGGCTGGGTGGCGATCTGATCGAGGGTGAGCTGCACGGTGATGCGGTGCAGAACCAGACGATGACCACCACCCAGCAGATCGTTAGGTGCGAACGGGCGATCGTGCGCGGCCTGGACTACCTGCTAGAGCACTCCGACCTGGAGCGGATCCTGATCCCGTGCAACGTGGGCAATCACGGGCGGAACACGAAAAAGCAGCAGAGCAACGCTACCGAAAACAGCTACGAACATCTGGCCTACTGCTCCATGCGTCGGCACTACCGGGATGAGTCGCGGATGGAGTGGTTCATCGCTGACGCTGACTGCCTCTACTTGGACATCTACGGCAAGCGGCTGAGATTCTTCCACGGCGATTCAGTCCGCTACAACGGCGGCGCAGCCGGCCCGCTGTGGAACGTTGACAAGCATGTGAAGAACCTGGATCAGACCATGCCGGCGGATCACACGTTCCACGGCCACTTCCATACGCTTGGGTTCGGCTCCAGGGCTACGGGGAACGGCAGCTTGCCGGGGTGCGCGCCTTACGGGCTGCAGTCGGGATACCGAATTGAGCGGCCACAGCAGGGCATGCGGTTCCTGCACAGCCATAAGGGTTTCGTCGGATCGTTTCCGATCTTCACTGAGTGACGCTAAGGCGTCGGAATCCCCCGGCTGGTGAGCATCATCCGTAGCACGTCGATCGCATGGTGGCCCGAGTAGCACCTGATCCGCTGGCCCAGCCCCACCACTACCCAGCAGGTGCCACCGTTGGTGTCGGTTCCGACTGTGATGTGGGGGCGATCGTCGCCAGACTGGGGGATCACTGCAGCGGCTGTCATGCTCGGCCTCAATCTCACCCTCAGCCTGTCGAGGCAGGCGATGATGGCCGATCACAGGCAGCGGGCAGCGCGGATGAGCCGCGATGAGCTGCACGGGCTGGCGGATGAGCTGATCCAGCGCTGCCACCAGCAAGAGCACATGATCGCCGAGCTGCAGCGGGCCGCCGCAAACCTGATGGTGCAGAACGCCCTAGGTGATGCCCCCGCGTTCGGTGCGCCGAGCAATGAGCACCGGCAGATGGCGCGGGAACTGCTGGCGATGAATCGGGGCCGCCGCGAGGGGTGGGCGCAACGGTGGGCCCGGCAGGTGCTTGATAGGTGAGCCGGGAAGACGTGCAGCGGCTGGTGGCCGCCGCAATCCGTGAGCATGAGCTGCGGGTGGCGCTGTGGCCGGGACTGGCCGGGGCGCTGCTGATGGGCGGTACGTGGCACGCGATCTGGCTGTGTCGGCAACAGTTTGTGAACTGACCCGGTGATGGGTGGCTAGGTGGTGCCCCACGGGTTACGATGATTGCACCGGGAGGGGAACCTCCTCCGGGGCTCCGGCCCCTGGCCCACGGGGAGCCTGCCAGATCGTCGGCAATCCCCGCCCCACTCCACCGCCACTGACAGCTATGAACATCTACACAGCCACCGCCGAGCAACTGCAAGCGGCAATCAGCCTCAACCGCGCCTGGATGGAGAACCACGCCAGCGAAGAAAACACAAAGCGATTTCAAGACACTCTTCGCTGCTCCCAAACAATGTCTGATCAGCTGCTTGCCCTGATGCTGGCCGCCTAACCCACCCCACGGCCCGCCGGAGCCCATCCGGCACCCATCCACTCGCTATCACTGCCATGCCCATCCCCACCCGCTCTGAACGCCGCGCCCGGTTCGCTCAGGCGCTGCTGCATGCCGGCTATGGCATCGTTCTCCCCTCTCACGCCCTCGCCATCCGCGCCGCCGTGGAGGTGGTGCTGGGCGATCCGGCCAACGACACCATCCGCCCCACCACAGCCCGCCACCGCGCCCAATTCCTAGCGCTGGCTGATGCGATCCAGGTCGGCGATTGATGCCCCGTCAACCATCCCGCGAGAAGGTCGCTCGCTATCGCCTACGCCTGACGGGTGAGCTGCCGCCGCTGCCGGTATGTCCCGAGTGCGGCCGGAGCGTGGTGAGCACCGCCACGTTGCCGCTGTGCAGCCGGTGCTGGCGGCGCTCGCCAGCAGGGAGAGCGGCGGATGCGAAAAGGAAGCGGCGGGCGCGAAAACGCGCACCATCACTAGGAGATCAGCCATGAAACCCAGCAAGCGAGCCCGCCGCAGAGCCAGAGGGCGCGCCATCGCCAGCAGGCCGCCGTACAGCGCAGCGGCGCTGGCATGGGGGCATTGGCGCACAGTCGACATTGCCCGCGCTGGTGGGTTTCAGGCGTATCAGCGGAAATGGGCATTCCTGTTCGCCGATGAATCCGACTGCTTTGACTGCGGCCTGAGCCAGGAGGATGCCCGCGACGAGCTGCAGCGCATCGAGCGGTCGCTGTGACAGGCGAAACCGTGACAATCTGTGAACCGTCCGCCGTGGTGGTGGGCAGGGTGTCCGCAACGGGTTACAGTTCAGAGCACAGGGGCCCGAGCGCCCCACTCGGCAGCCCAGAGGCTGCAACGGACATGACCACCGTCACCTCGGTGCCCACCATCTGCGGGGAAGACACCATCAACCTCGGTGATGAGGTGTGGGTCAACAACCTGGCACCGATGGCCGGCCGCTTCGGGCTTGTTGACTGCATGCCTGGGGTGGTGGTCGGGTTCCTGCGTGACGGCAAGGACTGGCTGGTGTCGGTCAAGCAAAAGGGCACCCTGGCTCTGCCCGTGATCGGAGAGGCTTGGATCCATCACGCCGACATCAGGCAGATCACCCTCCGGTGACCCCCGCCCGGCCTTAGCGCCGGGCTTTTCTGTATCCTGACCCCAGCAACACCCCCGCGCCCGCCGGGCCGACCCAGAGCGGGGGTCACTCTTTGGCCAGCTCCAGCGCAAGCTGCAGGAACACCACCACGCGACGCCGGCAGCGCCTAGCACGCTTCACCACGCGCACCGGCACCCGCGCTACTGCCACCAACACCAGCTGCACCGATTCAGCCGCCAGTGATGCCTGCAGCCGCTCTAACCTGCTCTCCAGCACCCGCACACTCACGCCCTCCTTTGCTGCCAGCTCAGAGCGGGGCACCTCAACACCGTCAAGCCCCCACGCCAGAGACAGCAGCCGCTGATCTGATGCCGGCAGTCGAGCAATCAACCCGCGCAGCTGCTCTGCCTGCCGCCACCGCTCACGTTGCTCCTCTTCATCCTCTGGTGATTGATCCCACGTTGCAACCGTGCTGCCTAGTTCCAGGCCGTCATCGGTCACCACCTGATCCAGGCTGCCAATCGGCCGGCCATTCTCAATCACCTGTTGCAGCACCCGCATGCTCACCCCCAGCTCGGCCGCCAGCTCCTGGTGAGTAGGTGCACGATTCAGCTCGCGCTCTAATCGCCGCGTGATCCCTGCCAGCTTTGACAGGTGCTGGCAGTGGCTGCCAGGGATGGCGATTGATCGGCCGTGCTGATCAACCCATCGGTTGATCGACTGCCTGATCCACCAATACGCATAGGTGGAGAACCGGTAACCCTTTGTCGGATTAAACCGCTCTACAGCAGTGATCAGCCCCATGTTGCCCGCCTGCGTCAGGTCTTCAACTGAGTGGGCCTTCGCCAGCCGGTGACAATGCCGGGTGACGTAGCTGATCACCAGCCGCAGGTTGGCTGATACGAATCGATCACGCGCCCGCATGCCGCGTCTGCGAATCCCAGGCGGGCACGGGTCGGAGTGATCCTGCCATCGCCTGATGGCCGTGCCCAGCTCAATTTCCTCAGCAGGGGTGAGCAGCGGTATGCGCCCGATGCTGTCAAGCCACCAGGACTGGTTCGAGGTGGCTGGCACCGGGTCGAGTGTGACGGATCTGCCTCATCATAGGTGCAAAAGGGGAACCGATCCGGTATGGTGTGGGGGCGTTTCACCACTCGCGCCTATGCCAGCCACCCTCTACGACCTCACCGGCGACGCCCTCCGCCTGCAGCAGCAGATCGACGAGGCCGCCGCCGACCTGTTCAGTGATGATCCCGACGTGGTGGCCGCAGCCACTGCCACGCTGGAGGGCCTGATCTCAGCTGAGGCCGACAACAGACAGGCCATCCTCGCCAAAGCCGACGCCTGGTGCTGGGTGATTGACGCCATCCGCGCCCGGCACGCTGCCCGTAAAGCCCGCGCTGACGCCCTGCGCGAGCTTGCCGCTGCTGATGAGCAGCAGGCGGATGCGCTGCAGGATCGGCTAGTGGCCGCGCTACAGAAGGCGATCCCCGATGAGACCCGGTACGACCTGCCGGAGCACAAGATCAGCAGCCGGAAATCCACGGCCGTGGTGGTGGACTGCGAGCCGGAGGATCTGCCTCTGGAGTTCGCACGGGTCAAGGTCGAAGCCAACAAGACCGCGATCAAAGACGCCCTCAAGGCTGGCGAAGAGATCAACGGCTGCTCCCTGCTCGAGCGGCGGAGCTGGAGTATCAAATGAGCAACCCCCTCGCTTGCGATGGCGCCCTGAGCGACCTGATCCTTCAGGCCGCCCGCCAGGCGCTGCCGGCACACGTTGATTCACTGATTCAGCTGCCCGATGTTGGCGCCCGCAATCAGCCCCTGATGCCCCTGCTGGTGGGGCTGATCGATGCGGCGAAAGTCACGGCCAGCGCGGTCAATGACAACGCATGGGACGCTGGCCCGGCGCTACCCAAGGACATGGCCGACACCCTGCTCACAGAGCTGGAGATTGTCCGCCAGCTCATCACCTCTGCCTGTGATGCCTTTTGATCCATGTTCACTCACGACACGATGCTCATTGTTTCAATGATTTTTGCTGCATCCACTATTGACAGCAAGCCAATAAAGGCAGCGCTGTGTCTGCTTTACACCGTTCTTGCGTATTGGCCATGAGCACCGGAATTACTCACCTCATCACCTATCGCCGACATCATGACAATGGAACAATCACACTTGAATGGACCTGCCCCAAGGGATGGAGTACATCTGCCGTTCGTGATGCCTTCCAAACCCAGTTTCCGTCAGCTGAAATCATCAGCATCACCGAAGTGCCATGGTGACTCTGCTGATGTGGTTGACCTCTCGCTTTACAGGGCCCAGCGACGACGTGCTGCAGCTGCTGCCAAGGCCGCTTCCTGTCGCCGAACCGTGATTACTGTCTCACTGTGCCTGCTGAGCATAATGGCGTCAGTGGTGGTCCTGGAGCGAGAGGCGCAGATTCAGGCGGTGGAGGTGCGGCAATGAATTACAAGTTCAGCGCCGGCGACATTATGAAAGCGGCCGAGGCCAAGGTCGGCATTGAGGGATGGAAGGCCTACCGATGGGAAGATTGCGACGGCGATTCAATCGTCACCGGCGATGTTCCCGATGGTGTCTACCGTTCGGGGCCGCGCAAGGGCCGGCCGCGATTCAAGGGGCCAGGCCGTCGAGTGATCATCACCAAGTCGGATATGTGGGCAGTCGCTACCGCTTACGAAGCGGAGGCCGGCAAGTGCTGGAACTGCAAAGGCACTGGCCAGACATGGGCCGGGTGGAGCAAGGCCGAGGGCACCCGCTACCGGGAGTGTCAGCGGTGTGGCGGCAGCGGGGATGCCCAGCAATGACCCAGCCCGTGCCATTCGTCTTCGACGACGACCCCTGCCAGTCCGCTGGCGAGGGCATCACCCGCACCAGCGAGGCCGGCGCTCAATTATGGCCCTGTGAGATCACCTTCGCCTGCCGCCAGCCGATGCGCTGCACTATCCGCGCTGTGTCCCGCCAGCAGGCTTATCAGTTCGCCGAACGGCGACACCCTGACGCCAGTTTCATCACTATCCTCACCCCCAAATCCGCATCATGGCTCTAACCGCAACCCTTACCGCCAACCCTTGGCGATTCGCCGTTGGTGATGAGGTATTCCTCGCTGGGCACCCGCAATTCGCCGCTAAAGTCGTCGCTGCATTTGGCCATGGCCGCTCAGCATGGCCGCATTACATAGTGATTGACTACGAAGGCACCGAATGGACTGTGCCTCAGCAGATCCTGTCCAAATCGCCGATCCTGCAATGAATGACGCCAGCATCGCCTCCCGCCAGCAAGGGGTGATGCTACCCTGTCTGACCTGCGGATCCACGAACACCGCTACGATCAGATCCCGGATTAACTCTGGCGGTGATCGCTGGCGGCTGATCCGCTGCCACGATTGCCCGGCCTGTTCGGAGTACATCGGTGATCAACCGCGAAACCTGTCAGCGCCGCCGCTGAGGCCGTTCTACCGGCACAGCGATGCGGTGCTGCGGCGGATGCTGATGACGCGCTGCTCCAACGCGGCAATGGCGCAAGAACTGGGCTGCAGCTCCGAGCTGGTGCGCCAGATTCGCAAAGGCATACTGCACCGCAATCGGGTGCCAGAAGTGCCGCGATGGGGCAGCGATGCCCCGCCGCCGATTGTTGATGGCCCCAGCTGCCTATCGTGCCAGCACTGGGGAGGTGAGCAGTGCAGCATGGGATTCCCTGATCCTGAAGAGGAGGGTACAGGATTCGCCCGGGACTGTTCACTGTTTCACCTGTAGCCTGAACCATGATGCACCTCCCCACCACCGAACTGGTGATCTGCGACGGGCAGCCGATCTGGCTGGTACAGGGTGCAGGCGTTGCCAGCCGGCACCCTGATCGTCATGCAGCCACTGCAGCGTTCAGCATGGAATGCCAACGCCGCGGTCTGCAGCTCCCTGGCGGGGGCAAGCAGCCGCGGCGGGGGCCTTCAGAGTGTGATGAGCCGGGCTTGTGATTACCAGTCGCCCTGGCGAGCAACACGCACCACCCGAACACCAGGCCCAGCCAGCTCCAGGGCGGAGCTGATGGCCTGGGTCTGGGTGACGGCGTAGATCTCGATGCGGCCGGTGGTGAGTTGGATGTGGTAGAGGCGGGGCATTAGCGGGAAACGCGAACAGTAGCTAGTGGGTGAGTAGTGCAAGCCTTAAGATAGTCGCAGCAGAAGTCATATAGACCTTGCCAATTACCCCACCCATTAGGCGGATTGTCTTGTTCACAGAAATGGCGGTGCATTGCTAAGAATGCAATGCCCTTCGAGATCGGCTCAATTAGCTGGTAAGCAGTTGTGATGCCAATCTCTTCAGGACGCCATAAGCATTCGTAGATGCCAGCAGTGCCAGCCATCTTGTTCAGGTTGTGGGTGATGTTGCGCCAGTAAAGGTCATCACCGTTTTCGTCTTCAAGGTAAACGTCAAGGCTCATTGGTGGTTCTCCAGTTCAGCGGCGATAACGAGAAGTTCGGAGCGGATCTGCTCGCATTGGGTGATGCAGCAGTCGTTGCCACAGGGATCGGAAGGCACCACCTGATCCGCAGCAGCGCGGAGAGCAGAGGCGGCAATGATCTCGGCGTCAGCAGGACACTCAGCGTCATGCTGCCAATAGGCCGCTTGAGCAACATGCAATACCGCCTGAGCCGCTGGGGAGAGGTCAGCCACGGTCGGCCTCCTGCTGCAGCCACTTGGCAGCCTCCCATGCGGTGTGCACCACTTGATCGGAGTCGTGCCACTCCAGCAATGCCGCCGCCACCTCGCGTATTGCGGCGCGGGCTTCGTCTTCGTAGGCGGACCAGTCAAACGTGCCGGGCTGCATCGCCTCCGCCACCCTCTCCACCAACCCACCAGGCCGGGCCTCGGCACTGGCGGCGCGGAGTTCGTCCATGGCGGCGCCTTCGTGCGCAGTCTCCAGCGCATCAATCCTGCCGTCGTGCGCGTGCTGGGTGGCCTCCAGCAGCTCAATGCGGGCGCGGAGTTCAAGGAGACAAGAATCGTAGCCGCAGTCTTTGACGAATTCTTCAATTTTTTGCCACTGCTCAGCCGTGGCGCGATGCGGTGTGCTCATGGCTGAATCTCTGTAAGGTCAACAGTCGGAATATCGCGCCATTCGTAGCCAACTTCTGGGCCTTGCCACCACAGGTAACAGCCCTGCAGCTTTAGCTCAATGGCGCCGTCGTCGGATCTGTACCGCACCAGTCGGTAAGCCTCGGGCGCTCCCTTCTCAACACGGGCGGCGGCGATTGAATGCGGCCCCTGCCCGGCTGGAAACGTAAGCACGCCGGTTTCGTTTTTAGCGCTCATGCCGCCTCCTGCGCAATGGACCGCAGCCAGTTAATGGCATCATCGTTACTGTCATGAAAATGCTCGGCAGCATCAACGCCTAGCAACAACAATCCTGCCATGTACGGGCCATGGAGTTGTTCCAAAACTTTGCCAATCGGCCCGGCGTGGTGAATAGCCCAGCCCGCTAAACAATGGGTAGTGCCACAATCGCTGTGCCAGGCCGTCATCTGCAATCTAGCAGGGTTCGCCAAGACTTCGTTGGCAACCGCACGCAGCCGCTGTAGATGATCTGCAGCGATTGGCAACCCTTTGGCGCCGCTCAGATCGGCGCCGCTCAGAATGGCGTCGCTCAGATTAACGCCGCGCAGATTGGCGCCGCGCAGATTGGCGCTGTACAGAATGGCGCCGCACAGATTGGCGCCGCGCAGATTGGCGTCGCTCAGATTGGCGCCGCACAGATTGGCGCTGTACAGATTGGCGCCGCTCAGATCGGCGTCGCTCAGATTAGCGCCGCACAGAATGGCGCCGCTCAGATTGACGCCGCTCAGATCGGCGCCGCACAGAATGGCGCCGCTCAGATTGGCGCCGCTCAGATTAACGCCGCTCAGATCGGCGTCGCTCAGATTAACGCCGCGCAGAATGGCGCGGCGCAGATTGGCGCCGCGCAGATTGGCGCCGCACAGATTGGCGCCGCTCAGATTGGCGCCGCTCAGATCGGCGTCGCTCAGATTGGCGCCGCACAGATTGGCGCTGCTCAGATTGGCGCTGTACAGATTGGCGCCGCTCAGATTGGCGCCGCTCAGATTGGCGCGGATGCCAGTTGAATCATTGGCAAGCCATAGCTCGTGCAGGCGAAGCGTTTCGCTGATGTTGTCAGTCATGGTGTCTCCGTAATGGGGTGAATAATCAGGCTGCCACCAGCCGACGAGCGGTGGTCTGGGAGCACCCGAGGCGCTCAGCGATGGCCCGATACGTCCAGCCATCCCGGCGCCACCTCCGGGCGCGCTGCTGGCGGGATTCCGTGGCCCAGAGCAGCACCAGCACGGGCAGCAGCAGCAGCACCAGAATGGTGCAGAAAATCGTGGTTGTCATGGCGTGAAATGGCGAGTGGCGGGCGTGTGCCCGTGGTGGAATCATACCGGATGGGTTCCGGTTCTGCACCTTAATCCATCCAACCAATCCGCCACCTGACTGGACCCGCCGTGGCGCTCCCTGAGGATCTGCGCCAGCTCTGCAGCCACGTTCCGGGCAACGGTGGTGCAGGTATCGCAAGGCTCAGGGCACCGACTGGGCATCGGGCAGGCGGCTTGCGCCAGGCGGGTGGAGAGCGGCACCGGGCGGCGCCGGCCCTGATCGCTGGTGGCAGGTGCTGCGGCGATGCGGGCCATGGCCTGCTGGGTGGCGGTGGTGAGGGTGGTCATCGTGATGGCGTAGCAGATTGAATCCGGTCGTTCACGATCCGGCGAATCAGATCGTTCATCCCCTCGCCATGCCGGAGATGGCGGCGCAGCGCCTCAACCTCGGGGAGGGTGAGACAGATGGTTAGGCGGCGGGTGGGGGTCATGGGG
>Ga0208787_1001345_pt1 | contig 10810 bp, 6 predicted proteins | sample Wag4_2014_7_11_FD_187362 | JGI IMG/M metagenome (GOLD analysis project Ga0208787, IMG submission 187362) | Fresh water microbial communities from Ohio, USA - Utica-2 Time Series HT 2014_7_11 (SPAdes) (version 2) | ecosystem: Environmental > Aquatic > Freshwater > Water tank | place: USA: Ohio... | reverse complement strand
TGACTACAAATTTTGATGTGAGTGCTGTAAGTTCTGGTGTTTTGGAGTTCAATTGGCTAAATGCAGCGGGAAAAACGTTGGCAGATAGTACTAGGTTATTTTCAGTATGTTATAAGGTCATAGGTGATGCCGATACTTGTTATCTTATTAAGGTGGATAAGGCACCACCATCTACTGTAACCACCTTAACAGGAGCGGGTCAGTTATTCTACAATAATATACCTGTTTGTATTACCGATACTTTGCTTATCGCAAAAAATTCGTCTAATGTTTCTTGTACCAACCTGAATGACGGTACGGCCCAGGTATTTGTAACATCTGGTGGAAAGGGACCATTTATATATAGTTGGATATCCCTTGCAACAGGCAGGAATCTGGGGTCTGGCAATGCTATTAAAAATTTATCCGCGGGTAGAATTCTATTAACGGTTATAGATTTATCCAATCCAAGCGTTAGAGGTACAGACACTATAACCATCGGTGTTGCACCTGGACAACCAACGGCCATTGCCGGACCCGATGCTCTGTTAAAGTGCCTTCCTCGTTCGTTAACGCTAACAGGTGCAGGTACCTCCTCAACACCAGGGTCAGGAATTAATGTGAGTTGGACTACGCCAAATGGAAGAATTGAAGGAAATAATGAACAATCTGTAGTAACCATAACTGAACCTGGGTTATATATCTACCAGGTTGAAAATGCCATTGGATGTGTTGCTAAAGATACCATAGTCATAACTTCTATTCCCTTCTATAAGGCAGATGCCGGACAAGACAAAAATTTGACCTGTAATGAACCAACCTCGTTTATTGGCGTTCCAATTTTAACGAAAGGAGATTCTTTGACAGTAACCTGGAAAGCCATTAATGGTGGTCAACTAGAGGCAGGTCAGGAAAAACTGGATACTCAAAAGGTTACTTTTGGCGGTACTTATATTGTAACCGTAAAAAATACAAAGAGTTTCTGTACCAGTTCCGATACGGTTATGGTTACCAATAATATTCTTAAACCCATAGTTAGTGTTGGCAATGACATAGAAACAGGATGTAAAGGTGAATCTGTAACCCTTAATGCAACAGCACAGCCACATCCTAATTCATTAGATTTTTTATGGGAAACACTCAGTGGGTCATTCTTAGGATTGAGTCCGACGGTGGTCGTTAATAAATTAGGAAGTTATACTGTTTTGGTTCGTGATTTAAAATCAGGTTGTTCCACAAGAGATACCATAAATATTTTGCCAAATGCAGATTATGCACGTTTTTCTTTGGCTGATACTACAAACTGGACTTGCCTTGAACCAAAAGCTACCCTGAAAGCTACCTTTAACTCGCAGAGAGATAAATATAGCATTCTTTGGACAGCCAATGCAGGAGGTACTCTTGCTGTTGGACAAGATACTGTTCAACAACCTAAGGTTGAAAAAACGGGTATTTATACCATTAAAACAACTAATCTCGTTACCGGCTGTGTGCTTACTGATAGTACCTTGTTAAAAGATATCAGGGAGGTGGTTCAGGCTGATATTGTAAAATACGGGGATACTTTAACTTGTAAGGATCCAAAAATGCTATTGGAAGGGGTAGCGGATACTGAAAATAAAGACTTACAATATTTTTGGTTTTTAAATGGAACCCAGATTGCAAAAGACACTTTAGATTATGAAGCAAAAGCAGGAGGTGTCTTTACCTTCAAAGCAATAAATAAATTTAGTTTCTGTGAAGGAGTTGATTCTATTAAAATTATATCACAATTAGATTCTCCAAAAGTTACTTTAATAACAGACCCTAAAATTACGTGTAAATATCCTCAGGGAAATATATCCATTTCTGTTTCTCCGGCTGCAGATTATACCTATAATTGGTTGACCTTGGATGGCACCTTTGCTTCTGCCACGGATTCTCCTAATCTAAAGGTGGCTACCAGTGGAACCTATGTTTTGCAAATTCAAAATAAGACAACCCTTTGTGAAGGTGGCATTGATGTATTTGTGGGATTGGATAAATTAGCTCCTGAGGCTAAAATTGTATTTAACGAAACTCAGATTACCTGTATTCGCGATTCTATAGAATTGAAAGCGATGACTACTAACAATAATGCAGCAAGAGATTCTTACTCATGGGTCGATGCGAAGGGTGATCCTTTGAAATTGGATTCCAGTCTTATTTATAAAGTTAAAAAAGAGGGTACATACCAACTTATTGCTACGAATAATTTAACAGGTTGTCAATCTTTTGATTCAATTGTTATTACAGAGAATAAAAGGTTGCCAGATGCCTTCGCTGTTTTATCGGGCCCAATAACTTGTAATAATCCAGTAGTAGAAATTAACGGTCAAAATGGTTCTTCGGTCGGTTCAGATTATCAGGTGTCATGGGTTCCTTTAGATAATCAGTTGAACGCTGTGCAGTTAACAACTGATGCCTATGTAGTAAAAGTCAATAAACCAGGGAATTATTCTCTCGATATAAAGGACAAAAGGAATGGTTGTGTGGGTAGTACAAAAATTAATATTCCTGATTCTACGCAGCGTCCATTAGTTAATTTAGTTACCCCTCAACCTTTGGCCTGTCCGGGCAAATTTACATTGATAGATACAAAGGGTACAAGCAGTGGTGCTTCATTTAAGTATTTGTGGAAAACACTGACTGGAATAGATACAGTGACTAATAATACCCAATTAAACGGACAGGTTAAACAAGTAGGTACTTACACTTTGGATATAGTTAATTCTTTTTCAGGATGTACTTCTAAAGACACCGTGGTCTTTATCCTCGACCCTGCCTTACCATTGGCCAATGCAGGCGTTGATACCATTAGTTGTGGGGAAAATATTAATCTGAATGCTAAGTTATCTACTTTAAACACCGGAAAATGGTCCGCTTCAGGAGGACCTCAGATTGAACTTCCCGATAACGCTGGTAGTTTTGCTTTCGGATTGAAAGTAGGTAAAAATAATTTCATCTGGACGATTTCAACGGCAAATTGTCAGTCTTACAGTGTTGATTCTGTGACTATTACCCGTGAAACTAATCCTGTTGCAATAGACGATTTACTTTCTATTCCTACGGGGACAAGAAAGGCCGTTTTAGTGGCCATTCAAAATGATCAGGTGAGCAAGTTGGGTGGTTTTAAACTGTCCGTGTTGAATCAGCCGGTTAAAGGTTTAATTGATTCTGTTTCTGGTGGGAATATCAACTACAAAGTGAAACCCGGTGGAAGTGGAGATGATAGTTTTTCCTACAAACTATGCAATAATGCCTGCCTTACTTTATGTGACACTGCGGCGGTAAGGGTTACCATCGCTTTTGATCCTGAGGCACCGCTGCCAATCATTCCCAATACAATTACTCCGAATGATGACGGTAAAAATGACGCGCTTGCCTTTGAAATTTTAGATGAATTTCCAGCTGATTATCCTGATGCAGAGTTAATCGTTTTTAATAGATGGGGTGATATTGTATTTACTCAAAGACCTTACAAAAATGAATGGAAAGGGGTGAATTCTATGAATCAGCCGCTGCCTGATGGAACTTATTATTATGTCCTCAGATTAAATGTTCCTAATGGTAAAATTGAAAAAGGCGATGTAACGATTATTCGATAAAATATCGGAAGTCTGAATAAAAAAGAATCCCCGATACAGAAGTGTCGGGGATTTTTTGATTGTTCAATTAAGATTATTTCCTTGGCATGTTACAAAACCAATAGGATAAATAAATTATACAACTACTATAAACTCCTCTAATACTAATGTTGAAACTTGATTAGCATAGGAATGGAAGGTCAAGTAATTATCCACTTCAAGTGACTGACTTTTTTTTACAATATTTTTTTTAATACATAAAATATCAGTATATTAGTCCATATTTTATTTATTCCTTAATACAAAATTTTGACATCATGAGAAAATTCAGTTTACCAACCTTTCTTTTTGCCTCTCTCATTTTCATTTCATTTACTGTAAATCCTGGACAAGGTGTTACTAGGCTGGGTAAGTTTACATACAATGTTTCTTCCACTGCTAGGGTTCAAGAATCAGAAAAACAAGAGATTTTATCAATATTAAAGGCAACTTATGGTATTAAAGATGTTAATACTGCAAGAGAAATTACATTGAAACCTGTTCCCTTAAACGGGAAAGAAGGAAAAAGACCTAATTGGGTTGTTGATAAAAGAGCATTTATAACGGCAATTGATGAAAAAGCCATTCATTATGATAATGTTCCAAAGGACCCAAAAGCACCTACAGATCCTCAGGACCCAAAAGCTCCTACCACAGATGCCAGTTTCATGAGGTTAAACAACATATTAACAAAATATGCAGATATGAATTAATTGGCTTCTCAAAATAATTGGTAAAAAAGTCAATGTCTATATTAATTTTTAAATAGGCAGTTAAGGAAACATTGAGTTTAACTTTAACTGCTTATTTTATTTCGTTGAGCATCGCTTTAAATACAAAGCATCCCTTTAAATACAAACTTTAGTTACTTTTTGAAATGAAGAAATTGTTTTTAGTTATCTTTTTGTTTTTGCATGTCGGAATATTAATCATTAATAATTCTGTCATGACAAGAGAAACTTATGTGGATTTTTTTGACCAAAAAAGTAACTACTTTGATTTTATATGTGGTGAAATAATTCGTCATCCATTTTTCCAAATCTATGGAAAGTATACAGGAATTGAGACAGGTTATGGCTTCTTTGGATTTAATGTCAGGAGTACAGGTTTTGTTATCAATGAATACTGTGGAAAAACTTCGAATCCTGAATTTAACTCTTTAGAAGCAGAGAATAGATATGGAAGTTTGAGAAGTTTATATATCGATTATTTAAAATATCAGTTTCCTGAAAATCGAAAAACCAATCAGGTGGACGGCATGTTGGAAGATTACCTCGATTTAGTTCTTAAAAATGTATCTGCTTTTTCTATGAGAGGGAAAGTAGTTGATTGTGATAGTGTTCTTACCGGTTATTATATATTGGAAGTCCCCAAATTAGTGGATTTGAATAATGGTGCTGAGTTGAATTATGAACTTTTACCTGTCAAGAAATTTGTTTATGCCATTGGTAAATAGAATATTAGATATCTTTGTTTATAAAATAGGTTTCATTAATCCTGTTTGGATTTCTTCCTTCAGGATTTATGGAAGTTTGATTTTTCTATTTCATTTTTTATCCATTCTTCCTGATTTTTACACATTTTGGGGGCAAAATGCTATTGTCAATCCAGATATTATGGATGCAAACATAGACAACATAGTGCCAACAGTTTATGACATACATCAATTAATTAATAAATACGTGGCGTTGGGTTTTCAAACAGTTGTTTCCTCTTTTGCCATCATTTACATGATATCACTTATTTCTTTGACGTTGGGATTTATGTCTAAAATTTCAGCTGCTATAGCATTATTGACGCATTTAGTTTTGATGCAATCTATTAATATTTTTATTTATGGCGTTGATTTTATGACAACAATATGCTTATTCTATTTTTTGATTTTTCCAGTTGGGAAATACCATAGTTTAGATGCTTATTTTTTGAAGAAATCAAATCCAGATAATTTTGATCATGGCATTTTTTTAAGGTTATTTCAGATACATTGGTGTTTAGCTTATTTTTTCTCTGGTTTATCTAAAGCATTAGGACCTACTTGGTGGAATGGCGAAGCTATTTGGAAAGCTTTAAATAGTTATAATCAAGCAGGTTTATTTAATCCGGAATTATGGATGCCTTATCCTCTTCTGATGACATTAATGGGTATTTCAACAGTATTGTTAGAACTTCTTTTTCCAATTGGTGTCAGTGTTAAAATTTTAAGAAAACCCTGGATAGCTTGTATTATAATGATGCATATTGGCATTGGGGCTTTATTAGGCCTTTATTTTTTTTCAATCGTTATGATTTTAATTAATTTAGTTGGTTTTTGGTTTCCTTATTTTAAAGCGCAAACTATATTTTCAAGGTAATTAAATTGTTTGAATTCAATTATACAGCCTTTTTTTTAACGAACCATAAAAAAGAGGCTGCCTATTTAGACAGCCTCCTTTAAGTTTAAAAAACAAAGCTAGAATGTAACCAATTTTAATTGGACAAACTCAAAAGTTACAATTTTTCGTAGATACCGGCAATACCCTGGCCTCCACCTACGCAGGCAGTTACCATACCGTATTTTTTATTTTGTCTTCCGAGTTCATTGATTAGCTGGGTAGTCAGTTTTGCTCCAGTACAACCTAGTGGATGACCTAAAGCCACGGCACCACCGTTAACATTTACAGATTCCGGGTTCAGACAACCCTCTTTTATTACCGCCAGGGCCTGAGCGGCGAAGGCTTCGTTAAGCTCCACTAAATCAATATCGGAAAGAGAAAGACCAGCTGATTTAAGAGCTTTAGGAATCGCGGCGCAAGGACCCATACCCATATAAAGTGGATCGACTCCACCCACGGCACAAGAAACCATTCTGGCAATGGGTTGCCAATTAAATAATTTCACCATCTCCTCACTGGCAACCAGTACAAAGGCTGCACCGTCTGATGTCTGAGAAGCATTACCAGCAGTTATTATTCCTTTGGTATCGAAAACAGGTTTAAGCGCAGCTAGAGAAGCAAGGGTAGTATCGGGTCTAACTCCTTCATCAACAGAAACTAAGGTAGTAGTTTCGACTCTTTTATTATTTTTAACAGAAACATCAGTGACTTCGATAGGAACGATTTCATCTTTGAATTTACCTTCCTGGATGGCTTTTGCTGCCTTTTGGTGAGAGCTAACAGAAAATGCGTCTGCGTCCTCCCTGCTTATACCATATTTTTTAGCCACGGCTTCAGCAGTAATCCCCATCCCCGTCAGATAATTAGGTGTTTGGTTAGCCACATCATAATTTGGAGCTAATTTATATCCTGTCATTGGAATTTGGCTCATACTTTCCGCTCCACCGGCAATAAAAATATGTCCCATCCCCGCGCGAATTTTTGCCACTGCCATAGAAATGGATTCCAATCCTGAGGCACAATATCTATTTACTGTTACTCCTGGCACGGGAATACCCAGGGCACGCAAAGAGATTTGCCTGCCAATTTGAAAACCCTGTTCTCCTTCCGGATTGGCGCAACCAACAATAACGTCATCAACGATATGTGGATCGAGTTCCGGAACCTGAGCCATAAGATGTTCAATGACTTTTACGGCGATATCGTCAGATCTGAAATTTTTAAAACTTCCTTTTTTTGCTTTTCCTACAGCTGATCTGTAAGCTTTTATGATATATGCTTCCATGAATTTTTCTTTTGTGAATGAGAAAATTAATTTCTAAGAGGTTTATTGTTCTGAAGCATATATTGAATCCTTTCCTGTGTTTTTTGTTCTCCACACAAGGACAAAAATGCTTCTCTTTCCACATCAAGCAGGTATTGTTCACTGACTTGTTGTGTCCCTGAAAGGTCACCTCCACATAGCACGTAAGCTATTTTCCTAGCAATTTTAATGTCATGTTCAGAGGCGAAATGACCCAATTTTAACTCATTTGCCGCTAAATACAAAGGAGCAAGACCCGTTCTGCCAAGAACAGTAATATCGTCACGAAGTATAGGCTGCGTGTAATTCCTTGCTAATTGAAGTACTTTTTGCTGTGCATAAGCAATGGCTCTGTCTTTGTTTAAGACTACTTCATCGCGACCTTTAATTAAGCTGCCATATTTAAAGCCTTCGTAAGCACTGGTAGCCACAGAAGCCAGGGCAATAGCTTTAAATTTTTCTATGAGGGTAGGAATTTGAACGTCACCCTCGAAAAATAAATCAGAAGCACGGAGAGCGTATTCTTTGGTACCTCCACCCCCTGGAATAAGGCCTATTCCTGCTTCTACTAATCCAATATAGGATTCAGCACTGACGACAGAAGCATCACAATGCATCAAAATTTCGCACCCACCGCCAAAAACATAACCTTGAGTGGCTGCCACAACGGGAATCGCAGAATAGCGGCAACGCAGCGTGGTTTGTTGAAATGCATTGACAGCCATATTTAACTGATCGTAATCTTGCTGATAGGCGAGCATTCCAATCATCATCAAATTAGCTCCTACAGAAAAATTAGTAGCTTGATTTCCAATCACTAACCCTTTCCAACCGCCATCTTCGGCCAGTTGAATTGATTCCTGAATACCCATCAGTACTCCTTCACCAATAGAGTTATGTGGACTGGTGAATTCCAGACATAACACCCCTTCGCCAATATCATGGAGAATGGTTTCTGACGTTTTGTGGACTGGTGACTTGCTTCTGTAATTATCAAGTATTACTAAGCTATCCTGACCAGGAATGGGTTGATAAGCCTTTAGTATCTGGTCGTAGTATAATTTTTTACCGTCTTGCTTTGAATAAAAGGAAGTGAATCCGGCGCCTATCATATCAGTGATCCAGGCAGGTACTTTTTCACCTGATTCTTTAATGAGCTGAACCCCTTTTTCAAGTCCAATAATATCCCAATATTCGAAAGGTCCTAATTCCCAGGCAAACCCAGCGCGAATGGCATCATCAATTCTAAAGAAACTGTCGGCTATTTCAGGTATCCTATTGCTGGCATAAGAAAATAGAGAAACCAATGATTCTTTTATTAAAGCAGCCCCATTATCCTGAGCATCAAAAAAATGTCTGATTCTTCGGGGAAGATCATCCATTTGTTTAGCCGCTTTTAGGCTGGGAATATCAGGACGAATACTTGGTTCGTAAGTCAGAGAATTCAGATTTAAAGCTAAAATGACAGGTTTTCCTTTTTCATCTTTCTCATTCGTCTTTTTATAAAATCCCTGACCAGATTTATTGCCCAGGAATTTATTCTCGAGTAAAAAATCAAGATAGGGAGGAACTTCAAAGGAGGAAACCTGTTCATCGTTGGCGCAATTCGCCTTTAAGCCTCGAATAACATTCCCGGAGGTATCGTGACCCACTAAATCGCCTAATCTGAAGGTACCTGTTTTAGGTCTTCCAATAACTGGCCCAGTTAGTGCATCTACCTCCTCAATGCGAAGGTTATATTTTGAGGTGAGCTGGAATACTTTTGCCATAGCAAAAACACCAATTCTATTGCCAATAAAAGCGGGGGTATCTTTGCATAAAACAGTCGTTTTACCCAAGTAATGATCGCCATAATGCATAAAGAAATCAATAACCTCGGGCAATGTATCGTTGGTGGGAATAACCTCTAAAAGGCGTAAATATCGTGGCGGATTAAAAAAATGGGTGCCACAAAAGTGCTTTTTAAAATCTTCCGACCTTCCTTCACTCATCAGATGAATGGGAATTCCTGAAGTATTGCTGGTTATCAGAGAGCCAATTTTTCTAAAAGTATCCACTTTAGCAAAAATCTCTTTTTTGATATCAAGACGCTCAACCACTACCTCAATGACCCAGTCACAATCTGAAATTTTTGAAAAATCATCCTCAAAATTACCCGTTTTAATCCTTTTGGCAAACGCTGCATCATACAAAGGCGCAGGTTTAGATTTAATAGAGGCCAGTAAAGCCTGATCTGCTATTTTATTCCTGGCTTTAGGTTGTTTTTTTTCATCATCAGACAAATTATTTGGAATAATGTCTAATAACAAGACTTCGACACCTATATTGGCCAAGTGACAGGCAATACCCGATCCCATGACCCCGGAACCAAGGACCGCCGCTTTTCTAATTCTTTTTGTCATCCCCATCGATTTAATTCATTAGGTTTATAAATTGAGCGAAATTTCGCTAATAACAAAAATACAAAGCATTTTAATATAAAAGCCATCTGGTGCTAGGTATTTTTCGAAAAAAATATTTTTAATAAATTTAAAAATTCCCTTCTAATAATTACTATGCTTAAAGAAGCAAATTGAACATCTTTGCGAAGTTCAACTGGCATAGCCTCCATTTTAATTCCTTTGGTATTGGATGCGATTTTTATAATCTCCAGATCAAAAAGATATCGATTAATGCTTGTTTTTAATAAAATCTGCCGCCCCTGCTGACTGAACCCCTTCAACCCACCCTGTGTATCCGTAATTTTTACGTTTAAAAAAATACCAATAATAAATTTCAGTAATTTAGAAATGAATGCCCTGTACCAAGGAGTTTGTTGGTAATAATCTGCTTGACGAATTCCTACTAATATATCAATATCTCCTTCTTGTAACTTTCTGTACAATTGAATGAAATCAGCTTCCATATAAGGAAAATCTATGTCCGTAAAAATAATAAATGGGGCGGTGGCTAATTTAAACCCTTCTCTGACTGCAAATCCTTTTCCTTGATTTTCAGCATATTGGATTATGTATACAGCGGGAAATTTTTCTTGTATGTAATCGAAATGCTTTTTTTCTACCCCTGAAATACTGCCATCATTAATCAGAATAGGTTCTATAATAGTGTCATTCAGCTGCATTTCAAGGCTTGCCAAATGTTTACAAACCCTTATTTCCCAACCTTGAATTGGATTAAAGCAGGGTAAAATTAAATTCAAGCGTTTTTTGGACATTGCGTTATTGAAATGATGAGGACCTAAAAATAATATTTTTTAAGCAGATATTTTTTTATCCATTTTCCCGACAATTTATCTACTCAAACATACAAACTCAGTAATCAAAAGCGTTACCTTCACATAAATATTTTATTTCAACATTTGAAAAACAAATAGTATGTTTTTAAACGGGTCATCTTTATTTTTGCAAATAACTTCTACACTTGAAACCGAAGGTAATACGGCACCTGAAATGGCATCTCAGAGCGCCATGGATATATTAATTTCAGGTGGTTTAATTGGCATTTTTATCTAT
>Ga0208787_1001344_pt1 | contig 10820 bp, 9 predicted proteins | sample Wag4_2014_7_11_FD_187362 | JGI IMG/M metagenome (GOLD analysis project Ga0208787, IMG submission 187362) | Fresh water microbial communities from Ohio, USA - Utica-2 Time Series HT 2014_7_11 (SPAdes) (version 2) | ecosystem: Environmental > Aquatic > Freshwater > Water tank | place: USA: Ohio... | reverse complement strand
TAGCAAAGAAGGCAGCTCCAAAGCGCCGCAAGAAGGCAGCAGCAAAGAAGGCAGCTCCAAAGCGTCGCAAGAAGGCAGCAGCTAAGAAGGCAGCTCCAAAGCGTCGCAAGAAGAAGGCAGCAGCTCCAGCAGCTGCTCCAAAGAAGCGCCGCCGCAAGAAGGCAGCAGCTAAGTAATTCATTACTTAATAAAAAACCCGCCACTTTATGTGGCGGGTTTTTTATTTATCTTTCAATTCTTTTCTTAACGATTCTGATACTCGCTCGAAAATTTCTGCAAGGGCCGCCTGATCACCCTTCGATAGATGATCAACAAAACGCGAGCGCACACTATCTACATGGTCCGGGGCGGCAGCAACGATCGCCTTCCAACCCTTAGCGGTCATCACCGCAAAATATCCGCGCTTATCTATAGGGCAAGCCTCACGTTTTACCCAGCCGGCCTTCTCCATAACCTTCATGCGATGGGAAAGGCGAGAGCGCGACAACATCGCCACATCGGCTAGCTCTGACATACGCATTCGGCGTTCTGGGGCATCACTTAATTGAGCCAAAATCTCGTAATCGGCCATCGAAAGTTCATGGTGGGCTAGGTCTAAATCCAGGGCTTCGAGCAATCGCCGGCTAGCCACGATATAGCGGCGCCAAGCCTTCATTTCAGCAGCGTTGAGCCAGCGAGGTGAGGTAGCGTTTTGCCGTGCCATTTGGCAATCATACGTTAATTACCGCAAAGTTGAACTTTCAACTACTTATTGGAACGTTCTTAGAACAAAGGAAGCCATGACTAAGCAGCTACGCAGTGGGATCGATCCTTCACATATCGATAAAACTTTTCGCCCCCAAGATGATCTCTACCGCTACTTCAATGGCCGCTGGCTCAAGGACCACGAGATCCCGCAAGATCGCTCATCTGATGGCATTACCTACCAACTCTATTTAGAGGCTGAAGCCCAGGTCCGCGAAATCATCGAGACCGCCAAGGGCGAAGGCGATGCCCAGAAGATTCGCGATTTATATGACTGCTTTCTCGACACCGATGCGATCACCAAAGCCGGCATTACTCCCCTGCTTGAAGATCTCGCCGCAATCGATCTCATCGAAACCCGCGATCAATTTATTAAGACGATGGCTGATCTAGAAATGCGCGGACTAGGTGGCGCATTCGGCCTTGGAATTTATGGCGATGCCATGAACTCCGAAATGAACATTATCTATTTGGGACAAGGTGGATTGTCTTTGCCGGATGAGGCTTACTACCGCGAAGAACAATATGAAGAAATTCGTAAAGCCTTTAAAGTCCACGTCGCCAAGATGTTCGCACTTGCCAAGATTGAAAACGGCGCAGATTTAGCGGAAAAGATCTACGCCCTTGAAGCCCAAATAGCATCACACCATTTTGATCAGGTTAAAGATCGCGATGTCGAACTGACATATAACAAGATGACCTTCAAAGAGCTCTGCGCCCTTGCCCCACACTTTGATTGGGCGACTTGGCTTGAGTACAGCCAGATTCCAAAGGCGTCCTTCGATGAGCTAGTTGTACAACAACCACCATTCTTTACTGGTCTATCTAGCATCCTCGAAAATTTTGATCCTGCTCCATGGAAGGCGTGGATGAAGTGGCAGTTGATTTCTGGAGCTGCGGCTTATCTACCTGATGAATTTGTAAATCAGAACTTTGATTTCTACGCCAAGACTTTATCTGGCACCCCCGAAATTCGCGTTCGCTGGAAGCGCGCGATTTCCTTTGTGGAAGGCGCACTTGGCGAGGCTATCGGCCGCATCTATGTAGAGCGCCATTTCCCAGAGGCCGCTAAAACTGCGATGCTCGAACTAGTTGATAACTTGATTGAGGCCTATCGCATCTCTATCGGCGAACTTTCCTGGATGAGCCCAGAAACCAAAGCCAAGGCTTTAGATAAGTTAGGAAAGTTCACGCCCAAGATTGGCTATCCCGATAAGTGGCGCGATTATTCGGCGCTAACAATTACCCGCGATGGCCTCTTTGGAAATATCGGCCGCATCACCAAGTTCGCGCGCGATATCGAACTCGCCAAGATTGGCAAGCCAGTTGATAAGACCGAGTGGCTGATGACCCCGCAGACCGTTAACGCTTATTACCACCCGATCCAGAACGAAATAGTCTTCCCGGCCGCGATCTTGCAGCCACCGTTCTTTGATCTAGAGGCCGATATCGCAGCAAATTACGGCGGAATCGGTGCGGTCATTGGCCATGAAATCGGCCATGGCTTTGATGACCAGGGTTCTAAATTTGATGGCGATGGAAACATGATCGATTGGTGGACCCAATCCGATCGCACCGAGTTTGAAAAGCGCGCGAATATGTTGATCAAACAATTCGATGCGCTTTATCCAGAAGAGACCCCAGATATCCATGTAAATGGCGCTCTAACGGTCGGAGAAAACATTGGAGACCTTGGTGGCCTTGCAATCGGCTTTAAGGCTTATAAATTGGCTCTAAAGGGCGCTCCAGCGCCTGTAATCGATGGTTTAACGGGAGAACAACGTTTCTTCTTATCGTGGGCGCAAGCCTGGCGCGGCAAGGTACGTGCCGAAGAACTGCGTCGCCGCATCGCAACTGATCCGCACTCTCCATATGAGTTCCGTTGCAACGCGATCGTTGCCAATCTAAGTGATTTCTATGAGGCCTTTGAAGTAAGCGAAGGCGACAAGTTATGGCTGGCTGAAAGCGAGAGAGTCGAGATCTGGTAACTAGATTTAAGAACTAGTTTAAAGCTAGTTCTCGGGGAAGTGGCAGGCCACTTGTGAAGCCCCGAGCTGTACCAACTGCGGTACTTCGGTGCGGCATTTATCTTGTGCCTTCCAGCAACGAGTATTAAAGACGCAACCCGATGGTGGGTTAATTGGGCTAGGTAGGTCTCCAGTCAAGATAATGCGTTCGCGGGTGCGTTCAGATCGAGGATCTGGCAGCGGCACCGCAGATAAGAGCGCTGTTGTGTACGGGTGGCGCGGCTTGTTATAGAGATCAGCAGTTGCTGCAATCTCCATCATCTTGCCAAGGTACATAACTGCCACGCGATCTGAAATATGTTGCACCACAGATAAATCGTGGGCGATGAAGACCATGCTGATCTTCTCTTCTTCTTTCAGATCCTCTAACAAGTTAATTACCTGGGCCTGGATCGAAACATCGAGGGCTGAAACTGGTTCGTCGGCAACGATAAAACGTGGCTTTAGCGCGATTGCACGAGCAATACCGATGCGCTGGCGCTGTCCACCTGAGAACTCGTGTGGGTAGCGGTTGTAGTGCTCCGGGTTTAAACCAACGCGCGCCATTAAGTTTTCTACCGCAGCCTTAACGCCTTCAGGTGGAGTAATACCTTGGATTTCAAAGGGTGCCGAAATAACCTTGCCGATTGTCTGTCGTGGATTTAGCGCAGAGTATGGATCTTGGAAGATGATCTGCATCTGGGCGCGCAGCTTAGTCATCTGACCAGGACGGAAATCTGTGATGTCTTGATCTTCAAAGATTAAACGTCCCGCAGTTGGCTCGATTAGCTTGAGCAAGGTGCGACCCGCTGTGGTCTTGCCACAGCCTGATTCACCAACGAGGCCAAGAGTTTCGCCGGCCTTTAACTCGAAGGAGATTCCATCAACGGCCTTAACAACTTTCTTATCACGGCCCTTTCCCACTGGAAAATGCTTGGTCAGATTTTCGACTTTCAAAATTGTCTGATCGGTACTTTTCTGGTTCATCACGCTTGAACCTCCTTCATAGCCACAGAGAAGATCTCTTTCCGTGAATTTTCTGGGATATGGCAGCGAGCGGTATGCGATGGAGAAGAACCGAGAAGCTCTGGCATCAGATTTTCACAAGAGTTTGCATCGGCATGTTTGATGTATTCACATCGTGGTGCAAATGCACATCCTTTTGGCAGATTAATCAGCGATGGAGGCTGACCTGGAATTGCCTTCAGACGTTCTCCACCATGGGCTGAAATACGTGGGACAGATTGCAAGAGACCAAGTGCATATGGATGTGCCGGGTTATAGAAAATGTCATCAACTGGAGCCTGCTCAACTACGCGCCCGGCATACATAACATTTACACGATTGGAAACCTGCGCGACGACACCGAGATCGTGAGTAATCAAAAGAATTCCCATATTGAACTCTTTCTGCAGATCGCCCAAGAGCGCCAAGATCTGCGCCTGCACTGTTACATCTAGCGCCGTTGTTGGCTCATCGGCAATCAACATCTGTGGTGAGTTCATCAGCGCCATAGCGATCATTACGCGCTGGCGCATTCCACCCGAGAACTGGTGTGGGTATTCATTAGCGCGCTGTTGTGGTTCCGAAATTCCTACAAGGTCGAGCATTTCGACTGCACGTTTCTTGGCTTCAACTTTCATGCCAGGGTTGTGAACAAGATAAGCCTCGGCGAGCTGGTTGCCGATTCTAAAGAATGGGTGAAGCGCCGACATTGGATCCTGGAAAATCATCGCTACAGCGCGGCCTCGAACGTTAAGGATCTCTTCATCGGTTGCCGAGACGATGTCGAGCACGTTTTCCCCATCGCGAACCTTTATAGATCCTGAAATTTCGGCAGAGCCGCGCTTATGAAGACCCATTACAGAAAGGCTAGTAACCGTTTTACCAGATCCTGATTCGCCGACTATGGCAACTGTCTCACCGCTATTGACGGTAAGAGAGACGCCATCGACAGCCTTTACAACGCCGTCATCGGTCTTAAATGAAACCTTTAGATCATCAATTTTTAGAAGTTCGCTCATGATGGATATCTCCTAATCGATTCTCACGCGTGGGTCTAGAACCGCATACAGCATGTCAACTATTAGGTTCATTACGATAACTACCGTTGCAGCCAAAATTGTTGTTGCTACCACAACAGGTAAGTCAAATTCATAAACGGAGCGAAGTGTTAATCGACCGAGTCCTGGCAGATTAAAGATTGTTTCCGTGATAATTGCGCCACCAATAAGACCGGCGAAATCAAGACCCGCTAATGTGACAATCGGTGCCAATATTGCGCGAAGAGTGTGCTTGCGCAAAACCATCTTCTCGTTTACGCCCTTTGCACGAGCGGTACGAATGTAATCCTCACCGAGCGTCTCGAGCACAGCAGCGCGAGTAAATCGCGTGTAAACCGCGGCATATAAAATCGCCAAAGTAATCCAGGGCAAGATGAAAAATTGGAAGAAGCCATATGGATTATCAAAGATCGACACATAACCCGATAGTGATAGTGGAACTATCTTCCACTTAATTGTTACCCAGATCAGAAGCGCTAAGCCCGTTACAAAAGTCGGAAGTGATGTTGCAAGAAGTACGAAAACTGAACTAACGGTATCTGGCCACTTCCCCTTAAAACGAGCCGCGATTATTCCAAGGGTCATGCCGATTGTGAGCCAGAGTATTAGCGCTCCAATTGCAAGGCTGAGAGTCACAGGAAGTGCCTCAATCAACATATCTGTTACGCAAGCATTTTCATTAAATGAATAGCCAAATGCTGGCGCAGAACATGAGAAGGCTGCGCTACCAGTGCCATAGGTGCGCCCCAAAAAGATTCCTGAAAGAAATAACCAGTACTGCTCCCAAATTGGCTTATCGAGGCCGAGCTTAATGCGGTTTCCTTCAACAATTTGGGGGGTGCACCGCTGACCACAGGTGAGAGCTGCTGGATCAAAAGGCAGTAGAGAGAAAATCAAATAGACGACAATGGATACAACCAAGATCGTAGCCACAGCATAAGCTGCACGTTTTCTTATAAAGTGAAACATCTACCTGACTCCTTCTACAGTTTTACTACATTTTTCATGGCTTGAACATTCACCACGAAAGTAAAGAAGTGCTCCTGGGGGTTTTAAGCCCCAGGAGCACTCTACTTACATTTGGCTGTGCTCTCGCACATTCACCAGTTATGCAAGATAAGGATTATTGCTTGATCCAGATCTTTCCATAAGCAGGATTGCCTTGTGGTACCCAGAAGAATACGTTCTGAAGCTCTGAGCCCCAGACTTCCTGAGCCTTACCGAACTTGTGTGGCAATGACCAGAAGTTCTTTGCAGCTTCTTTATCAAGTGCCTTCCACAACTTCGCCTGCTTTGCACGATCTGTTTCAGAGATAGCTGCTTTCGCGCGATCGCTGAAGCCCTTTACGGCTGGATCTGCTTGGTTCTTTGAGAGGTTCCATCCACCGAATGATGCATAGAGCTCTGGAAGAACTGTTGAGGCGTTCGCCCAGTCTGCTCCCCAACCACCTGAAGAAACATCGTTCTGCTTATCAGTGTTGATTGTTGAGTAGTAACCGGATGCGATGATGTTGAAGTTCGCCTTAATTCCAGCACGTGCATATGCAGCCTGCATGATTGGAATTGTGTCATTGAGAGTTGATGACTGTGGTACGTCGATTGTCACACCTGTTGTTGTAACACGTGTGTACTCATCGGCGCACTTTGTCTTCGCTGCTTCCATGTATTCCAGCGCCTTCGCAACGTTTCCTGACTCCTTGAAGTCTGGTGCTCCTGGGCCGATTACCTTAGTTGGCTCGTAATCTGTTGCTAGAAGTGGGCTAACTGTTCCGGTTGCATATGAACCTGCGAACTTTGGACCACCGTCGTAATCAAGCATCGCCTTGAAGTCGTATGAGAAGTACATCGCTGCACGAATCTCTAGACATGGCATCTTTGATACGTTAAATGCCCAGTAGCGTGTGTATGGATCAGAATTGTTCATTCTGCGGTTCTTGAATTTAGGATCATCGAAGAACTTCGCCTTATTTGTTGGCAGTGGGCCACCGAAGTTGATCGCACTTGGGATGGTGTCTTCCAACATGATCTGGTCGATTACTTCTTCATCAAGACCGAACTGAATAACTACTTCGTCTGGGTATGGTGTACGAATTGGGTCAGATGCTTTTGACCACTTTGCGTTACGGACCATACGAAGCTGTGTCTTGCTGTTCTCAACGATCTTGTATGGACCTGTCGCCTGTGGGTTTAGGTCGTACTTATCGCCTGTGTCCTTCTTCTTTTGGATTGGAGAGATAATTCCGTAAGTAGCAAGGTAGTTAAAGTCAGCAATTGACGTGTTCAGTTGGAAAGTAATTGTACGGTTGTCAGCTGAGCATGAGACTGCCTTGTCGTAAGCAGCTTTTCCAGCCTTAGTGCTCTTGTATGGACCTGTGTAAATAGGATTTCCATCAACCTTTGGAATATCTAGCCAGTTAAGCAAATAGGCAGATGGTCCATCTGTGATTACATCAGTCGCGAATGCGCGTGATGTACCGTACTTAACGTCTTCACAAGTGACCTTTGCGCCATCTTCAAATGTTGAACCTGGACGAAGTGTGAACTTCCAAGTCTTTGCTTTGTTGCTTGGGATACCGGTGTTTGTTGCGAGGTCTGCAACAAGGTTTGCACCCGCCTTACCTGGAACAGGATTGTATGCAGTAAGTGTGCGTGTGTGGAAAGAGTTCATGAACGCAAGATCGCGTCCTGTGTAAATACGGCTTGGATCTAGGTGATCAAGGCGTGGTGTGTGCTCAAGCAGTGTGAGAATTCCACCTGTCTGTGGTTTTGTCGCAGCATTTGCAGCTGTTGATCCTGAAACCAGAGCGGTTCCGAGAAGCAAAGCGCTTGCAGATGCAACGACTACGGTCTTGCGAAGAGCGAAACGAGGGCTCATTTTCCGTAATCCTTTCGATTGGGATGTAAGCGTCAGGAACTTTCTCAAAAAATGAGAAACGCCTGCACTACTAGTGGCCTGAGTTAAGCAGAAAATGTCCGAAAAGTGAATACTGAACGGTAGGTAAAGGCGGGTGATTTCAGCCCTGAAGGTTGATTGTTATGTGCTCGTTACCTGTCGGCGCGAGGATCAAGCGCATCGCGCAGCGCATCGCCAACTAAGTTGAAGGCGAGAACAACGATGACCAGGCTGCCTGCTGCGATGAGGAAGAAGCTCGGCATCACGGTTACATAACGGGTTGCATTTGAGAGCAGGATTCCCCATGTTGATGCCGGTGGCTGAACGCCAATTCCGAGGTAGGAGTAAACCGCCTCTGCCGCCAAATAACCCGGCAGAGAGAGTGAGGCAACAACAATGACTGGCGCCCAGAGATTTGGTAGAAGTTCTTTAAGGATAATTCGAGTACGACTTGCTCCCATTGCCTGCGCTGCAGTGACATATTCACGTTCGCGAATTGAAAGTACTTGCGAGCGAATTAACCGAGAGAATCCCGGCCAGCCAAAGAAGGAGAGGAAGATGATTAGAAAAAGAATTCGTGCGGCATTTCCTTGAGCAATTCCGGTGCCTTCAATACGTCTGACCATTGGTTCCGAAAGAGCGACGATCATAAAAAAGGCTGGGAATGCAAGCAGGAAGTCTGTGGTTCGGCCAAGGTAGTTATCAATACGGCCACGGAAATATCCACCGATGATTCCAATAAATAGTCCGATGGTTAGCGCGGTTAGCGTTGTGAAAATTGCAACTAAAAATGAGATGCGTGATCCGTAAAGAAGTTGTGCCAAAAAGTCTCGGCCTGTACCTGGAATAAGTCCCAGTGGGTGCTCGAGGCTATAGCCAACTGTTGGAATTCCGGAAACGTCGAGAAGATCGAGATTGAGTTCATCTTTATCTAGCCCAAGAATGCGCGTAACGAGTGGCGCCATGAGCGAAAGGGTGAGAATAGTGATACTCAGGATTGCGGAAACCACCCCGACTTTATTGCGCTTAAATCGCATCCAGGCGATTTGACGAGGGCTACGGCTCTGGATTTGAGTAGCGGTACTCGTTGACTCAATTTCCGAAGAGGTTAATTTCATACTGGGTACTCTATACTTTTAGGCATGGATAAGAAACTTACCTCAGCAATTTTTGCAACCGTATTCGCCCTAACCCTCACAGCTTGCGGTGGGGAATCTGACTCAGTAACCACAACCGCCGAAGAGGGCCAAGCGCTCGTCGAGGTAGTCGAAGAGGCCGTTCAAGCATCTGGTGGTTTTGATTCGCCAGTCGTAACGCCAGATAAGGTCAGTTATACGCTCTCCTCACCAGCTAAATTCACCCCTGGTCAATTTGCTTCAGGGATGTTGCCAAATCAAGTTAACCAACGATTTAACCTCAGCGTCTCTAACGGCTCTGCTGCCGATTTAGATTTAGCAACGCTAATCGTTAAGGGTTCAACAACTACTGGCGAGTGCGTAGATATCTTCGATGGTGATAACCAGATGGAGGGCGCACCAACTACACCTCTAGCAGCTGGCGCATCTGCAAAGTTCTCATGGGGACTTTCTTGCGCTGGAAAGAGTGGCGAAGATATTTCAGTTATTCTTTCAAACGGCACAGTAAATCTAATTGAAGTAACTGGAAAGCTCGCTTAAGTAATTAGATAAATAGCCCGTTCACGCATTATGCGTGGGCGGGCTATTTCTTTGCCTTCTCTGTAGTGCGCTTTAAGTAAGCAAATAACGGAATTGGTGCAAGTACGCCGATCGCCATAGTAATTACCCAGAGTTGTTCTAGATTGGCACCGATCATTAGCCCGGCAACGGCGGGACCTGCGATTCCAGAAATTCCCCACTGCAAACTAGTAAGCGCACTTGCGCGGCCGCGGATATGTTCAGGCGCTAGTTCTTGGGTCAACGCCGGACTAGTTGGTGCATGGACCATTTCACCAAATGCGAAGATCAATTGGCTTACACATAGAGCGATACCTGCCATAAACATAGAAAAGTATGGCGAAATACCAACGGCTAGCCAAGAAAGCGCCCAAATTATTCCGACAGAAATTAGCGCGGTGTACTTTGAATAATTAGCAATTAACTTCAAAACTAACGGCTGGAAGGCCACGATTGCAAAGGTATTTACTCCGAAGATAATCCCAAGCCAGTTTGGCGCTAAATCAAGATATTGCGTGGCATAAATTGGTAGCCCTGATTGCAGCGGTCCATATCCAAAAGTTAAGAGAATAATTCCCGCGATAGTCAGGATCGATAACTCTTTGATCGCAAAGAGCTCTCGATAGCTCCCCTTCTCGGGCTCATGCTCTTTCGCAACATACTTGCCTGCGTGAGGGGTGTTAAGCCCCCAAATAAAGAAGATAAAGACAAAGTAAGTTAAAGAATCAATGAAATACATAATTTGATAAGAAAGAATCGAATCTTCACGAATAATCAGAGCCGATATAAATCCACCGACTCCTAGGCCTAGATTCATCAACATAAAGTTAAAGCCAAAGATCTTGGTGCGATCTTTTATCGGTGTAACCCGCGTCAAAATCACCATCTGTGAAGGCCAGACACACTGGCCACCGAAGGCGAATAAAGTTATTGCAATTAAGGCATGTGCTTGCGTTGTAACAAAGGCGAAGGCAAGGGCTGAAAAGCCAGATATGACAAGGCCGGCAAGCATTACCTTCTTTGGTCCAATGCGATCGACCAGCGATCCAAGTGGTGGGGTGCAGATAATCCCGAAGAGCGCGCCCCATGCCATTACTACTCCGCCGAATGCGATAGAAAATCCGCGGATATCGTGAAGGTAGACCATTAACAACGAGAGCGTCATTCCGCGACCAATCGCGCTGAGAGCGATTCCCGCAACGATGCGTCGCGAATGCGGATTTAAAAGAGAAGTGAACTCTTGAAAGGGCGCTTTTCCTGCGAACATCAGGGCAGTCTATATCTGAGACAATAGGGCTTGTGTCCATATCAACTTCAAATAATTTTTCATTTGAGATTAAGAAGAGCGCAGAGAATTCACTCGCGCGCGTTGGCACGCTTTCAACCCCACACGGCGAAATTCAAACGCCGGCATTTATTC
>Ga0208787_1001341_pt1 | contig 10855 bp, 13 predicted proteins | sample Wag4_2014_7_11_FD_187362 | JGI IMG/M metagenome (GOLD analysis project Ga0208787, IMG submission 187362) | Fresh water microbial communities from Ohio, USA - Utica-2 Time Series HT 2014_7_11 (SPAdes) (version 2) | ecosystem: Environmental > Aquatic > Freshwater > Water tank | place: USA: Ohio... | reverse complement strand
ATCTCTGGGCCGGCCGCGAGCTGGCCTGGCGGCTGGCGGTGCGCGACATCAGTGCCCAGTACCGCCAGAGCGCGCTGGGGGTGCTGTGGGCCCTGATCATTCCGCTGTCGAATACAGCTGTGTGGCTGTTTCTCACCGGCAGCAAGGTGGTGCAGGTTGCAGCCACTTCAGTGCCCTATCCCGTGTTCGTGTTCACCGGCACGCTGCTGTGGTCGATCCTGATCGATGCGCTCAATGCGCCGCTGCAGCAGGTGAATGCCAACAAGCCCCTGCTGGCCAAGATCAACTTCCCCAGGGAGGCTCTGATCCTCACCGGCATCTACCAGACCCTGTTCAACGCCGCCATCAAGCTCGGCATCCTGCTGCTGGTGCTGCCCTTTCTGGGCATCCACCCGGGTTGGGGCGGGCTGCTGATCCCGGTGGGGCTGCTCAGCCTGGTGCTGACCGGCACCGCGGTGGGCCTGCTGTTCACGCCGCTGGGGGTGCTCTATGGCGACATCGGCCGCGGCATCCCGCTGATCACCCAGTTCCTGATGTATCTGAGCCCGGTGGTGTTCCCGCTGGCCACCACGGGCTGGACGGCGAATCTGATGCGGCTCAACCCGCTCACCCCCCTGATCCTCAATGCGCGCGCCTGGTTCACCGGCCAGCCGCCGCAGCTGCTGGGCGAATGGGCGCTGGCGGTGGGCGGCTCGGCGGTGCTGCTGCTGCTGGTGTGGATGGTGTATCGGCTGGCAATGCCGATCCTGATCGAGCGGATGAGCGCCTGAGGCACGGGAACGAGCCCGAACCCAGGATTTCTGCAGACTGTTCTTTGTACCTGAGCTGGAATTTCCAGCGCCGTGGGATCGCAGCGATTGAGCAGGCGCTGCAGCACGGCCCTGTCCATCTGTTGAAGCGCAACCGATCGGCTGCTGTGGTGCTGAGTGAACAGCACTACCGCCAGCTGCAGTTGCAGGCATCACGATCTCCTGGCGCCGCAACATCGGCGTTGCAGTGGTTGCTGGCCCTGCCTCCATCCACAGGCCCGCGCAGTCAGGCTGAGATCGATGCGGAGCTGGCAGCAGAGCGCGACTGGTGATTGCCTTCCTGGATGCCAGCGCCCTGATCGCGCATTGGCTGTGAGCCGGCTCAGCCTGCTGGAGTGTGGTGTGGCTTTACTGCGGCGGGGCGATCAAGCCAGCCTGGATCGTTTTGAGGCTTTGTTTGCCCAGCCGGATCTGCTGGTTGTGGCGCTCACGCCTCTGTGGTGGAGCTGGCGACGCAGTTGCGCGCCAACCAGGGGGCTGCGCACCCCCGATGCCCTGCAGGCCGCTTGCTGCCTGCACCTGGCGCTGTGCCAACGGCTGAATCTGCAACTGGCCAGTTTTGACCGGGGGCTGTGCACGGCCGCCGCCCATCATCAGGTCACTCACCATTAGCTTCTGATCCCGAACTGAGCCACAGACCCGGCCCGCCTGAGATGGGCGACGTTCTGGTCAACGTCACAACGTGAGCAAGCGGTTCGGCCGCAGCCTCAAGCGTTCGCTCTCGACTGGCATGCAGGACGCCACCATGGCGGGAGAGCAGCGCCGATGTGCCGCTGCGGCCGGATGCGTTCCGGGCGGTGAAGGATGGGAGCTTCCCTGACGCCCCACGGGCTGCAGCCCCTTCCTCTCCGACCTGCAAGCCGACCGGCAGTTCTGGCTTAACTGGCTAACAGCTGAGCCGAGGGTCGTGCAGGTGAACATGCTGGCTGCCAAGAGCCAGCTCTCGCGGCTGGTGAAGGCAGCCTTGGCCGGGGAAGAGGTGATCATTGCCAGCCATGGCAAGGCCCAGGTCAAGTTGGTGCCGTGCGCGTCAGCCGCCGGCCTGAAGCAGTTGGGCGCTCTGGCAGCAGCCTCGCCCGGGCTTCTGGCCAGCCAGGTGGATGCGGCCTTCGCAGAGGCTGTGGACCAGCAGGTGGCCGAGCTGTTCAACAGCTGATGCGGCTGTTGCTCGACACCCAGGTGATGCTCTGGTGGCTCCTCGACGATCCACGGCTTGGTTCCAATACTGAAGAGTTGTTGGCCGCCAGCCCCTGCCTGGTGTCGGTCGCCAGCATCTGGGAGGTGGCCATCAAGCGCCTTGGCAAGTTGGACGTGACACCAGCCGCCTTCCGCGATCAGAGCCTGAGCGCCGGTGCTGCGCTCCTGCCGGTGCTCGATGCGCCTGTGATTGAAACCGCCCAGCTGCCCCTGGTGCATCACGACCCCTTCGATCGCCTGTTGATAGCCCAGGCGCGGGTCGAGGGGCTGATGGCCGTGTCATCCGATGGTCACGGGCCTGGTTACGACGTGACGCTGCATCGCGTCTGAGAGCGACTTCTCCCTGAGCCGCCAGGCGCCCCAGCCCGAACGAACCGCTCAGCCGCCTGTCGCCAACGAGCCCCTACTCCGACAAGGCACTCACGGGTTCCAGCCCTAACCCAAAAATCCCCAAACCCGGTCTCCCTGTTCGCCAGCCAGCGCTGCCGCATCCGCCTTAGCATGTGCTGATCATGCACATGAACAGCGTGGCAACCGGCAAGAGGCCGCAGCATCCCCCAGAGCGAGCCACTGAGCGGATAGCCGTGTTGATGACACCCACAGAAAAGGCTGCCTATGCTGATCGGGCTCACAGCCTTGGTCTCTCACTCGGGCAGTTTTTCCGAGAGGCGGGAGCGGCGTACGCCGGCCTCAACGCTGAAGCCGAAACGCGCTCCCTCGCGGAAGCGGAAGCCCTGGAAGCGGCCCTCAGGCAGCTGGAACTCAGCACCAGCCGCACCGAACAAACCTTGGATGTGGCACTGGCCGAGGTGAGAGCTGCCTTAGCCGCTCAGCCATGAGCGTCACAGATCGGATTCTCTCGGCTCTCACCACCGTGATCCGGATGAACGACAAGGTGGAAGAGATGGCCGGGCTGATGAAGGAGCAGCAACGCCGCCTCGACGATCTCCAGGGCCGGGTGATCCGTCTGGAAACGGTGCTCGAACTTGCCCTGCATCGATCGTCAGGGTCTACCGGCCGGTTGCTGGAAGCGGATGGCGACCCAACCAATGGCTGAGGCCCTGCCACCCACACAGCTCATCACCAGCCAGCTTCACACCTTGCGAACGGGTGAGCATCCACCCGTCTTGGACTGCCATCCGCGCCTGGTTCATCTGACGGCTGGCGATGCCGATCCTGATCGAGCGGATGCCTGCCTGAGATGAGCGACGTTCTGGTCAAAGTCGACAACGTGAGCAAGCGCTTCTGCCGCAGCCTCAAGCGTTCGCTTTCGACTGGCCTGCAGGACCTGGGCAGCGAGCTTGCTGTAGGTGGATACGGGCATTCAACCGGAGTTTCCTGACGCCCCAAACACCCCATCTTGTGTGCCCCGAGCTCACAAGTTCCTGAGCGCGCTTGGGGGAGCTTCTCCTTGAAGCACCAGGCTCTCCAGCCCGAACAAACCCCGAAGCCGCCGCCGCCAAACAACGACCGGCACCAACATCCCCTCACGACCAGCAGAAACACCCCACCAGCTCCCTGATGCCTGCCGCCAACCGCTCCCGCGACCCCAGCAAGCAATGGCTGGTGCTCGAGCCCAACCGGATTGAAAAACAGTATTGGAAGGATCTGTGGCGCTACCGGGAGCTGTTCGCGATCCTGGCCTGGCGCGACATCACCGTGCGCTACAAGCAGACCTTCATCGGCGTGGCCTGGGCCCTGATCCGCCCGTTCCTCACGATGGTGGTGTTCACGGTGATCTTCGGCCGTCTGGCCAAGCTTCCCAGCGAGGGGGATGCGCCCTATGCGGTGCTGGTGTTTGCCGGCATGCTGCCCTGGCAGTTCTTCAGCACGGCGCTGAGCAGCTGCTCCGACAGCCTGATTGCCAATAGCAATTTGCTCACGAAGGTGTATTTCCCGCGGCTGATCGTGCCGGCAGCAGCGGTGATCACCAGCTTTGTGGACTTCCTGATCTCGTTTGTGATTCTGGCGGGGCTGATGCTCTGGTATCAATGGTGGCCCAGCTGGCGGCTGCTCACCCTGCCGCTGTGGGTGGCGGTGGCCTTTGCGGCCAGCATGGGCGCGGGGCTATGGCTGGCCAGCCTCAATGTGCAATACCGCGACTTCCGCTATGTGGTGCCGTTTCTGGTGCAGTTTGGCCTGTATGTGAGCCCGGTGGGCTTCTCCAGCGCGATCGTGCCGGCCAAGTGGCAGCTGCTCTATGCGCTGAACCCGATGGTGGGCGTGATTGAGGGGTTCCGCTGGGCGATCATCGGCCAGGGAGCCTTCATCAACCCGCTGGGGTTCGGGCTGTCGATGGCGATCGTGGCCTTGCTGCTGGTTACCGGCATCCGCCAGTTCCGGCGTATGGAGAAGCGCTTTGCGGATGTGATCTGACTGCGGAGCACGCCAGTAAGGCATTACTGCCTTACCCTTGCTGTGTTGGCGCCGTCTCGCGATGAAAGAACGATCAGCGACAAAACGATCGGCTGTATCGCTCACGGTGACCAGCAAGGGACAGGTGACCCTGCGCAAGGAGCTGTTGGACCATCTCGGCGTTCAGCCAGGCCAGCGCGTCGATGTGGAGGTGCTGCCGGGAGGGCGTCTGGAGCTCTATGCCGAGCAGGCAACTGGCAGCATCCATGGCTTCATTGGCCTGCTGGCAGGGCGCAGTGCCCGCCGGGCGAGCCTGGAGGAGTTGAACGAGGCTGCGGCCTCCGGCTGGGCAGGCCTTCATGCCACCAATCCGTGAGGATCACCGCCGACACCAATGTGCTGGTGCGTGCCTTGGTGCAGGACGATCCCGAGCAGGCCAAGGCGGCAACCGATCTGCTGGAGCAGGCGGAGTTGATCGCGATCCCCGTGCCGGTGCTGTGCGAGCTGGTGTGGGTGCTGCGGCGGGTGTATGGCTTCGCGGCCAGCGACTGCGCCACCTCCATCGAAGCGCTGCTGGGCAGCAGCGGCGTGGCTGTGGATCGCCAAGCTGTACGAGCCGGGCTGAAGCTTCTCTCGGCAGGGGGCGACTTTGCTGATGGGGTGATCGCCTATGGCGGCCGAGCCCTTGGTGGTGAGCAGCTGGCCACGTTAGACAGCGAGGCGGCACGGCTGCTGTCTGCCGCTGGTGAGCCGGTGCTGCTGCTTTGATTGAAGCGCGTGCTTATTCCTATGACCCCCCACTCCCTTGCATGAGCGAGTCCGACGTCGTGATCCGGGTGGAGGGCCTGGGCAAGAAGTACGCCCTCCACCACGAGAAAGCTGAGCGCTACACCGCCCTGCGCGATGTGGTGGCTCGCCAGGCCAGGGCTGCCGGCCGGCTGCTGAACCCCTTCACGCTGGCGGGGCAGCTGCGCAAGGCCCAGCGCCAGGCGGCCGAATCCTGCGAGGAGGAGTTCTGGGCGCTGAAGGATGTGAGCTTCGAGATCCGCCGGGGCGAGCGGGTGGGGATCATCGGCCGCAATGGGGCGGGCAAGAGCACCCTGCTGAAGATCCTCAGCCGCATCACCGAACCCACCACGGGCCGGGTGGAGATCCGCGGGCGGGTGGCAAGCCTGCTGGAGGTGGGCACGGGCTTTCACCCGGAGCTCACCGGCCGAGAGAATATCTATCTCAATGGCGCCATCCTGGGGATGACGCGGCGGGAGATCCGCTCGAAGTTTGATGAGATCGTGGACTTCGCCGAGGTGGAGAAGTTTCTCGATACACCGGTGAAGCGTTACTCCAGCGGCATGTATGTGCGGTTGGCGTTTGCGGTAGCGGCACACCTAGAGCCCGAGATCCTGGTGGTGGACGAGGTATTGGCGGTGGGGGATGCCAGTTTTCAGAAGAAGTGCCTGAGCAAAATGAAGTCTGTTTCCGAGCAAGGAAGAACCGTAATTTTCGTGAGCCACCAATTAGACGCCATAAGCCGATTGTGCGAGAAATGCGCAGTACTTGAATACGGAAAGATGCATAGGCTGACAAACGCAACAGACGCCCTTCAGAGATACATCGAGAGTGGACAGCATCAGCTGGATCAGGAGTGGCAAGCCCCAAATCATCGAAAAGATTTCTATATATTCAATGTGCAAATAAGAGGCCACTCAGACAGAAAGGTTTCCACAGTTCAAAGCGGTGAAGATGTCTCAGTCTTGATTGGTTATTCCACTGGAAATACGGCTAGCCCTCTTCAAGGTGCCATCTGTTCTGTTCAAATTAAGAACGAACTAGATGTTCCTATATTCCATATTCATAACCGTCTTACTGGCCATGATTTGGACCTCGAGCAAACTGCCGGCACTATCAGATTGCTCATTCCAAACCTGCCATTGCCAGCTGGAAAGTACACCATCTCTATATGGCTATACGACAGAAGAAGAGTGAGCCTAGACTCGGCCGAGAACTGCATCTCGTTTGCAGTCGAATTTGGTGATTTCTATGGAACTGGCCATCAAAGCCCATCATCTCATGGAGTGGTATACTTACGAGGAATCTTTAGTAACTCGCCGAGTTCACATTTGCCAACATAATGACAATGCCTGGAATTGCTAATTCACTCAAGTCCTACGTTTCAAACTGCCGAACACTTAATATTCAGCCCAGCGATCTTCCGAGAAAAGTCTGTGACTATTTGTCTGAGCTAATTGACGTCAAGCAAGCAAATCAAAATTTTTTAGATGATAGCCAAAAGCCAAGCTCGTCATTGCCATATGTGCCTACTTGGAGGCTTCTTCCGTCAGAAGAGGACATCATTAATTTACCATTGATAAAGTGCTGGACTGTCGAATCCCCAGCTCAAGAGGGAAGAACGATCGACTTTGAATACTATAATATACCTCAAAGAACAAGGGAAAATTATGTGAATGCATGGAGACGCCTGGTTATACCAAAAGAAGCAATCAGCGAGCATGTTAAATCAGAAGTCTCAAGACTCGAAAGCTTCGGGGTTCACATTGGCATTCATCTACGTTTTTGGGAGGATTCTGCTGCCCGAAAAAACTCCACTAAAGCTAGACAGTATTTAAGCTTTTTTAGAGAGCACAAGAATATCAATGCCTTTGTCGCAACCGACAATACTGAGAAGGTACTTCAGTCGCTTCCATTAAGGCAAAGAAAAAACTGTTTCTTTTATAAGAAAAACTATAATCTCACTGGGCTACAGAATGATTTTGCTGAACTCCTCCTGCTATCCACCTTTAAGTGCCTTGTTTTAACTCGTTCAAGCACTTTTAGTGAAGTTGCATGGTGGTTAGGTGGAGCTAACTCTGCCATAATCGGATTAGTAGGAAAGCATGGAGACAGAGAGATTGGCTTTTGCAATGTAGATGAATCTACGTGCATTGATATAACTGCTCAAGCTGGTAATACTTGGATAAGCAATAGAAGCTCATTAGTCAAGAATGTTGGGAAACCAGAAAACCTTTCGAATGCCTTTTTGACTTATTGTAGGGAATACTCTTGGCTCGAAAGACGCCTTAAGCATAACGCCTCGGGCTTAGTGGATGTCGGCGCTAATCTAGGCTTAGTCTCATTACATCTGGCAGCAGAGAATCATCAGTTAGAAGTTTATGCATATGAGCCCTTGGATGATCTATGCTGCTTGCTTGAGGCAAGTGCAGCTCTTAACGGCATTTCGAATAGGTATCATGTGATCAACCAGGCATTAGGCAGTATCGTTCAAGACATGCCTATATTTATCCCTGACTGCAGAGCTGACAACGCTTCCTTAAACCTTGTCGCAGCCAACCTCAATGTAAAAGAAGCCTCGGTCACGCCTAAGCGATGCAGAGTTACTACGCTTGACACTGACCTTTTTGGGGTGAGAGGCGTGCAGCAGGTAGATGCTATTAAAATTGATGTCCAAGGTCATGAGCTCGATGTATTTATTGGAGCAGAAAAACTTATAAAGTCATCAGCTGCTAATCCGAATTTTGTTATTGAATTTGAGTTTGATCCTGAACTGTTGAAGCAGCATGGCTCGTCTCCTCTAGATATTTACAATCAACTCTGCTCACGTCTATCTCTTGCCCTTATACAAAAATCCACAAATCAAGTGATAGAAAGAGAAGACCTGCAGAGTTGGGAAGGGTCAATTGATATTCTAGCCATTCCGATGCATTGCAGCTGAAACTTTCTGAATGCGACCAATTGGGTATAGATCGGCTTTTTTGGGCGCAGAGATGTAGTCTTTCTGGCTGGGGCGGGGAAACGCCCACGGATACAATTAATCTACCTACTTCATCAAAGATTCTAATGATTCCCGCAGTTAATTATTGCCATTCTGGCAACTTGCACACAAGTTCTGCGCCTAAAGCAATTGTACCTATTATTCTTGACTATTTCACTCCTAGGTCTGTGCTTGACGTGGGCTGCGGAACTGGGGTATGGCTGGAGGAATTTCTGAATAACGGCATATCTGATCTTTATGGAATTGATGGTGTTCCCATTGAAAATAGAGCCTTTTCTGTGTCAGGCAGTCTTTTCAAGCATGTAGACCTTAATCAAGAATGGACATTAGAAAGAAAGTTTGACCTTGCAATATGCCTCGAAGTTGCGGAACACTTACTGCCCGAATCGGCACATAGCCTAGTTCGTTCACTATGCTTGCATTCAGACTATATTGTTTTTTCGGCCGCCTGTCCAAATCAGGGTGGGCAGGGACATATTAACTGCCAGTGGCCTATCTATTGGCAAGAGATTTTTAATGCTAATCAATACGCTTGCTCAGACCCACTAAGGCCCAGGATATGGCAAGAAGAGTTTCCTGAGTATTGGTATAAACAGAACATTTTTGTTGCAGTTCGAGATGCCGCAAATGCTGGCCGCGAAGAGAGGATCGCTCCTCTAGTGCACCCACAGCTTTTAGAAGGCTGGGTAGCCAAGTGGGAAGGTCAAAATGCATTGATCGACGGCAGGAATGGACTCATGTCCTCCGCATCTCATGCAATTCACATGCTAACAAGTGCGGCCGCTTCTGCAATTAGTCGCAGGGTTCGCATCAAAGATTAGCCTCTTGTCGCTATTTTCTATGATCTCTGTCGTTACCGTAGCAATGAACCGCACCGAGCACCTGCTGCAGCAGGCTCGTGCAGTTTCGGGGCTGCATGGACATGCAGAGCACGTCATCCTCGACTTTGGGTCTACGACACCAATCAGACGCGACCAGCTCCCCGGTGACGAACGCATCCAACTTCATCGGGTAGAGAGTCCTAATGGGCGATGGTGGCTCACCCACTCGTACAACCTGGCATTCGCTCTGGCAAGCGGTGACTATATTCTCAAGCTTGACGCAGACATTCTACCGTCTCAGCACTTCATTGATTTGCTCTCCGAGCAACAGGTTGCAACCAATGCACATCTGATGTGCAATCGGCTGACTCTTCAAGATTGGAGCCTTCCTTCAAAACTTTTCACAACAAATGGGTTGTTTCTATGCAAGAAAACAAGCCTAGCTCAGGTTCGAGGCTTCAACCCATATATCCAAGGCTGGGGCTGGGATGAAATAGATTTATATTCCAGATTCTTCCTTGCAGGCTTTTCCGCGAGCAGAATTCCTCAAGATGGCCTAGACTTAATTCAGCATGATAACGATGTCAGAGAGCATCCAGTTATCTCAACTGATCTTCGGCGGATTGGACTCTCAAAGGCAGCGCTTGATCGGTTGAGCGCCACCAGAAGGATGCAGGCTCAGAATGAAAAGAATAAGCTAGTAGCCCTGGCTTCAATCAAAAGACAAGTCAAGTGGCCATCGCTTGATGACTATGCAAAAGCCTATCGCAATCTTTCCCGTCTTCCTGATCTGTTGAGCGTCTCGCTTTTTAATGCACAAGAAAGACAATCGCTAGTGGCTGGCCTGAGATACCAGCTCCTCAAGCCATCGCGCAAGGAGAATCTTTGCTGGCGTGTTGTGAAAAAACTCGGCTTTGGTCCTTATACGTCTGCCAATACTCAGGCTCTGCTGCATGTCTGCAACATCGAGCTCGAGCTCATTGCGTAAGTGAATCCATCGAGTACTCCCCTCCTCCTGATTGCCTGGCGCCGCCCCCACACCCTGCGCCAGGTGATTGACGCCATTCGCCCGGTTGCCCCAACGCGCCTGTTCGTGGCCTGCGATGGCCCCAACCTCGAGCGCCCCGGCGAAGCCGAGAAAGTGGCCGCCACCCGGGCGGTGATCGAGCACGAAATCGACTGGCCCTGCCGGATCGAGCGCCTCTACTCCGACGTGAACCAGGGCTGTCGCCTGGGGGTGAGCCGCGCCATCACCTGGTTTTTCGAGCAGGTGGAGGAGGGCATCATCCTGGAGGACGATTGCGTCCCCCATCCCGACTTCTTCCCCTACTGCACCACCCTGTTGGATCGCTACCGCCACGACACGCGGGTGTGGAGCATCAATGGCTCGCAGTTCCTGTCGCCGCGGCTGTGCTCGCGCTTTTCCAGGCGCTCCGCCAGCGATTACTGGGCCTCCGCCCATGCCGATTCCTGGGGCTGGGCCACCTGGCGGCGTTGTTGGGCCCTGGTGGGCGGAACCTATGGCCGATGGGTGCCCTTCCGTGATTCCTCTACCTACGCCGCCACGTTCTCAGGTCGCGATGAACAGGCCTATTGGGGCGACATCATCCAGAAGCTGATCACCCTGGGGCAGCCATCGTCATGGTTCTATGGCTGGCTGCTGGCCGGATGGCAGCAGGGTGCGCTTTCTCTCTGGCCCTACCGCAATCTGGTGAGCCATATCGGTTCAGACCCAGCGGCCACCCACTGCCAGGGGCGCTCGCCCTACCTCCATCGCCCGCTGCAGCCGTTGCCGGTCGGCCCCCTCCGCCATCCCGCTCACCTATGCCGTGACCGTCAGGCCGATCGAGCCCTCTATCTGGGCCGCCGGGGCGGCCCAGATAGAG
>Ga0208787_1001339_pt1 | contig 10860 bp, 9 predicted proteins | sample Wag4_2014_7_11_FD_187362 | JGI IMG/M metagenome (GOLD analysis project Ga0208787, IMG submission 187362) | Fresh water microbial communities from Ohio, USA - Utica-2 Time Series HT 2014_7_11 (SPAdes) (version 2) | ecosystem: Environmental > Aquatic > Freshwater > Water tank | place: USA: Ohio... | reverse complement strand
ACTTTGCACAAAGTTAATTCAATTGGACAAGAGATGGCGCATTGGGGTGGTAAGTTATTTCAACACTCAACCCTTATTATTGGGGATAGAAAAGGCTGATTTTTTATCAAAAATAGAATTGGTAAAAGGCTATCCTGCAAAGGTGGCTCAAGCGCTTATTGACGGCCAGATTGATATAGGATTGGTCCCAGTAGCAATAACGCCTTTATTATCAAACCCACATATTGTTTCGGACTTCTGTATTGGCACTAAGACCAAAGTGGCATCTGTTGCTATTTTTAGCAAAGTACCCATGGAAAAGATTGAATCTATTTACCTAGACTATCAAAGCCGAACATCCGTTCAATTGGCCCGAATTTTATTTAAAGAGTTTTGGAAAAAGGACATTCAATTTTTACAAGCCGAAGAGGGTTATATCCAAAAAATAGCTGGTACAACTGCTGGTGTCATTATTGGCGATAGAGCACTGGCAAATTTGACGAATTTTGAATATGTGTATGATTTAGGGGAAGCCTGGATTGAACATACAGGTTTGCCTTTTGTATTTGCTGCATGGATGTCGAATCAACCCATACCAGATGCTTTTAAAACTTTGTTTAATCATGCCAATGCTTATGGCGTGGAGCATATTGATGAAGTATTGAATCAACTTCCTGCAAGAACACATGATTACAACATGGAAGCATATTATACTAAAAATATTGAGTATCGATTAACAGATACAATGCAAGAAGGGATGGAATTATTTTTAGAGAAAGTGAAGTCGTTAGCGTCTTAAAAATCCGAATAATTTATTTTTCAAAAATCCTTGAACTAAATCCTTTAGTTCTGGAGCAGGATTGATCCAAATTAATAATTCGTAGAAGCCAAGTCCATATATACTAGATTTGATGGCAATATTCAATGTAAAATTAGAGGTAGATGGAATGATATAAACTAGGAACATAAAGGCAATGCTCATGATCAAAAATAAGCCATGCTGTAAGGTGTAGGGTTGCAAATTGAACTTTTTATATAAGAATAAAAAGCGAACACTATTGTATAAAGTCAATGCAGCTAAATTAGAATAAGCCAAGCCAATTAATGAATAATTACTGATTAAATAATAGTTCAAAGGGATGGATAAAACGATGTAGAATAGATTGGTAAAGAAATCAAATCTCCAATAATTAGAAGTGCCAATGATTTGTCCATTCACACCTGTAGCTAGGTCAATTAATTTTGCTAGACCCATGATAAAAACAATTGGTACTAAAGCATCATAACCGCCACTTTCTTTATGGCTGATCCAATTTAGAAACGCAACTAAATTTTCGATATTCAACCAGATCAACCCAAATAATAACAATCCAATAGCTAAGAGATTAGAAACACTTTTGTGATATACATGTTTGATATTGGCAAAGTCTTTATCCTTCCATGATTTAGCTAATACAGGTATGCTGATGGAGGTTAAACTTCTTTGTGGGATTTCCATAATCGCTGCTACATAAGTAGCGATGGCGAATATACTTGCATCGCTCAGCCCTTTCAAAACAACAATCATGGCAGTGTCATTTGTCCTTGCTAGTAAATTAAAGAACTGGCCAGCGAAAACGAATAAAGCAAAATTGAGCATCTTCCACTTTAGGCGCTTTGTCACACTACTTATTTTAAAACTCCTAAACGACCATCCTTGCGAGGTCGATAAGTTATAAATCAATAAAAATGTTGGGATGACATAAATACCACTGAAAAGAAAAATGAACTGGTCTAGATTAAGCCACTTAAATCCAACTGCCAGAATCAAAAGGGTTGTCAAAATTCTGATAGCTGTCTCTCTTAAAAAATTTGTAAAGACGCCTTTTTGTAATCCCCATGCAAAAGCTTCCAGCCAATAAAAAATCATTAAAAAGAAGGTGTACGGAAACACATAGTTAAAGTAATTTGCTAGGCTTGGTGATTTGCCTAAATTTCTGATGATTAAATCTTTATTCAGCCAACCTATACACATCAGTATTCCAAAACCAATTAGGTTAATGATTAAAGTCAAAAAAGGCAATTCGTTTTTCTTTGGTCCCAAGTAATGGTTGTAAAAAGGAAAGAATTTATAAACTACAGGAAGGGTGCCTAAAGTACAAAAAACAGATAGGGTAGCGCCAATGTCAATCATGGCTCGTACAAGACCTTGATCATTTTTTGAGAAGAACATGGGGAACAATACAAGTAAATTCACAGCACCTATCACAAAACCAATCATGATAAAGATAGACGACTTGATACCTTGTTTTTGGATAATCCCCATGCTACAAATATATTGTAATTAAGCCTAAGCAGGCCTTTCGTATTGGATAAATATCCGGCTTTATTTGTACTTTCCTGTTAACCTATTCTTAAACATTTTCCAAATGGATTGAAAAGATATTCTGGACTCAGTATAAAGGACTTCTTTTTGATCAATCAGATTACTAAGGCATTCCGCATACCAATCTTTGTGCTTTTCAATGATATAGTCTATGATCTGTTTTCTGTTTGGATGGGTATCATTCGCAAGGGTTGACTTATTGGTTTGTCTATAATAAAGTAAAAATTCAGGGATTAAATGCACATCCCATTTGGCTTTAGTTAAACGGATATAAAATTCCCAATCCTCATATCCTAATTTCATATTTTCGTCGTATCCACCAATCTGATCCCAAGCTTCCCTTCTTACCATCGCACAAGCTGGACATTGATTGGAGAATAAAAAATTAAAAGCATTGCCTCCTCTAGGCTTGGCACTACCTTTTCTGTTTCCAAAATATCGAATGTAACTAGTGACTACGCCTGTTGCAGGTTCATTATTTAATACATCCATTCCCTTTTGAAAAAAACTCGGGTCAAAATAATCATCTGCATCAAGGGCCACAATAATATTCCCTTTTGCATGTGCTACTCCAAAATTTCTAGCTGCAGACATCCTTCCATTTTCCTTATGCAATACTTGAATCTGAGGATCCTTTTCAAATTCTTTTAAAATCTCTATTGTTGCAGCATCTGTTGATCCATCATTTACAATAATGATTTCATTGGCAGGCAAGGTCTGCAATTTAAGTTTGCTAATTGTCTCTGGCAAATACTTACCATCATTATAACATGGAATGATAACACTAATCATATTGCAAACTATTGGATATTTTTATAACAAAAGATATTTAATTGAACATCATAAGGTGTACCTGTTTGTTTTTCGTAAAATGGGCTTTTGAGTTGATCGGCAGCCATTTTAATGTAGACATTGAATCCAATGGATTCAACTTGTTGGAGTAATGTTTGTAATTGCTTTGTTTGGTCGACTTTGCCATGGTATTCTAAGAAAAAATGGTCTACTTTTTTTAGCCCATCTAAGCAATCTGCCACCACCTGAAACTCTGCTCCTTCAATATCCATTTTCAGAAAATCAATATGATCAAATTGACCTAAAAAATCTGCTAGTCTTATAGCTTTAACTTGATTTTCGCTTTGGTTACTAAGGTCTATATGACTTGCTTCGGAACCCTTATTTGAGAAAGATAAATTGGTATTTTCAATCCAAACTGCTGCTTGATGCAAATATGTATCTGTAAATCCATTGACTTGAGCATTCTTTTCTAGTAAGTCAAACAAGACGGCATCAGGTTCAAATGCATGTAATATTGCATTAGGATAAATCGACTTAAAATAAAGACTACTTAATCCAATATTTGCACCACAGTCTACAATGACAGGTTTTTCATTGTTGGTTTGGAATCTGTAGATCTCGTCTAAAAAAAGCTCTTCATAGGTTTTAATCAATTCATATGGTCGTTTGTAAAAGACTTTATAATTGTTGAATGCAAAGCTTTTAATAGAATAATCGTCTCTATGTTTTAGGATACGTTTTTGTAGCCAAGTAAATTTTTGATATCTAGGCTTCGTCTTTTGCTGAGTTAGCTTTTTTCCAATCCCCTTTAGTATATTTGTAATGAACATAAATCTTTTGTTTGATGGCCGATTCCCTTATCTCTATTTGTATACCTGCTTACAAAAAGCCTGAATATGTAGTTCGTGCCATTCAGTCGATTTTAAAACAATCCTACAAAAAGCTAGAAATCATCATTTCGGACGATTCTCCCAATGAGGATATAAAAATAGCGATTCAGCCTTATATTTCTGATATTGACATTAAATATTATCACAATCAACCTGCTTTAAAAAGTCCAATGAATTGGAATAACGCATTGGATAAGGCCACAGGTGATTATGTCATGTTATTACACCAAGATGATTGGTTGCATGATGAGCATGCTATTGAAACTTTTTTAGAAGCTTTTTTAAATCATCCCCAAGCTGGTTTTGTATTTTGTAAAAACACCGCAATACAACCAGATGGGATACAATTAAATTTGCAAGCCATTAAGTCTTTATTGGGGAATATGGATCAAAAGCCACACCATATTCTTAGGGCCAATGTCATTGGACCACCTAGTAATGTGATGTTGAAAAGAAGTATTCCTATTCGTTATGATGAAAATTATATTTGGCTGGTGGATGTAGATTATTACGTTCAATTGTTAGAAACGGGAAATCAATATGTATATCTTGACCAGCACTTGGTGAGCATTGGACTACACGAAGATCAAACGACCGTTTTTTGTCGTAACAATGAAGATGTGATTGTAAAAGAAAATATTCATTTTGCACATAAGTTAGGCAATGCAGCATTTGCAGATATTTTGATCTATGATTACTATTGGCGCCTTTTGAGAAATTATAAAATAAGATCTGTTGATACTTTGATTGCATATGGCGTTGTGCCAGAAAAAATCCTTACAGTCATACATTGGATGCTTCAATCTCAACTACGTTTCCCGTTAAGTATTTTAAAATTTGGGCCATGCTCAAAATTCCTAATGACATTGAATTATCTACAAAGACCTAAATAGATCCTTGAATTGAAGGGTCTTTTTCTCTACAAATTTCCAAGACAGGATACCCAATCCAAATGCAATCAAAGTGCTTGTCCAAAGTAACACTGTGACAGATGGATGGAAGAAATAAATGATGGACTGTTGAACTGGGAATGCATATAAATAGATACCATAAGATGGGTCTTCTAAATTGGCATGGATCCAGTTCGAAAATTTTGAGGATCCTTGGCCAACAAAAATGACTAAATATGGCCAAGTAAAGCAAAGCCAAATTGGATTTGGTTGAAAGTACAATATGGCAACTGTAATAATGGTTGCAATGATTGTCATTTGTTTTTTATAAAAGATATCCTTCCAGTCAATAGCGCCTAAAAATGCACCAATCATAAAAAATAATCCCAATTCAAATATAAAATCGACCCTCAATCTAAAAGGCATAACCCTAAGTTCGTCTATGAAATAGATATTACCTATAAACAAAATAATAATTGTTAAGCATAGTATTATTTGAATTACAAGTGGGTACTTTCTAAATGGATATATCATTAACAACACTAGGTAAAAGAAAAATTCAAAACCCATTGTCCATAGTGATCCATTGATGGCCGTATTAGGCAATGTATCAAAAACTCCATGAATTCTCCATTGGTTATGGTATAAACTAAGATTGTTCAATATATAATCAAAAGCTTCCTTATTGAATTTGAAATAGTTATTTGTTGGCTGATAGATTAAATATGCCAAACCAACCGAAAGGACTAATACAATGATTAAGGCTGGATAGATTCTTAAAACTCGCTTCCACAGGTAGTCTATCAAATTAGGGCTTCTATTCAAACTTTTAAAAATCAGGTAACCGCTAATGGTGATGAATCCTTTTACACCAAAATAGGAGAAATTGATATAATGATGGGTGGCTTCACATAGCCAGTCGCAACCTTGATTGCCAAGTAATACATAGGAATGTGAAACGATGACTAACCAGGCAAATAAAATTTTAATATAGTCAAAATTATTTGCGTTTCTTGTTATTAAATTATCTGATTTCATGCTATGTACCACAAATATAAAAGGATTTAGTATCTTGGGGCATGCTTCTTTCTATTATTATTGTTAATTATAGGTCAACAAAATATATCCTTGATTGTCTTCAATCTGCAGGCCCAGCGCTTATGCAAAATAAGGAGATTGAATGGATTATAGTTGATAATGATTCTAATGACGATGGTGAAAATCAAATTGGAAACTTATTTCCGCAAGTTCAATTTTTACAAATGGGCTATAATGCGGGTTTTGCACGTGCAAATAATGCGGGAATAAAAATAGCAAAAGGGGTGCATGTTTTATTATTGAATCCAGATACCTTATTGCCTGAAAATAGTATTTTAAACTGTGTACAAAGACTTGCTGCTTCTGATTGCGTAGCCTGCGGTGTTCAGTTAATACATGCAGATCATTCCCCGCAATTTTCCGGAAGTTATTTTACGAAAGGAGGACTCAATCATATTTTAGAATTACCCTATTGGGGTAATACCGTTAAATGGGTTGCCAATGTATTGAATGTATCAAAACCATCTTTTATAGAGGTCGAAAAAGAAATCAAAGTAGATTGGGTGAGCGGTGCATTTTTAATGGTGAAACAATCAGCTATCAAAAAAGCAGGATTGATGGACGAAGATTTTTTCTTGTACGCCGAGGAAGTAGAGTGGTGTAGCAGATTAGGTAAAATAGGGCCGTTATGTTTGTTTGGGGACATTACTATGGTTCATTTGATTGGAACGACTTATTCCAATCTTTCAGATAAAACTGGCCTTCAATTAATGATTTCAAATCATGTAAGGATCAGAAAACAATACGGTATATTTTGGTTTATCCTTTTATTGTTAAATTATACATGGGCAGTTCCGTATGCTTTTATTGCAAGTGTGATCATACACACTATAAAAGGCAAATCTCCATTTACCGAGTTGGACTATCTAAGTGGATTTGCAAAAAATGTTGGCACCATTTGGACGATGCTTCCAACTATCATTCTGGGTAAAAAGTATTTTTACAAATTCCTTTAGAGATTTATTTTCCAATAAGTCCAAGGAGGGCATCTATACGAAATTGTATTACTGGCATTGTCTTGGCTGGGGTTCCTTGTAATGCATATTTTATTCCTAAAATCACTGCTGCGCCTAACTTGAAAAAATATTCAATGATTTTATTGGTATAGGCCAAATTAGAAATGGCTTTTGTTCTAGACCTTTCACCTCTTCCAATACCACTTGCTACTCGGTACATGTATTCAGATGTTAATTTCTTGACTTCGACCACATGGTGCACACAAATACTAGGGTCGTAATAAATGGTATGTCCTTGGGCTAAAATTTTGTAGAATAATTCCTTGCCTTCTCCTCCAATTCTTAAAGTACCCACTACACCAGGCAATGCGGTATTAAAACCTCCGATAGCATCATACACATCTTTTCTTACAATCATATTAGACTCTAATGGATACTTACCATTTTCAAAAGCACATGCAGTAGGCGAGTAATCAAAATTCCCCACCATGCTTGATACATAATAACTCATCCATTTAGGTTCTGCTGGGATATATTTTGGTATAATGCGACCTCCAAATCCAACTGCATCTGGCTTGGTATCAATATGCTTTAAAATATTTTCAACATAGTTTGGTGTGGCTACTGCATCATCATCCATAAAACATAACCATTGTCCTTTTGCAATTGCAGCGCCAGTATTACGTGCAAAGGAAGCACCTTGGTTTGTTTCAGTGATATATGTGAAACTCCCATTGGTATGCGCTGCGCTCCATTGGCTAAATACTTCAGCAGTATTGTCAGTTGAATTATTATCAACTATGATGGTTTCAAAAGCGTTTAATCCAGCTGTTTGCAAATACAAACTATTCAAAGCATCGCTTATATAGCTTGCTCTGTTGTAACTGCATATAACAATGGACAATTGCATTAGTTAGCAGTATTTTCTTTTTTGTTCAAGTTTTTAACTGAAAATGCAATCATTGTGATCAAAGACAACCAAAGAAGTATTGATGCTACCCCAGCAATTTGTTTCGCACTTGTGATTGAAGTTGGCTTAAACTCGAATTTGATCTTGTGATCACCTGCTGGAACAACCAATCCTCTTAATACATAGTTCACTTTTACAATTGGCGTCTCTTGATCGTTTATGTATGCTTTCCAGCCATCCTTATAATAGATTTCACTAAATACGGCTAATTGCTTGGCATTCGTTTTGGCTTTATAAGTGATTTCGTCGTTTTTATTTTCAACTAACTGAATACTTGCAGTTGAGTCAACTTGTAATCCTAATAAACCCTCTATTTTATCTTGCTCATCTATTACCGCAGTATCTTTTGGATTGAAAAAACTAAGATGATCCATCACTGCTCTTGGTCCTTTTTTATATTCAATCCCTTTTACAAACCATGCATTCCCTAAAGCGCCAGTGTTAGGGGTAGTGTCTGTTGCCATATTACCTGAGATGATGTATTTGGTATTCATCATATTTAATGTCGGCAAGCAATTAGGGAAATTATACCATTGGTTTTCGATCAAATCTTGGTAGATACTTAATTTAGCAGGGTTATAACCTCCAACTAATTTGTGGTGATAGGCTAGGATGGCCCCCTCATTGAAAGAGTTCTGAATACCACGCCTAAGGTCAATGATTCTATAATGACTTTTATCATTCAACAATGCATTGTCTAATGCTGTAAGTGCAAAAGCATTTTCATTTTCTGAAGCTTCAATATATTGGCTTGGCTTTAAGTATTGTACATTAATCTGGAATAAGTCTACCAATGATAAAATTCCAATCCCTGCAATAAACACCATCTCTTGTATGGAACGCTTGATATATAAGAAAATTAAAAGGAAGGCAATACCAATAAAAATAGAGGCTCTAGTTAAATCTGATTCGATAAAACCTTTACGGTCTTCTGCAATGGCATTTACCAAATCTCGTGCAGGGCCTTCAAATGCTGCTTTTTGATTTGGGTCTTGTATTTGCATAATCTGACTCATCAATTGCTTTTCACTTTCCGATTTAAAATCAGATGAAAAATACAATGCAATCACTGCAAAAAATACAAGGCCTAATGTGATCCAACCAATTTTATGTTCTTGTAAGAAGCTTTTAAAATTAGATGCTTTTAATACAGCACTCATGCCATATAGGGCTAAGATGCCAATTAAAAGTGTTGGCACAACAATGATCATACTTGGTGCACGGAACTTATTATAAAGCGGCAAGTATTTTAAGATTACTAAATTGAAAGACTCAAAATAGGAGCCTGCTGCAAGCATGACAGATAGAACAATCACTGCGCCTATCCACCAACGGTTAGGATTCATCTTACTTCCAAATCCAATAAATGCAAAGAAACAAATAAGGATACCTACATAAGGAGGCCCTGCGGTGAATCCAATACCACCCCAATAAAATTGCAAGAAGGATTGTAATTGTTGACCAACTTCTGGTTGCATTTGTTGCAAAACCTCAATCGCCTTTGATTTAGTGGGGTCTACTAAATTAGGGTCATTAGATGCACCATAAATATGAGGGAACATCATCACCAAAGGCTCTGACAAGAACATACTATAACTTAAAGCATAATCCTTATTCAATCCTGTATTGGTGATTTTGCTTTCCTTAGTGGCCAATGCGCTGCCACCTCTTATGGTTGATTTTCCAAATTCAGCTGTTCCAATAAGCATCACTGCATTCACAGCCAAGCCCATTAATCCAGCTACTAAACTAAATCCAATTGTTTTATAGATATGTGTGAAATCTTTTGCTTTAATCCATTGAACAAGATAAAATACAGACATCACTAAGACGATGATTAATCCGTAATAGTTAATTTGAAGGTGATTTGCTTGAACGAATAAAGTGGTTGCGATTGCTGTACAGACTGCACCCAGGTAATACTTCTTTTGAAAAATTAAAAGGATAGATCCAATAAAGAAAGGTAAATAAGCAATGGCATGCATTTTAGTGATATGTCCAACAACTATGATAATTGGATTATAAGTTGCGTAGCTATAAGCCAATCCACCAATGATGCCGATGACGGTGGAGAATCCAAGTACTTGTGCTAAAAAATAAAAACAAATACTTGCCAAAAAGAATAAGCCAATTGGTTCCGCTAAATTTAGTGTGAATAATTGATCCAACATCCCAATCGAGTAAGCATTACCTGGAATACCAGTAATTTGATAAGCTGGCATACCTCCAAACATGCTATTGGTCCATAAAGGCGTTACACCATTTTGGTCTCTATAATTCAAGGCATCTTGAGCCATTCCTTTCCATTGTGTAATATCGGACTGTTGTAATACTTTGCCTTCTAATGCTGGTTTACAATACACAATGGCTACAATCGCAAAAATGGCCACTGCAATAAGATGGGGTAGTGCAGACTTAAAAAGAGACTTGAACATATTCATTATTTTATAGGAACAAACCTACAACTAAATAGGCTTTTTTGTACTTTTAAGCAATTGTAAATTTCAACAAATGTTCCTACGCTCGCCATTGGCCTTTTTTTCAAAAGTAGCAGTCATTTCCAACCTAGTTTACCTGGTTTCGACCCTATTTTTATTAGTTACATGGATGAAGATCCCAAAAGATATTGCGCAATTCATAGCTGTCACAGGTTTAGAATTAGCTCCTATGATTAATCTGATATTTGTATTCATCCTTTTAATCCAGTTCCTTCAGAAAAAAGCAATTATTTTACCTAATTGGCAAACTATTTTCAACCTTAGTATGTTATTGATTCAAGCAGGTCTATTATTTATATAAATTCAAATATGATTCATCAAATTTTAAAGGACAAACCCACCAAATTATTTTTAGGCATCACTGCATTCTTTGTTGCCAATGCACTAATTGCAGAATGTATTGGAGGGAAGATTTTTTC
>Ga0208787_1001338_pt1 | contig 10863 bp, 11 predicted proteins | sample Wag4_2014_7_11_FD_187362 | JGI IMG/M metagenome (GOLD analysis project Ga0208787, IMG submission 187362) | Fresh water microbial communities from Ohio, USA - Utica-2 Time Series HT 2014_7_11 (SPAdes) (version 2) | ecosystem: Environmental > Aquatic > Freshwater > Water tank | place: USA: Ohio... | reverse complement strand
GGCCTACGCCCTCGATAATAAGGTTTGTAGTAAACTGCGAAAGCGGTTTCACAGTAATACTAAGTTAAGCGTGAAAGCGGTTTCTCAGCAATCTGAGAAGCCGTAATCAGGTCATTTGTTACCAAAAAGTAATCATTCTTGGTGCTCTTTCCCAGCCAAGACGTCTTTCATAGGAGCAGAAGAGGTAAGCCGTGAAGAAAAGTACTCGCACCAGATTTATAGCTGCATCGATTGCAGTCTTGTCCCTATCCCTTGGATCAGTCAGTGCCCAGGCCACTGCCCCAACTGTGACTAAGCCAGCCAAAGAGAAGCTCCTATGGGCTCAATGGTTTAGCGAGAAGTCAAGAACACCTGTAAACAGCAAGTACTGGAGCTATGACATCGGTGATGGCTACGGCTGGGGTAACAATGAGAAGCAGTATTACACCAATAAGCGAGACAACATCTCAACTAACGGCAAGGGCCATTTGGTTATTAGAGCCATCAAGCTGGATGAAAACAAGCCAGGTGACCAGTACCGCTGCTTCCTATACCTAGACTGCCTTTACTCAAGTGCCAAGATTGTCACCCGAGGAAAGCTAGGGTTCAAGTACGGAAGCATCTCCGCTCGTATTCAAACAACAGCCGGAGTTGGCATGTGGCCAGCGTTCTGGATGCTAGGTGTTCCTCGTCCAACTTGCGATGGTTGGCCATCATGTGGAGAGATTGACATTGTTGAAACAAGAGGATCTGACCCATTCACTTCTGTTGCTAGCTTGCACGGACCTGGTTACTCAGGTGGAAGTGCACTAAGCACCTATTACTCAGCAGGAAATACTCCACTAAGTGATGGTTTCCACACTTACCGTGTTGACTGGCTTCCAAACTCAATCAAGTTCTATGTTGATGGAAGACTTATTGGTTCACACAGAAAGAGCACTATTGCTCCTAGGGACTGGGTTTTCAACGCTGAGTTCTACCTAATCTTGAACCTTGCTACCGGAGGAAACTTCGATGGTGGAGCACTAGATGAAACTATTGAAAAAGCGGAACTAAAAGTTGACTGGATTCAATACAAGACACTCAATGGAGTTGGTCAGCTAATCAAAAAATAATTAGCGAAGTTGTAAGTCATCGAGGGTGACGGCTGTGAAGTATTTATAGCCTGCATCCTCGATTACTTTTTGTGCCCCAGTGTCTCTATCAACAACAGTTGCAACAGCAACAACAATTGCTCCTGCTTCTTCTAGAACCTTAGCTGCAGTAAGTGGAGAACCACCGGTTGTTGAAGTATCTTCAACAACTACAACTTTCTTACCCTTGACATCAGGTCCTTCGACCTGTCTTCCCATACCGTGAGCTTTAGCTTGCTTACGAACAACAAAAGCATCAATGCTTCTACCCCTACTAGCAGCTTGGTGCATAACAGCTGTTGCAACAGGGTCAGCACCCATAGTCAAACCACCAATAGCAACAAAGTCAGTCACACCATTCTCATCCAACATGTCAAGCATTACCTGACCAATAAGTGGTGCTGCTTCATGGTGAAGAGTAGCTCTGCGAAGATCAACGTAGTAATCAGCTTCAATACCGCTAGATAAGGTAACCCTGCCGTGAACTACAGCTAGTTCTTTAATGAGTTCAACAAGGCGGTGCTTAGCGGAAGAAGTATCAGTCATGTCTTAAGTTTAAGTAATGCGCATAGCAACTCATAACGTGAACTCAATTAGAACCCGTGTCGGGCGTGTAATCGACTGGATGCAGAGAGCAGATATTGATGTTCTTGCCATGCAGGAGATTAAGTGCAAACCAGAGCAGTTCCCTATGCAGGCCTTTACTGACGCTGGATATCACGTTGTTCTTCATGGTTTGAACCAATGGAATGGTGTTGCTTTTGCTAGCAAGATTCCAGCCGTTGATGTTGAAGTTGGTTTCCCTGGGATGCCAGGCTTTGGTCCTGAAACAGCTCAAGAAGCAAGAGCAATAGGTGCAACATTTGGCGATGTGAGACTTTGGTCTCTCTATGTTCCTAATGGAAGAACTCTTGATGACCCTCACTACACATACAAACTTGAATGGCTAGACAGACTAGCTTCAGTTACTGCTGAGTGGTTAGAGCATGAACCAGATCAAGCTCTTGCTCTAATGGGGGATTTCAATATCGCTCCACTAGATAAAGATGTTTGGGACATGGATGCATTTATCGGTTCAACTCACGTCTCAGAAGCAGAGCGAGATGCTTTCAATGCATTTGAACAAATCGGTATGCAGGATGTTGTTAGACCTCTAATTCCTGATGGCTATACCTATTGGGATTACCAACAACTTAGATTCCCTAAAGACGAAGGAATGAGAATTGACTTCATCTTAGGTAATGATGCATTTGCCGAGAGAGTGCAATCAGCAGAGATAGTTAGAGATGAAAGAAAAGGCGAAGGCCCATCTGATCACGTTCCTGTTGTTGTTGATATTTCCTAATTAGCCAACAACAGGTATTTGAGTTACAGACGCTGCATTCTCTAGTGAACCTAGGTTAGACATGTCTGTAAAGCCGAGCTGTGTCATCTGATCAATTGCAACACCTGCGCGACGACCTGACTTGCAATAGATCAGGTATTTACCCGCTGGGTCTAGTTGAGAAATAGTTCCGACAAAGTCGCCAACCTCAACAGGAATGTTTACAGCACCTTCCAGGTGACCTGCGTTGAATTCTTCAACTGTTCTTACGTCGATAATCGCTGTTGCAGTTGAAGCATCAATTGGCTCTGTAGTTGAGCAAGCTGTTGTTGTGAACAACATTGTTACAGCCAAAGCTAGCCCGGTGAAAATCTTTGTAATTCGCATAATTTGCTTTCCTTTCTTATACCCCTAGGGGTATACTAGCACCAAGAGGAGCTAATTATGCAAATAGAACCACAGGAGCTAAAACAAGCCAGAGACCGCCTAATGCGAGTCCAAGGACAGATCCAAGGCATCGTCAAGATGATTGATGAAGGCCGTGACTGCTCAGACCTATTAAACCAACTTGCCGCAGCAAACACTGCTCTTCAGCGAGCTGGATTCATTGTTGTTTCCACCGCTATGGAGAAGTGTGCCTCTGAGCCAGCAGGTAGCGAGAACAAGAAGGCACTCGAAAAGGCCTTCTTAGCGTTGGCATAATGAGGATCCTTATCGTGGGTGGTGTAGCCACCGGTATGTCAGCCGCTACAAGACTTCGTCGCCTAGACGAGCACGCCGAAATTACTGTTTATGAGAAAAGTGGCAACGTTAGCTACGCTAACTGTGGCCTTCCCTACTACCTAAGCGGAGTAATCGACAGCAGAGCTGCTTTACTGCTTCAGACTCCTAAGTCTCTAAAAGACCGTTTCAACCTAGATGTGCAGGTAAACAGTGAGGTTCTTAGTATTGACCTTGCTAACAAGACCATTCGAGTAAGAAACACCGAAGCAGATGTTGAGCACACCGACACCTTCGACAAGCTCATTATTGCTACCGGTGCACGCCCGAGACTTCTTGAAGTTCCAGGCGGCGAGCGAGCCATTCCACTTCGCAACATTGAAGATGTTGATCGTGTCAAAGCAAGCATGGATGAATCAGGAGAGAAGACCGCAGTAATTGTTGGTTCTGGATTCATTGGTATTGAAGTTGCCGAGAACCTACATGAAGCTAATTACAAGATTCATCTTGTAAACAGCAGCAAGCAGGTTATGGGAACTTTCGATTCAGAGATAGCTGAACCTCTACAAAAAGCAATTGATAACGCTGGCATTCAAATGCACCTAGGACTAACAGTTAAAGAAGTAACTCCTACTGCAGTAGTTCTAACAGATGGTCAGGTTTTACCTGCAACTCTTGTAATCAATGCAGCAGGTATTACCCCAGAGGTAACACTTGCTAAGGAAGCTGGTCTTACTATTGGTGAAACTGGTGGCATCTGGGTTGATGAGAATCACAGAACCAGTGATGCAAATGTTTACGCAGGTGGAGACGCTGCTCAGAAGCAGAGCCTCCTAAGCGATAACTACGGACTTATTCCACTAGCAAACCTTGCAAATAGACATGGTCGTGCAATTGCTGATGCAATCTATGGCTTGCCTACAGGTTCAACTAAATCTCTAGGAACAAGCATCATTGGTGCATTTGGTGTTGCTTTAGCGATGACTGGCCTGAGTGAAAAGAGTGCTAAAGAGCAAAACGTTTCTTACAAAGCCATTCACCTTCACCCAAGCGATCACGCTGGTTACTACCCAGGTGCAAGTTCAATGTCTATGAAGGTTCTATTTGATCCAGCAACTGGATTGATTCTTGGAGCACAGGCAGTTGGTGAGGCTGGTGTTGATAAGCGCATTGATGTTATTGCAACTGCAATCAAAGGTGGTCTAACTATTAATGACCTAATGGATCTTGAACTTACCTACGCTCCACAGTTTGGTTCAGCTAAAGACGCAATCAACCAAGCAGGTTATCTAGGTAACAACGTCTTCACTGGAAAAACAAAAACTATCCAATGGGATCAAGTTGATGAATATGTTTCAGCTGGTTTCACGCTGATTGACGTTAGAACTCCAACAGAGCATACTGCTGGAAATATTCCAGGTTCTAGAAACATCGAAGTCAACGTAATGAGAGACCACGTCGAAGAGCTAAAAGACAAAAAGGTCATTGCTTTCTGTCAGGTGGGTCAACGAGGTCACACTGCAAGTTCACTCTTGCAGGGTTATGGAATTGAAGTCGTCAACCTTGACGGTGGATATAAAACCTGGCGAACAGCAATGGACGCTAGAGAAAGAAGAGAAGGATAAGTAAATGTGTCAAAAAGTAACCTGTCGTAAATGTCAGAAGGCTACCTGGAGTGGCTGTGGCCAACACGTAAGTCAGGTAATGAAAGGTATTCCTCAGTCAGAGCGCTGCCAGGGACACCAGAACGACCCGAAGGAACCTGGTTTCTTCGCAAGATTATTCGGTAAGAAGTAAGGAAAAGAACTATGTGTAGTCCAGCATTATGCGAATCATGCAACAAAGTAACTTGGGCTGGCTGTGGCCAGCACATCGAAGAAGCTCTAGAGGGTGTTCCTGAAGAGCAACTATGTAAGTGTGGAAATTAGCTAGCTAAGAACTCTTTACGTTCTTGAGGACTGTATTTCTCAATCGCGTATCTAAGCATCGTTCTAGGCATTTTGGCTTTGTGCTTATTTAGGAATTCAGTGAGTAAGTCTTGATCTCGCTTACCGACTTCCCTCAACATCCAACCTGCTGCCTTATGAATTAGGTGATGTTCATCAGTTAGTGCTTCTTTAGCCATAGCTAGTGTTGGACCGAACTTACCTATCCGGATGAGTGGGAAGGTGAGGAGTATCGAAGCTCGTCTTTCCCAGAGGTTATCTGACTTAGCTAGTGCTCTTAGAAATGGTGCGCCATAGCCCAAATGTCTTGAAAGAATTTCTCCCATGTATGGAGCACTGGCGTCAATCAAATCCCAGTTATTGACCTTATTTGTCCTGACTAGCATCAGCCAGAATTCAAATAGCGCGATGCGTTCTGCGTCGTCTTTAGCTTTTGCATACTTGTGATTCAAGATGACCAGCGCTGTTAGACGCTCTTCGTGGTACTTCGAGTTAGCCAATGTAGCAAGCTCTTTTTGAGGAAGGTCTTTGTACTTCTTAGCAATGAGCCTGGTGTCAGGAACTGTAACGCCAAGAAATATATCCCCAGCTCCATAACTGTCTTCGCCAAAGACTTTAGTCTTAGCCGAACCGACAGCCCACTCCTTTGATGCGACAGCTCTTAGATTCTTTTTGAGCTGGTCAAGCTGGGTCATTTAGTTCAAGTTACCAATCACAACAAGTGAGTCACCTGCAACAGGAACGAACTCACTTGTCTTTGAAGGGTTAAGAACAACACCTGTTGAACCTTCAGCACCAGTGCCTGATGCCAAGCGATAGCCAATAGCTGATTCACCGTGGTTACGAGCAGTAGCAACTAGTTCAGCAAATGAAACAGACTTACCTAGCTTTGCGTAATCAGTAATGTCTCTAACATTCAGAGTTGCACCTTCAGCATCGAATAGATCTTCAAACACTGGAGCAAGTGCTGGGTTCTCGCTAATCTGAGCGATTAGTAGAGCAGCTAGAGAATCGCTAACAACTAGATCATCTACCGCTGCAACTCTTGCAAGTTCTGATTTTCTTGAGTCAAGAATTTCTGCAACTAGACGTGTTGGTTCAACACCATTACCTTCGGCTGCAAACAACTGGTTCATCTGCAACATAGTAAGCATGGTCTGAGCATCTGCTTCACTCTGACTAATTGCATTTCGGTAACCAAGAACAATAACTTCATTGAACTTCTTACCCTTTGCAGCTGCAATCAAATCATCAACATCGCCAGAGACGCTAGCGAAGGTTACCTTGATAGAACCAAACTTTAGGTTCTTTAGTTCATCTGCTGCAACATATCTAGACTGAGCAACGATATGCACAGTAGAGCCCTTAGGCAGGAAGGAAGCTAGTTCATTTAGAACTGTTCTACCCATAGAAGACCAGCCAATAATCAGTAGGTGCTCTGCAGCATCCTTTGCTCTTACAACTGGCTTTACCTTAGTCTTTGCAATGTCTTCTCTCACACCTGTGTAGACGACCTTGTCATCGTCTTCAGCAATTGCAATAACCTTCATACCCTTCTTGATCTTGAAGTTCTGTGCAGGGTTCACAAGTGAAGTTCCGTCTTCATTCAATAGACCAATAACAGAAGCGTCACTGAAAGCAAGAAGTGCATCTGCATATGTCTTGCCATGAAGAGCAGGAACATCAGCAAAGTAGATTTCATCACCATCAAAGTCCAGTAGGTCTAGAACAACAGCTGCAAGTCCTGGTCTTCTAGAAGCCTGCGCTGTAACACGAGCGATGATCTCTTGAGAACGAACAGTGATGACCTGACCTTGAGTTGCAACTGTTAGTGCTTCACCAGTGTTCGCATCGTCAATCTCAGTGATGATCTTGATGTCTGTGTTTGGGTTTATTGCCTTTATAGCAAGAACAGCACTAACCACGTTTGCATCTCCAGCTTCATCGCTATCTAGAACAATGATTGATTTAGCGTTAGCAATGTTTGTTCTCTTCAAGTCTTCAGGGTTGGTAACATCACCTGTTCTTGTAACAACCTTTAGCTTGCCTAGATCTTTAGCTCGAGCTTCAATCTCACCTTCCATGAAGTCACGGGTTTGGTCCGAGAAGATAACTACGTTTGCCTTCTTTACGTTTGAGTTAGCAATAGCTAGCTCTTTCAGGATTGGGTAAATACGGTTAGACCAACCCAAGATAAGGGTGTGGTTGTTAACAATGATTGGGCTCTTACCCTTACGAAGCTTTTCAAAGGTTCTAGTAATCGCTCCAACGATAAAACCTGTTACAGCTCCACCAAGGGCCACAGTACAGGCCCAAGTTAGGAAGCTAAGAATACGTTCTGCCCAAGTGGCTTCTGCACCCTTACCAAACAGGGTTGCAAATGACTGCCAGAAGGTTTCGAACTCAAATACCACCTGAGCATCAGGTCGAGTAATAAATGGAAGAGCAAACAAGATAGCTCTGATAAAAACCAACAGGATGCTGAAGATGATCATCAGGACCAACATCCAGGTAACGAACATACCGCTCTTAGCTATGGAGTTATCAAAGCTGTATTTGAGCTTTGCTCCAAGACTTGGCTTAGAAGGAGTTGGTTTTGCTGGTTCGCCCTGAGAGCCCTGGCCATAGGTGCGTTCTTGTGATTTATTGGTCATAGTGCCCAATTTTAGCGAATCAGCCAGTTCTTGGAGAGGCTAAAGTTCGCCTTAAAGAACTATTGGGAGCGTCTCCACAGCACAACTGAGGTTGATCTTTTAGGTCTGCTACCAGATGGCAAGCTAACGGTTCCGCCATCCCCAACGGCAAATACTCTAGCCCCCGGTTGCTTCTGAGAGAGCTCTTCAACGAGCTTTTCTAGTTCAGTGACTCTTATCTTCATGTCAACAACATAGTTCTCAAGATCGAGGATTCTCTTGATAGCAACTAGAGATACTCCTTCGCTAGAAAGCTTGGCTACTTCTGCCAACTGGCTCACATTGCGAAGGGTATATCTTCTGGACTGACCAATAGTTCTGCTTGGTCTAACTAGACCCATGCGGTCATATTGACGAAGGGTTTGCGGATGCATCTTGGCTAGCTCAGCAGCTGCTGCAATAGTCAGGATTGGTGCATCAGGATCTATGTAATTCATTAGAGAAGTCCTGCTCTATTCAATAGATCTTGTCTTGGATCTTCCTTAGGAAGTAGTTCATCGAATTCAGCGAGTGCTTTAGCAGCCTTGTCACTGATGTGTGATGGAACAAGAACTTCAACGCTTGCTAAAAGATCTCCGGTGCCTTTAGAAGTTGTGACACCTTTACCTTTAACTCTCAACACTCTTCCATTAGGAGTGTTAGGGGCTACTTTAAGTTTCACTGGATCTCCGCCAAGTGTTGGCACAGAAATAGTTGCACCTAATACAGCTTCAGCAAAGGTTACTGGAACAGTTAGACGCAGATTGTTTCCGTCTCTACTGAATACCGGATGAGGTTTCACAGAAACAGTAATAATCAAATCTCCGTTAGGACCACCATTAGGAGAGGCTGCACCTTTGCCACGAAGTTTAATCTTCTGGCCATCTAAAACACCAGCAGGTATTTTTGCATTGATTGGATCCATGCCTGTGTAGTTCAACTTAATAGTTGTTCCATTTACAGAATCAATGAATGGCAATTCAGTTGTTGCAGTTAGGTCTTGACCTGGCATTGGTCCACCGAAACCACCGAAGCCTCTTCCGCCTCCGCCACCAAATAAATTAGCGAAGACATCTTCAAAGCCTGCATTGGATTGTCCTTGACCACCAGGAGCTGTGAATCTTGCTCCACCGCCCATAGCTCTGAACTGGTCATATTCTCTTCTTTGCTCTTTATCTGAAAGAACAGAATACGCTTCAGAGATTTCTTTGAACTTAGCTTCAGATTTAGCATCACCTGGATTTGAGTCAGGATGATATTTCCTAGCAAGCTTTCTATAAACCTTCTTGAGGTCTGCTTCAGCAACGTCCTTAGCTACGCCAAGAACTTTATAGAAGTCCTTCTCTAACCAATCTTGACTTGCCATTTGTTACTACTCCGCTTCAGGAATAAAAACTGCAACCATTGCTGGACGAATTAAACGATCACCGAGTTTGTATCCCGGAGAGATTACATCCGCAATTACATTCTCTGTGACTTCCTTTGAAGGAGTCTGCACAAGTGCATTGTGTATTTCAGGATCGAACTTCTCTCCCTTTTCACCAAACACAACAAGACCAAACTTGTCTCCACCATTACGCAGTTTGTTTAGAACAGCTGCAAATGGAGAACCTTCAAGATCACCGTGTGCTTCTGCTAATGAAAGGTCATCGAATGCAGGTAGAAATGCTCGAATCACTTCAGCTATAGCTGCATCACGTGCAACATCCCTGTCTCTTTCAACACGAGTCTTGTAATTTACAAACTCAGCCTGCAGTCTCTGCAAATCAGCTAGAAGCTCCGCTTCCTTGCTGATAGGCCCTGTTTCTTCAACAAGTTCTTGTAATTCAGCATCTAGCGGATCCTGAGGAGAGTCAGTGCCATTAGACACTGACTCATTCTCTTCGGACATTACTTCTTCTCTTCTTCTTCGTCGACTACTTCAGCATCAACCACGTCTTCAGTTGAAGGAGCTTCCTGCTCTGCTTCTTGTGAAGCAGCAGCGTAGATAGCTTCGCCCAACTTAGTTTGTGATTCGTTTAGCTTTTCAAGAGCTGACTTCACTGCATCAAAGTCTTCTCCTGCAAGAGCAGTCTTTAGAGCATCAACATCTGCTTGCACATCTGTCTTTACTTCTTCAGAGAGCTTCTGGTCGTTATCCTTGATCAACTTCTCGATCTGGTAGACCATCTGCTCACCCTGGTTACGAGTGTCTGCTTCTTCACGACGCTTCTTGTCTTCAGCTGCGTGCTCTTCAGCATCCTTAACCATGCGCTCGATGTCTTCCTTAGAAAGGGAAGAACCACCAGTAATAGTCATTGACTGTTCCTTGTTAGTTCCCTTGTCCTTAGCAGAGACGTGCACGATACCGTTTGCATCGATGTCGAATGTAACTTCAATCTGTGGCAAACCTCTAGGTGCTGGAGCGATACCGGTTAGTTCAAAGTTTCCAAGAGACTTGTTGTCTCTAGTGAAATCTCTTTCACCTTGGTAAACCTGAATGCTAACTGCAGGTTGGTTGTCATCAGCTGTTGTGAAAACTTCTGATCTCTTTGTTGGAATCGCAGTGTTACGTTCGATCAACTTAGTCATGATTCCACCCTTGGTTTCAATACCAAGAGAAAGTGGAGTCACGTCAATCAATAGAACGTCTTTACGCTCACCCTTTAGAACACCAGCCTGAAGTGAAGCACCAACTGCAACTACTTCATCAGGGTTCACACCCTTGTTCGCTTCTCTACCGCCGGTAAGGCTCTTAACAAGTTCTGCAACCTGTGGCATACGAGTTGAACCACCAACAAGAATTACGTGTGCAATGTCTTGAACCTTTACGCCTGCTTCTTTGATTACATCGTTGAATGGTTTACGAGTACGCTCTAACAAATCGTTAGTTAGTTGTTCGAACTGTGCACGAGTGATTGTCTCGTCCAAGTTAGCTGGACCATTCTCAGTTAGAGAAAGGTATGGCAACTGAACGTTGGTTGACATTGACTGAGAAAGTTCTTTCTTAGCCTGCTCTGCAGCTTCCTTAAGACGCTGTAGTGCAATCTTGTCCTTAGCAACATCAACACCAGTTGTCTCCTTGAACTTCTTAACCAAGTGATCAACGA
>Ga0208787_1001335_pt1 | contig 10887 bp, 9 predicted proteins | sample Wag4_2014_7_11_FD_187362 | JGI IMG/M metagenome (GOLD analysis project Ga0208787, IMG submission 187362) | Fresh water microbial communities from Ohio, USA - Utica-2 Time Series HT 2014_7_11 (SPAdes) (version 2) | ecosystem: Environmental > Aquatic > Freshwater > Water tank | place: USA: Ohio... | reverse complement strand
CCGCGCCCTGCGCGCCCTCCTGGCCGACGCCGGAGATCGTGCGGGTCCCATTGCCGGGCTCGCCGGGGCCGAGGACGATGACCTGACGATCTCGGTCCTGTCCGCCGCCAATGCCCGGCTTCGCGCTGGCCTCATAATGCTGCATGCGGCCGTCGAGGCCGAGGACTCCCCGGAGGCCCGGGCCCTGGAGTCCCGGATCTGGCAGGAACTGCGCCTCTCCACCGACCGGCGCCGGATGTCCTCCGCACTGGCCTAGGCCTTGCCCGGCCGCGCGCTATCGACAACCCGACCGGGCTGGGCTTTCTTGTTCGCCCCGCCATTTCGCGGGGCCCCGCCCAACGGCGGGCGCTTCACGCCAATACCGGCCGCCCATACTGGCCCAAGATCGAGGGGACGATTTCCAAATGGCCCGCATCCTGCCCGAACCCACGCCGGAGACCCGGCATTTCTGGGACGGGTGTCGCGATGGCGAACTCCGCCTGCAGCGCTGCACCGAATGCAAGACCACCTATTTCCCGCCCCGGGCCTTCTGCCCGTCCTGCGCCTCCCGCGAGGTCGAGGTCTACGCGGCCAGCGGCCGGGGGGTCCTCTGGTCCTACGTGATCAATCACCGGCCTCGCCCGGACATGGGGACCGAGCCCTACGCCATCGCCGTGGTGAAGCTCGATGAAGGCCCGACCCTGATGACCAACATCGTGGGCTGCCCCCAGACTCCCGAGGCCTGGTCCTCGACATGCCCGTCAAGGTCAGGTTCGAGAAGCAGACCGATGATATTTCCCTGCCGCTCTTCGAGCCGGCGCAGTCCTGAGGCGGAACCCGACCATGATGCAGAATTCTGTTGCGGTCGTCGGCGCTGCCGAGACCACCAAGATGGGCAAGATCCCGGACGTCTCCGTAATCGGCCTCCACGCGGACGCCGCCCTCAACGCGATGGCGGACGCCGGCCTCAAGCCCTCCGACATCGATGGCGTCGCCACGGCGGGGATCTCCCCGGTCGAGCTGGCCCATTATCTGGGAATCAAGCCGACCTATGCGGACGGGACCAGCGTGGGCGGATGCTCCTTCATGCTGCACGTCCGGCACGCGGCGGCGGCCATCAACGCCGGCCTGGCCAAGACCATCCTCATCACCCACGGGGAGTCCGGCCGCAGCCGGGTTGGCGCCGGTGGCTTCGGCCGCGCGCCGTCCAGCCTCATGGGGCAGTTCGAGATGCCCTACGGCGTCACCAGCCCGCCCACCATGTTCACCATCCCGGTCCTGCGCTACATGAAGACCTACGGTGTGACCGAGGCGGACCTGGCCAATGTGTCCGTGATCCAGCGGGAGTGGGCGGCCCTCAACCCCAGGGCCAGCTTCAAGGACGCGATTACCGTCGACGACGTCCTGAACTCGCCGATGATCGCCTGGCCCTTCCGTATGCTGATGTGTTGCCTTGTCACTGACGGCGGCGGCGCCCTCATCCTGACCAGTGCCGACCGGGCGAAGGACTTCCCGCAGAAGCCGGTCTACATCCTGGGCACGGGGGAAAGCGTCGAGACGCCCCTAGTCTCGCAGATGTACGACTTCACCTCGTCCACCGCCTTCAAGATCTCCGGCAAGAAGGCCTTTGAAGAGGCTGGCATCACCCATGCCGACGTCGACCACCTGATGATCTACGACGCCTTCGCCCACCTGCCCCTGTATGGCCTGGAGGACCTCGGCTTCTGCAAGCCGGGCGAGGCCAAGGACTTCATCCGCGAGCGCAACACCGCCATCGGCGGCAAGCTGCCGCTAAATACGAATGGTGGTGGCCTGTCCTACATGCACTCTGGCATGTACGGCATGTACGCCCTGCAGGAGAGCGTGCGGCAGATGCGCGGGACGGCAGCGGCCCAGGTCCAGGATGCGAAGATCAGCATCGCCCATGGGGTCGGCGGCATGTTTGCAGCCTCGGGGACCATCGTCTTCACCAACGAAAAATAGATTATTCCCAATGTCTTACCGCACTTATGCTGCAACTTTCGAGTGCAGCATAAGTGCGGCCCGGACCGGTCAGGGCGCTGCTTTCCCCCGCGGCTGCGAGTTCAGGCTCAAAGGGGCAGATGCCGGCGGTCCCGGCCGGCCGGCCGGCCGGGGATCTGGTCTCCGGGTGTCGACCCAAGCCCGACCTATGAAGAACTTGTTAACCTCGGCTTGCTAGCTCCTTGGGACGGGCGTACCGGCCTTTCGGATCGTGAGTGTGATCCTGAGGCGGATTCGGAGCGGTTATGGGATTTTCGTCAGACCCACGCGCGCGCTTCAACCTTGAGCAGGTGTCGATCCTTCTCCTCGAGGAGACGCCGCTCGGCATGTCTATTCTCGTCCAGATCATGAACGGTTTCGGGGCGCGGAAGCTTCACCGGTGCGACACTTCCGCCAAGGCAGAAAGTGTTGTCCGCGAAACCCAACTCGACCTCCTCATCGTTGACGCCATGGCGTCCGGTGGCGGTTATGACTTCGTCCATTGGCTCAGGAGTTCGGGAATCCGGCCGAACTGCTATGCACCCGTCCTGCTGACGGCGGCGCACACGCCGGCGGCGGCGGTGACGAACGCACGGGACTGCGGCGCGCACATCGTCATGGCCAAGCCGTTGACGCCAAAGGCCGTGCTTGACCGCATTATCTGGGTTGCGCGGGCGGGCCGCAGGTTCGTTGAGAGCGACAAGTTCGTGGGTCCAGACCGCCGGTTCAAGGAAGCCGGGGTTCCGGAAAACGTGGGTGTCGGGCGCCGAAGAGAAGATGCCATTCCGGGCAAGGGTTAGGGGCTTGTCCGGCGATTTTGGCGGCGGTGCCAGTAGCGTAAGATAAGGTCGAGTTGAATGAGTGAGTCCTCCAAGATCCATGTGCCGGACGTCCCCCTGGGGCGGCTGATCCGTATGCCCGGTGGCAAGACGGCGGGCCAAGCCATTGCCGACGCCGAACAGGGGCTCGCCTCCCTGCAGGGCGAGAGCATGAAGGAGCTGAACCGGGTCCTGGCCAAGGCCGAGACATTTTATGCCCGGGCTGACGGCAAGTTCGACGCCCTGGTCGTGAGCGCCTTCTACGGCCTGATCAATGGCGCCATCGGCCTGCCGACCGCCGGCAAGGACCGGGCCATTGACGCCATGCTGTTGAGCCTTGCCGACCTGCTGGACTATTACCGGACCTCCGGCGACTGGGGCGACAAGTCGGTCCAGGTTCACCTGGCGACCTTCCAGCTGCTCTTGAAGACCGAGGGCATCCGCGACCCCCAGGGCACCGAACTGATCCTGGCAGGCCTCAAGAAGGTCAGCCGCAAGGCCGCCAAGGGCTGATCGCCGGGTGGACCGGGCAGACCCGGCCTGCCAAGATCAGGCCAGTTCCGCCGGAGGCCCCCCATGAAGACCCGCGCTGCAGTCGCCTTTGAGGCCAAGCGCCCCCTGGAGATCGTCGAGGTCGACCTCGAAGGCCCCCGTGCCGGCGAGGTCCTCGTGGAAATCCGCGCCACGGGCGTCTGCCATACGGACGCCTACACCCTGGATGGCCTGGACTCCGAGGGGATCTTCCCGTCGATCCTGGGGCACGAAGGTGCCGGCGTGGTCGTGGAGATCGGGCCAGGGGTCACCAGCGTCAGGCCGGGGGATCACGTGATCCCGCTCTACACGCCCGAATGCCGCCAGTGCAAAAGCTGCCTGTCGCGCAAGACCAACCTCTGCACCGCCATCCGCGGGACCCAGGGCAAGGGCCTCATGCCGGACGGGACCAGCCGGTTTTCCTACCGGGGGCAGGCCATCGCCCACTACATGGGTTGCTCGACCTTCTCGAACTTCACCGTCCTGCCCGAGATTGCGGTAGCAAGGATCCGGCCTGACGCCCCCTTCGACAAGGCCTGCTACATCGGTTGCGGGGTGACGACCGGGGTCGGGGCCGTGGTCAACACAGCCGGCGTCGAGGCCGGGTCCACCGTCATCGTCTTCGGCCTGGGCGGGATCGGCCTCAACGTCATCCAGGGCGCGCGCCTGGTCGGGGCCGGACAGGTCATCGGCGTGGATATCAACCCTGACCGGGAGGCTTGGGGTCGTCGGTTCGGCATGACCGATTTCGTGAACCCGAAAGCGGTCGCGGGCGATCTTGTGCAGCACCTGGTGGCCCTGACAGACGGTGGGGCCGACTACACCTTCGACTGCACGGGCAATACCGACGTCATGCGCCAGGCGCTCGAGGCCTGTCATCGTGGCTGGGGCGAGAGCATCATCATCGGCGTGGCCGAGGCGGGCCGGGAGATCTCCACCCGGCCCTTCCAGCTCGTGACCGGACGCGTCTGGAAGGGCACGGCCTTCGGCGGCGCCCGAGGCCGGACCGACGTCCCGACAATTGTCGACTGGTACATGGAGGGCAAGATCCAGATCGACCCCATGATCACCCATGTCCTGCCGCTCGACGAGATCAACCGAGCCTTCGACCTCATGCACGCCGGGGAGAGCATCCGCAGCGTCGTCGTCTTCTGAGCCGGGGGGCCGCCGGCCCCTCGGTCATTTCTGTCCACTTTGTTTGGGGGGGCCAGGATCCCCCGGGGGAATTCCCATGATCAAGACCCGCATCACCGACATGCTCGGCATCCAGTATCCCATCATCCAGGCCCCCATGGGGTGGATCGCCCGGTCGGCCCTTGCCTCCGCGGTCTCCAATGCCGGCGGGATGGGGATCATCGAGACCTCGTCAGGAGACCTGCCTGCCGTCCGCGGGGAGATCGAGAAGATGAAGGGGCTCACCGACAAGCCCTTTGGCGTCAACATCGCCCAGGCCTATGTCCGCGACCCCGACATCGTTTCCTTCGTCGTCGACCAAGGGGTGAAGTTCGTCACCACCTCCGCAGGGGACCCGAACCGCTACTGCGCCGCCCTCAAGGCGGCCGGACTGACGGTCTTCCACGTGGTGCCGTCCTTGGCGGCGGCCATCAAGGCCATCGATGCTGGCGTCGACGGCCTGGTGGTCGAGGGCGGCGAGGGCGGCGGCTTCAAGAGTTCCCGGGAGGTTTCCACCATGGTCCTCCTGCCCTTGGTCTGCTCCAGGCTAGATGTGCCCATCGTGGCGGCGGGCGGGATTTCAGACGGACGCAGCATGGCGGCGGCCTTCGCCCTGGGCGCCGAGGGCGTTCAGATGGGCACCCGGATGGTCTCGGCCGCCGAGAGCCCTGTGCACCAGAACTGGAAGACCGCCGTCGTCGAGGCGAAGGAGACCGATACGGTCTTCCTCAACCGCTTCGGCCCCGGCCCCGCCTGCCGGGCGCTCCGCACCGAAAAGACGACCCTCCTGGAGAAGGAGCCCGGCGAAAACGGTGTCGCCCCGGAGTTCCGGCGCTCCCAGGAGCTCTACTTCGGCGGCGACATGGAGGCCTCCATCGCCTTGTCGGGCCAGGTGGCCGGCCGCATCGATTCCGTGAAGCCGGTCGCCGAGATCATCTCGGAGATGGTGGAGGAGTTTGAGACCATCATGGACGGCCTGTCCTCGCGGTACGCCCGGGCTCGCGCCTGAGGCGGGGCCGACTGCCTCAGGCCGCCAGGGCGGCCCGGGGCGCAGGCGCCTCGGCATAGCTGGCTTCGTCCCAAAGGGCGTCCCACTCGGCCCACCGGACCGAGGCCTCGCGCAGGCGGGCATCATCCCGGACCAGGATCACCTGGCCCTGGCCCTCGTCCCAGACCACCGTCAGGTCGCAGAGGCGAAGGTCGGTGTCCTCAAGGCGTCCCTGGCGCACCAGGTCCTGCGCCATCGCCACCGAAAGCCTTAGCCGTAGCCGGCCTCCGGACAGACGTTCTGCGCAGTCTGCGTGCCGGATCACCTCGTCGATCATGGCGGGAGTCGCCGGTCGCAGGGGCCGTCGGGCGCCGAAACGGAAGGCGAGGTCGGAGCGGGCGGGGCGGATCGACTGGACATTCTGCATCTGAGGGACCTTTCCATGGGGTCGCGCCGGGGTACGAATTGAGAATGGAGTGGCGCTACGCCAGAAACGGACGTAAGTTTCGGGTCTGTTCTCATTTTTTGCGGGGGTGGTATGCGACACGAAAAGGCGGCCCGGCTTCTTGAGCTGGCACGGCGGCTCGCCGCGTCTGCGGAAGGCCTGACCCTGGACGAGATGGCGGCGGCCATGCAGGTCTCCCGACGGACCGTTGAGCGCATGCGCGACGCCGTCCGCGAGGCCTTTCCCCAGATGGAAGAGATCGCCGATCCGCCGACTGTCCGGTTCCGCATTCCCTCGGGGTTGGACGGTATCTTCCAGGCCCCGACCGCCGAGGAGTTCGCCGCCCTCCGGGCTGCGGCCGACCACTTCCGCCAGTCCGGTGCCACTGCCCGGGCCGGCGCCCTCGCCGCCCTGGAGACCAAGGTCCTGTCGGCCATGCGGGCCGGGGTTCGCCGTCGGCTGGCGCCGGACATGGAGGCCCTGCTCGAGGCCGAGACCATGGCCGTGCACCCGGGCCCGCGTCCCTTCGAGGACGAGGCGGTGCTGGGGGCCGTCCGGGAGGCGATCGTCTCCCTGCAACGGCTGCGCTTCCTCTACGATGGCGGCTCCACCCCCGGCCGGGAGCGGGAAGTGACGCCCTACGGCCTCCTCTTCGGGCGCTCGAACTACCTGGTCGCGGCGGAGGGTGCGGGGGGCGAGCCCCGGAACTGGCGGCTGGACCGTGTCCGCGACATCCGGGTTGTCCAGATTCCAGGCACGCGACCGGCCGACTTTTCCCTGGCGGCCTATGCTTCACGCAGCTTCGGCATCTACCAGGACGCGGTCGAGGACGTGGTTCTGCACATCCTGCCCCATGGGGCGGAGGAGGCCCTCGGCTGGCGCTTCCACGCCACCCAGGTCCTCGAGCCCCAGGCGGACGGCTCGGTCATCGCGCGTTTCCGCGCCGCCGGCATGCGCGAGCTGGCCTGGCACCTCTTCACCTGGGGGGACAGCGTTCGTATCCTGGCCCCGGAGAGATTACGGACGCAGATGGCCGAGGAGCTGTCAGCGGCCGCCAGGGCGCACGGCGCGCCCTGACGTCCCCCCTCAGGCGGACTTCAGGGCTGCCAGCACCCGAAGAGGCTGACCAGGTCGCCGACCCAGGCCTTCACGGCGTCCTTCTTGTCGGTCGATGTGCGGCCGTGGCGCACCACGACAAGGTCCAGGTCTGGCACAAGGACGGTGAACTGGCCCTCATGCCCATTGGCGGAGAAGGAGCCCGGCCCGCCCAGGTCCAGCCACCAATGGGCACCGTAGCGACCGTCGGTGACACCGGGCTGCTGGAAGGTCGGTGTGCGGGCATAGTCCACCCAGCCCGGGGGAAGGACCCGCTGCCCGTCCCAGACTCCATCGCGCAGGTAGAGGAGGCCGAAGCGTGCGAAGTCCCGGGCGCTCGTAAAACAGAAGGACGAGCCGATGAAGGTCCCGGCCGGATCGAACTTGGGGATCGGTGTCTTCATGCCGAGGGGTTGGAAGAGTCGCTCGCGCATGAAGTCGCCGAAGGCCTCTCCCCTGAGGCCGGTCATGTCAGCGAGGATCCTGCAGATGATGTTCGTCGTCCCCGAGGAATAGCTGAAGAAGGTCCCGGGCGGATGGATCAGGGGCTGGTCTGCAGCGTAGTGGGCGACGCTGTCCTTCCCGGAGCCCCACATCATCTCGATGGTGTCCGAGGGCTTGCCCACCTCGTAGACCTCGTCGAACTTCAGGCCGCTCGACATGCGCAACAGCTGGTCCGTCGTGATTGCGCCCCGGGGATCGCCGGGTATCCGCCATTCTGCGACGGGGGCCGGGTCGGAAATGTCCAGCCGGCCGTCCCCGACCACGATGCCCACCAGGGCATGGGTGAGGCTCTTGGCCTTGGACCAGGACATGCAGGTGGCCTCTGGGCCGTGCTCAGGCCCGTAGCGCTCCAGCAGGAGCCGGCCGCCCTGGACCACCACGACCGCATGGGTCTCGTCAAAGTCCTGGAATCCGCGTTCGAGGTGGGCTTCGAGGCGCTCGCGGTCCACGGACCCGGGAAGTTCGTCCTGCGGCCAGTCTGCTGTTGGCCAGGGTACGCCTGCGGGCTGGGACGGAAGCGGGGGTAGGGCACCCGCCCGGGCCTGGCCGCTCACGAGATCAGGGCCCGGACTTCCACCACCTCCTCGGGGGTGAGGATCCACTCGGCACAGCGCGCATTCGCCTGGACCTGCTCCGGGGTCGTCGCCCCGGCAATGACCGAGCTCACCGCCGGGTGCCCGAGGAGCCAGGCGAAGGCCAGGTCGAGGATCCGCCGTCCGCGCTGCTCGGCCCAGGCTTCCAGCGCCTCGAGCCTGTCGAAGTTCCGGTCGCTGAGGGCGGCTGCGCCCCGCGCGCCCCAGGCCGCCAGGCGGGTGCCCTGCCGGGGCGGCTCGCCGCGCTGATACTTGCCGGTGAGGAAGCCGCTGGCGAGGGGGAAGAAGGGCAGGAGGCCAAGGCCGAAGCGCTCGCAGGCCGGCAGGATCTCGCGCTCCACGCCCCGCTCCAGCAGGCTGAAATTGTTCTGGGCGGAGACGAAGCGCTCGAGCCCCCCGGCCCGCGCGGTCCAGTCCGCGTCGGCGATCTGCCAACCCGAGAAGTTGGAATTGCCGATGTAGAGCACCTTGCCGGAACGGACGAGGTCGTCCAGGGCCCGCAGGGTCTCGTCGATGGGCGTGTCCGCATCCGGCACGTGCATCTGGTAGAGGTCGATATGGTCCGTGTGCAGGCGCTTCAGGCTGTCCTCGACGGCCTTGACGATGTAGCGCCGGGCACCGCCGCGCAGATAGGCGCCCTCACCCATCGGGTTGGCGAACTTGGTGGCCAGAACGGCCTTGTCCCGCCGGCCCTTCAGGGCGTCGCCGAGGAAGACCTCTGACTTCGAGCCGCCGTAGATATCAGCCGTGTCGAAGAAGTTGACGCCGCAATCCAGTGCCGCATCGACCACCATCCGGGTCTGCGCCTGGTCGATGCGCATGCCGAAGTTGTTGCAGCCCAGCCCAATGATGCTGACCTTGAGGCCGCTTGCCCCCAGATTGCGAAGTTGCATTCCGTCCTCCCGAAACTGCCTCACATGCCGTTGATGCTAGGCCAGCCTTAAGCCCTGCGCCAGCAGGCGCGCCGGGTTGCTTCCCGACGACGAGGGAGCCGGGGGTGGGGCCCCGACAACGGGAGGATGGGCGTCCGGCGTCAGATCGCGCGGATCAGCCTCAGGGTCTCGGCGCTCTCGATGGCGGCGCGGCGAAGATTGACGGCCTCGAAGTCGACGGCGGAGTCGACTTCACGACCGCCAAAGGCGTTGTCTTCTTCCTCGGTTTCGAGGGGAGCGAACCAGGGCCGGTAATTCATGGCGACCTCCTTCACGTGACGACAGCACAAGTTAAGGGCCGTTAACCTTTTCCCGCCAAGCCCCGGGGCAGGACTCTCACGCAGAGTTGAACGGGGGGCCTTCGCGACGGTGTCCGGCCAATTCGCGCATGGCGCTTGAAGACGTCTGGTCTTGCCCGTCTCGCCTCACTAAGAATGGACTCAACGCCCAGAAAGGGGGACGGCGCAGGCCTCGGATCCGGAATCGGACCGGGCTCCGTCCATCCGGGCGACCTGGGAGGAAACGGGTCTTGCAGCCAACGCGTACCGAGGGTCCCGACTACTATCACAAAGTAGTCGACTGCCAGTGGGCCTGTCCCGCTCACACACCCGTACCGGAGTACATCCGCCTGATCGCCGATGGCCGGTACGATGACGCCTACATGATCAACTGGAAGTCGAACGTCTTCCCCGGCGTTCTCGGCCGCACCTGCGACCGCCCCTGCGAGCCCGCCTGCCGCCGTGGCCGGGTGGAGGACGAACCCGTCGCCATCTGCCGGCTGAAGCGCGTGGCCGCCGACAACAAGGTCGACGTCGGACCCCTGATGCCGCCCGTCGCGGCCAAGCGGAATGGCAAGCGTGTGGCCCTCATCGGCAGCGGCCCCGCCTCGCTCACGGTGGCGCGGGACCTCGCCCCCCTAGGTTACGAACTCGTCCTGTTCGACGGCGAGCCCCGTTCGGGCGGTATGATCCGCAGCCAGATCCCCCGTTTCCGCCTCCCCGAGGAGGTGATTGACGAGGAGGTGGGCTACGTCACCCGCCTCGGGGGAGTCGAGCTTCGCCTTGGTCAGCGGATTGACAGCCTCAAGGCCCTTCTTGCGGAGGGCTACGATGCAGTGTTCGTCGGCTCCGGCGCGCCGCGCGGCCGGGACCTCGACATCCCGGGCCGTAAGGAGACTGCCGCCAACGTCCATATCGGAATCGACTGGCTGTCGAGCGTGTCCTTCGGCCACATCGAGAAAATCGGCCGGCGGGTCATCGTCCTCGGCGGCGGCAACACCGCCATGGATTGCTGCCGCACCTCGCGCCGCCTGGGCGGCGAGGAGGTCAAGGTCGTCGTCCGGTCGGGCTTCGAGGAAATGAAGGCCAGCCCCTGGGAAAAGGAAGACGCGATCCACGAGGACATCCCGATCCTCAACTTCCGCGTCCCCAAGGCCTTCACCCATGAAAACGGCCGCCTGACCGGCGTGACCTTCGAGATCGTCCGGGCCGAGTACGACGACAAGGGCCGCCGCAACCTCGTGCCCTCGGGCGAGCCCGACGAGCACCATGAATGCGATGACGTCCTGGTCGCCGTCGGCCAGGAGAACGCCTTCCCCTGGATCGAGCGTGACATCGGGCTGGACTTCGACCGCTGGGACATGCCCCAGGTCGATCCGGTCACCTTCGAAGCCACCCGCAAGGGCGTGTTCTTCGGGGGCGACGCCGCCTTCGGGCCCAAGAACATCATCTGGGCTGTGGCGCACGGCCACGACGCCGCGGTGTCCATCCATCGCCACTGCATGGGCGAGGACGTCCATGACCGGCCGCCACCGGGTTTCTCCCTCGTC